>Ga0208159_1000932_pt1 | contig 11305 bp, 14 predicted proteins | sample 9_EtaG_FD_184082 | JGI IMG/M metagenome (GOLD analysis project Ga0208159, IMG submission 184082) | Marine viral communities from the Subarctic Pacific Ocean - 9_ETSP_OMZ_AT15188 metaG (SPAdes) (version 2) | ecosystem: Environmental > Aquatic > Marine > Oceanic | place: Pacific Ocean | collected... | reverse complement strand
GCTTCTATTGTTCTTGCTATTACTTTTGCACCTGCAATAGTTCCATCAACTATTAAATCACCAGTAGTAAAGTTAGATATTTCTACAAATGTACTGCCATTCCATTTATAAGCCTTTGAGACTTTAGGACTAGCACTAGTGTTAACCATAACTAAAATATCATCATTTAGAGGTGTTCTTCCATATTCTGTATTAAATTGTGATGATGTTAATGCAGTAGTAGTGTTACCTTCTTTATGAAAATATCCTGAAAAATCAGGTAAGTTAATATCAGGTGCTTCAACCTTAGTAAAATTACCACTATTAGAACTAGTGAATGCTGAAGTTAAACCTGTTCTATTGACAGCTTTTGCCCAAAAGAAATATGTAGTTCCTGCTGCTAAACCATCTTGCTCACCAAAAGATATTGTAGATATTGCTCAAGCATCTTTCCAAGTACGATTAAATAGAGCAGAAGGTAGAGTTAATTTAGTAGAAAATGTATCAGAAATGGCTAAAAGATTTATTGACATGTATGATCAGTTGCCATCTGAAATATCTGTAAATAGAATACGTGAAATTCAAGATCAAATTTTGTTTGGAGAAAGAGGAATATTTGACATAGGCATAGAAAGAAAAGGCAAAGAAGGTCAATTTGAAAAGATTGATAATTATAATTTAATGCAGCCTAGATTTAAAGATGTAAGGGATGCGATACGTTCAAGACTTATTGATCCTTTAAATAGATATTTAAAATATAATCAAGGTGTAGAAACAGATGCTGCAGGAGTGCAGTCTAGAGCAACTATCCAAAACTATAATGATGCATATCTTAATTTATATAGAAACTCTTTAGACTTATCTAAATCAGGCAATTGGGGAATAAGTAAAAGAATTGATATAAAGCCAGGCTTAGAGCAAGCTATTAGATATTTTGATTCATCTCAAAATCCATACGATATAGCTATGAGAGAATTGCATTCTGTTCACATGGAATCATCTGCACTAAGAGAACAAGGTTCTGTAGGAAAGGGCTATAAAACTTCAGATGAAATAGCTGATTATATAAATAATGGTTTTATAGATGACGCTTCAATAGATATAACAACTAAACAAAATAGAATATTTAACATGGCATTGAATGAATATGTTAAAGATGAATCTAGAATGTTGAGCTTAGTTGATTTAGCTAAAAAAGAACGTACACTAAAAATAGAATTAGAAAATAGACAAAGATTTGTTAAAAATGCAGAAGAAAATACAGAAATAAGAAGCTTGCAAGGTAAATTAGCTAGAGTACAAGAAATTAAAACAGATATGGAAGCTGCAGTATCTTATATGTTTAGCAAAAATGATCCATTATATCCGCCTGAAACAGTATTTTTTAGACCTGGTAAACGATTAACTAATTTTGAACAAGTTCCATATGTAATACTATCAAATAAAGGCAAAATAAAAGAAGTTGTAAAAGCTAATAATACTAGCAGAAGTTTGCTTAGTCCTAGCGATAAAGTAGTAAAGAATGGTAGACGATATGAAATTACAGATGGAGAACAGCAACAAGGATTAAGAGTATTATCTGAAGCATTTGGTGGTAATCCTAGAATAACAGATAACTTAGGTAACGTTAAAACATTTAGTACTTATGAACTTAGAAACTTTATTGACAAAGATTTTAAAAGAATACGAGCTGAAGTTATTGGACTAGGAGCAGAGTTAGCATCTAAAGAATTTAAATCAAGAGAAGATTTTGCAAACTATTCTATACGAAGAAAGGTTGCATTATTTGATGGATTATTTAAAAACATGAAAGATCCATCTTATACTAAAGCATTAATACTAAGAATGTTAACACCTGAAATTAGTGATAAAATTGTAAGTGTTAGAAATATTGGTGGCTTAGGTGGAAATAAAGCACAGTTTGATTATATGTACTTAGAAAATAAATTAAGCGAACCAGTAATGTCATTGCTTACAGATTTAGCTAGTGGTGAATATAAACCTGATTATATGTTAAAAGATTTTGCAAATGAAATATTAAATGATATAACTATTATGAAAAATGCTGCGTTTGTTGCTTCAAAGAATCGTAATATAGATATAGATTTACTAACATCAAGAATGTATACAGAGCCTGCTAGTCTTAAAGGTTATTTAACACAAGAAAAAATGATTAGTCAAGATGTTTACGATAGATTAGAATCAACAGATGCAAATGTTAGAGATGCTGCTAGAGTATTATATAATCATGCTACAGGAACATTGGTAGATCCAGTAGTGTTGTACAAATCAACTAAAGTATTAGAAGCAAATGGTGTAGAATCAAATAGAATATGGGGCAAAGAAGATATGGCTACAAACTCTGATGGTTCTATAAGAAGATTTGGTCAAAAGAAAATATTTGTTAGTGAAGTAGATGCTATTAATAGAAAAGATTTAGGTGATGGCGGTGGTATGAAAGAGTCTACTGCAAGTATGGTTAAAAATAAATTAGATTGTTTAAGGAATAATTAATGTCAACATTTTTGTGTAGCTTAAGAGCGTTTGCTAGAAGAAGAGAAGATAAACTTAGCCCTGAGGCTAAAGAAAAATTACATACTAAGATGGTAGATTTGGCTTCTCAATGGGATAGTGGTGGTAGATTTGAAAATGTACAAAAAGCTGGGTGGAATAATGCTGAAACATTTGAATGGTTGTGGGAAAAATATACTAAAAAATCATTAGACCCTAGCCAGAATCCACCTAATTTAAAAGATGTTAAAAAATTTGAGTTCGGATTAGATGCATACAATAAACTTATAGCTAAAAAAGATGGTGCTATTTGGAGTAAGTTTCATTTACCGAGAGCAGCAATGCAAAACATACCTGAGTTAAAGAAATTTGAAACTGAATTAATTCAAGAGACTTCATTCTTTAGAGATTATACTACAGCTACTAACAAACAAATAAACGAATTTTTAACTAACTTTAAAGACTTAGGATTATCTTTAGGTGAGAAAATAAAAAACGTTCCTGTTATTAAAAATTTTAGTTCTGCTGGACAAAAAGCTATACGTAATTTAAATAATAAAAGAAATTTATTAGAAAAACAAATTTCAAAGACTGACAACTTAATCAATAAAAGAAAATTAATAGAAGAGTTAAATGATACGCAGCAACAATTAAAAAGATTTTATGAAAATGGATCAGGAAGAGCATATAAAATTATAAATAGTGTACTGCAAGGGGCAGATATTGAAAGCATTACGGTTGACGGTATTAATTTAACAGCTGCTCAAAAAAATAATTTGTACAATGTTAAAAGAAATATGACTGAAATAAGAAAGTCAGGAGTTACAGGACTTATTAGAGGACTGCAAAAAATTAAACAAACTGCAAAAGATAAAAATTTAGATTGGGTTGATGGCACTATAGACAGAATAAATGGTATGATAAGAAGTATTGAATTTCAAAGTGGCGTTGATAGGCAAGGAAGAACTATTAAATATAAAGACATGATAGGAGATAAAGAGTTGCTTGCTCTTGGATTTAAATCTACAGACAAAGATATTAAATTTTCTCCACATTATATGTCTAAGTATACATTAGGCATTGTAAATGATGTTGTAAGAAATTTAGAAACAGCAGTAGATAGGTCTGATTTAAGATTAGATGATAAATTAAATTTAGAATTAAATAGATATGGCGAAATTATTACTGATGTTGCAAAACATAGAAGTCCAATCATAGATAAGTATTACGATAACGACCCATATTTTTTCTTAAAAAAATACGCTAATGATGTAGGTATTTTTAATTATAAAACACATGTTCATTCTACATTTAAAAAAGCTGTTGATACTATTACTAATGAGCATTTAAAGCCCGCAGAGGCAGCAAATAGGAAAGATCTTGTAGAATCCGCTACATCTATGCTTGATTTAGTAAATGACGTTAAAGGCGAATTACAGCACATAGATCCTAGAACTGATAAATTTATGAGTGATTCAATGAGATTACTTACATCTGTTACTTATTTTAGATTAATGGGTGGTAACATACGTTCTGCGGCAAGAAATGCTACACAAAGATTATATGAGTTTGTACAATTTGGATATAAAGCTAATCATGATGCACGTCAATGGTATAAAAATTCAGGTACTTCTGAAGATAATCTTAGCCGCTTAATTAGACAGCAGAAAAAACGTGGTATTCAATGGTACGATGGCAAAAGTAAAACATCTAGTGTGTTAGCAAAAGATGAAAGTGGTTCATTAAGTGAACAATCTAGAGGTGCATTAGAAGATGCGTACATGATGGATAAGGACTTATATGTAGATAAAAAAGGTGAGTTACAAATAAAAGAACAAGGTGAAAATATTCTTGAAAAAGCAGCTAACTTTAGTAGCAGAAGCGCTGTTCTTACAGGTAAAGCTCATAAAATTGTTGAAGATTGGAATAGATCATCTACATTTAAAAATGCATTTGCATTAGCATTTCAAAATTTAGAAGCATCTGACAAAACATGGTTAGCTAGAAGAGTATTAGGTAGAAGTGCTGTAAGAAAATTAATGGCTGAGAATGGTGAAGGGTATTCTGTAGGATACGATGATATTATACAAAAATATGGTGACAAACACGAGAAGGTAGTTGCTGATTGGATTGAAAATGAAGCTGGACAAATAGCTTATAACGCTACAATAGACTTGCATTTTGAATATTCTAAATGGGCTAAAGCTAAAGCTATTAAAGTAAGAGGTGACGAAAATCAAGCAACTCAATTTGCAAAAGCTGGACTAGGTCAGTTTGCTCATTATAGATTTAACATGGTTAATCTTATGTATAATATAGTTAAAGATGCAGGAGTATCTATATTTAAAGCTAAAGATTTTACTAGTGAAGAAACTTTTAGATTAGTCAGAATGGGAACGTTATTACCTATGATAAGTGCTATATCAATTGTAGCTAGAACAGATTTTAAACAACTTGCAAATAATGATGTAGAACAAACTGCAAAACAAATGTATGCATGGTTATCTTCTAAAAAAGAACAATACGAAACTGGAGAAATAAGTAAAGAAACTCAAGAATGGGTTGATGATTTAACTTACGGTCAAGGATTTGGCACATTCCTAGGACCTAATTATCCTTTAGTAGCAGGAGCTTATGAGCTATTAACGCATGCATCTATGCAAGGCCATCAAGATCCACGTCACGAATGGAAAAATAAAATATTTGAAGAGTCTGTTAAAAAAGCAATTAATAAAAATGACAATAAAGAGGATTATGATCTATTAGCTTATTTTAATTCACAAATAGCTAGGTCATATTCTTATACAACTAGTGCTTGGAAATCTGGTGGTCTTAAAGATGCTATATGGTTAGAACTAGGATTTTTTCCAACTAAAGAACAAAGAGAAGCATCACAAAGATTATATAGAACAGGTAAAAAGAAAAAGAAATTCATTAAAACAGGCAGACTATCTGAATCACAAAGAAGAAAAGCGTTAGACGCTATGTCTGCTATAGGGATATAGAGGGACTCTCGCCCCTCATCCCATGATGTTATAACCTGTTCAATAAAGCATCTACTCTATTAATTAACAATTCAATACGTTTATTTAAATTCTTATATCCGTATTCATTATTTGGTTTATTTTGAGCGTACTTATTCTTAGGCCGATATACTACAGTTGGCATTATTTACTCCTTATTTAGTATGTTGATAGTAATTTAATTAAAAACTTAAATGGTATTGCTGCATACGTTTCACTTCTATTACGCTTAAATACCAGCACAGGCGTGCGTTCATCGCAGTTTTTTTCTGCTTGTTCTAATGAATCCCAAAGGTTTAATCGTTCTTGATTTTTGCACTCAAATGAGAGCCCTATGAGGCGTTTGGCAAGTGGAGAGAACACTACATCCTCACCAGAGACTCCCATTATTTGAGATTTTATATCGTCATCATCAAGTTCAGGATATGCTTTCCTGAGTTCTTTAACTACATAATTTTGTAACTTTCTACCTTTGGCTTTTGCTGACTTAGCTTTCATTGTTAGCTCTTTTGTTAAATCTATCCATAGCTATGTTTGCACTTTTAATTATTTCATCTAGATTTAAATTATTTAGATTCTTTACAGGCTTTATCTTTGTTTGCTCCATCCTTAGTGATTTTTCTAACTTTTGTACTCTTTGAGTTAGTATTAGTATCTCCTGATTTATCTTTTCTATTTCCGTCAATATTACTTTTGTCTGATTGTCCATCTTCGTTCATCTCCTTTAAAAATTTTGTTAACTTATCTTGATCTCCGTTGCAATCTATGTATGCAAGTGTTAATGTATGGTTATAATTAACTGCTTTTTCTACTTCTAACAATTTATTATACAATGCATTACATGTTTCCATTATTTGATTATAAGTTATCTTTTTTCTTTTCATTCTATACCTAACCTTGTAGCCATCCTATTGACTAAATCAATTACTTGACCTAGTTCATCATCAACATCAGCTATCCAATCACCTAATTTATCTAAATCTTCACGTAACTTTTTAAGATCTATTTCTTCCTTAACTTTTTTAGGTTTATCTTCAGTTTTCTTAATTTTTTTAGGCATAGATTCAACAACTTCTTTTTTAGCATTATCTACTTTCTTTTTTTCAGACTCAGGTAATACATCTATATCTTTTTGTGTTATTTCCCCCATAATTTACTCCTTACAATTAATGCCATTACAGCATAGTTAGCTATATCAATGAGAGTATCATCAATACTTTCGTTTTTAGGTTTTTTGTTTTGCATTGTTAAATTTAAAAATCTTGATATTTTATCATTTAATCTGGTACCAAGACCCATTAAAGATAATCTTACATCTTCGTCTGTTTTTACTTTACTTTTACCCATGCCTATATTAGTAGGTCCATAGTCTAATTGTTTTTCACAGAATAGATATAACATTTCTTTTTGGATTGTTTCAAATTCTTTTAAAGTTTTTGGATATCTTACTCTAATCTCGTCTCTTGGATCTGCCATTGCGTTTCTCCCAATACTTGTTTCTTACTTTTCGTTTAAGTTTACTGTCAGTTTTACGATACTTTCTAAGCACCCATTCATTATTAACTTTAAATGTATAGAAATCCTTTTTTTCCCATTGTAATCTATAATATATTTCTTTGGGTTCTGGTCTAGGATTACGTATATTCCATGCTTCATCTACTATACTACATAATAACACTGCTATATAACATTTCAGTATCATGCAAATAAATCAAGCACTAAATCTAATAGTGGATGCTCCTTACTCTTTTTTGGCAAGTAAACTTTACAACCTTTGGATGCAATATTCCAAGGGATTTTTTTAGGCTCAGATATCCTAAATCTTTTGAAGTAAGTGCACTTATCTTCATTTAAATACTTACAATTAATACAATGGGGACTCACATATTCCTTTGCCATCATTCCTTTGTTTCAGGACTTACAGGACCAGTTATTGTCCCCATTATACTCATCGGATTTGAACTCCAGTGATAGGAAGGTTAACATTTAACCATTCCTTTTCTCTATTAGCAGTGGACTCTACTTGTAGAGATTTTATGACATTGTCATCATTCTTATAGGGAGTGATTGACAATACTTTGTTGGCATTATATGCTATTCTAAATGAGCCACGTGACGATGCAATATTCATACCTTCAGTCATTGCAGTCTTAGTGATTTCTGATACAGCAAATATAATTACCTTGTGTTGAACAGCTAGTTCCATAAGAGCTTGAGATGCTTCTTCTACTTTCATATTGTTGTCTCTTTGCTTAGATCTTAACAAACCTAAGTGGTCAACAACAACAATCTCTGGTTTAACAGCTAATAAAGATAGTCTTTTCTCTAACTCGCTAGGATAACATGAACCGTATTCTACAGTAAGCCATTTAAATCTATCAGTTAGATTTTCACTTAACTCAGAATAATGTTTCATTAGTTGTTCATCATCCCAACCCATCTCTATCATACAGAAACGTGACCATATTTGTCTTGGTGACATCTCCATCTCTATAAAATAAGTTGGTCGTTTGAATGAGTTTACCCAGTTTTGTAATAGCATTGTTTTCATGGATTTAGGAGGAGCCTGAACAATAACTACTTCTCCTGGGTAAATTGGAAAGTCTTGTCCATATAGACTTCCTAAGTTTAGTGGCTCTCTATTAGTAGCTAAGAAATCTAAGAACTCTGCTTCCATAGTTTTAGCATCCATCATTGTCTGTGATTTCTTTGACTTATATAACTTACAAGTATTTTTACAATACTCGTCCATTATAATATCGCTACATCCATACCTATATCCTGAACCGTCATGTCCTGTATAACAATTAGTAACAATACCGTCCATTTCTTTTGCAGTAAAAGGATGAGTGTCATTATCTACTTGTTTCCTCCACATTTCCATAACATTTCTTACAATATCTTCTGGATAGAGCCACCTAAAGTGTGCTGCTAATCTAAGTGCTACCTGATGACGTTGACCTTGAGCTGTACCTTCTAACATAGTTTGTATGCATGGAAAGTTGACAGGATCAGGTTGTCTACCAAGTGATACTTTTTGATATTCTGCAGTAGGTTTAGTTTTACGTTCTAATACATCAAATACTGGATCACATTCATGGTCTAGTTCTTTTATCTCTCTAGATTGTACAGCATAATCCATAATAGTTTTTATGTCTGTTTGAGTTTGTAATTGAACTTTCCATAAGTTTGATTTACTATTTAATGTATTAGGTATACGTATCAATCTTGTTTTATCTGTAACAGATGGATCTGCAAAATCAAATATACCTTTAGACTTTAATTCTTCTTTTACTTTTAGATGTAAATCGTCACAAGGTTTCCACCTGAAGGCTTCTTGTGGTATGTGGACATGAAATCCTGTGCCACTAAAGTATATTTGTCTAGGGACATCTAAGTCGTCTAGTAATATTAGTAAGCCTTGTAGTTTAACCAAAGCGTCTTCAGGGTTTGAACCATCTACGTCTAGTATGAATTCGTCAGGTACATATATCATGCCATCAAAGCCAGATAGACTTTGTTTTTTCTTAACATATTCTATCACATAATCATCATAATCATACAATGACATAAATGTATCTTGTGACATGTTCATATACGTATCTAATTTATTAACATCAGAAAAATGATGTCTGTTATGTGTGCCAAATGCAAATTCTTTAATCATTTCTACTCCTAACGTACCACGACTTTTCGTTAGTACCATAAGTATGAATTTTATCTACATTGTACACTCCATTTTGTCTTAACTCACGAAATTGCCTTGTATATGTTTCAGGCGATCCTAATCTTCTTCCAAACTTTTTGAGTCCACGTTCTGATAAGTTTTGTATGTCATGAGTTTTAAACATAATACCTCGATCAAATTTCCAGTCCAGAAACTTGATTAAATGCTCTTTTACTGTCATAATAATCTCCTTAATAATTTTAAAGGGGGACACGATGTCGAATGGGTATGTAAGTGCGGATGCATCCCCCTTTTAGTTAGATACTAGAACGGAACGTTAGCTTCGCTACCATTACTCGTTGTATCTGCTACTGCGGGAGCATTTTGTTTTCTACTTGCAATATATTTCTCAGTTACACCTTTCCAGAAATGTACATCATCTTCTGTATAAGATAACACATTACCTTGATGTGCTATAGGTGCAATTCTATCAGAAACTCTTACATACTCTCCATCTTTATAGAAATAACCATTGATTTGTTTACCTACAAGACCTGATGCATCATCATCATATTGTATAGCTTCTTTACCACTAGGTGATTTTACTCTATCAATGATACCAGCATTAGCTAACTTAAATAGTTTTGCTAACGCAAACTCTTCATGAGTTTCTTTGTTATGAGCTTCATACACTCGTAGTTTGAATGTTTTAGGATAACCATCGAACCATAATTCTATAAATTTAGTTCCATTCCAGTCACCATATTCTGCAGCTTCGATAGTAAGTTGGTGCCATCCTTCGGACCACGTACCACCTCCACTATTATGTGTCATTGTTTTAATTGCCATCGTTACTTACTCCTTATCTTAATTGTTGTTGTGCGTTATGTCTATCTACAGCACTTTTTGGATTTTTACCAGCAGTAGCTTTAGATATTGAATTACCATCATCATCTTTCTGTGCAATGCCTGCCATAGCAGCAAGACCATATCTTCTGCCATACGTTATAGCACTACCTACACCTTGTGCATCTATCTTAGCCATTGGTACTTTTAATTTTGATCGTAACCATTGACCTGATTCATGTAATAATGTAGTAGTTACACATACAGCACCAGATATAACCTCATTACCTTGTACTATAGATAAACCATGTTTATTCAATGCTGGGAATGAAGACTTAATACATGTATGCAAATCTGCATAACCAGAATTAAAGAAAGGATTTGTGCTAGTTTTTTGTGCACCGTCCATTAACGTTTGTGCTTTAGCAAGAGCACTAGCTAATTTATCTATTTCATTAGATTTCCATGATTCAGGTATTATTTCTTCGACTTGAGGTACCTCTACCTCCTGTTTTTTGGATTCTTCCATATTTACTCCTTACAGTTTAAGTAGAAAAAGAGGGAAATATCCCTCTAATTCTATTATTAAGTGTGATTTTGCGACCTCATAATATACAAAAACTAATCTACATTTCCTCGTATTATTTCATATATTTTTACAAGTTCGTTACCACGTCCTTCTACATCAGCTTTTCGGACATCATCATACATGCCAAGTTTCATAAAATGATCTCCAAGTTCATCGATTTGTTGCATCCGTTGTTCAACATAATCTCTTAGTGTTTGCATTACTCCTCCTTATTTCCTGGGAATACGACCACTATGTATTTTTGGTTTGCTTCCCTGTGATTGTAGTTTTGTATGACATCTAATTGTTTTTCTTTTGTTAGCTCGTCTAGATATGCCCATTCTTTGTGACCTACCATAGCTTGTGAAAACTCGTCTAGATGGTCTGATAGAAACTTTGCCATATTTTTTCTCCTTTGATATTATTTGATTAAATATTACATCATCAATATTTTCTTGTATTGAATCAATCAATTGATAATTACCACCTTCTTCTACGATACGTATCATATCTTCTTCAGTCATCTTCAGGTGCTCCATATTTTATACTAAGATCTTCTTGTTCTATAGCACGTTTATTATTGTAATAAGTAAAAGCATCTATATTGTTTTGTTGCACTATATCCATATCAACAAAATCAGGACAATTACTCATATCATAACCTAATTCATAACCATAATCTTCAAGCCAATCTTGAACTTTGTCTTTAAT
>Ga0208159_1000928_pt1 | contig 11316 bp, 29 predicted proteins | sample 9_EtaG_FD_184082 | JGI IMG/M metagenome (GOLD analysis project Ga0208159, IMG submission 184082) | Marine viral communities from the Subarctic Pacific Ocean - 9_ETSP_OMZ_AT15188 metaG (SPAdes) (version 2) | ecosystem: Environmental > Aquatic > Marine > Oceanic | place: Pacific Ocean | collected... | reverse complement strand
GTCGTGAAATAATTGTAAATGTCTATTGTTTGTTGTGTCTTCAATTCTAATTGTTGGCGTTGTGACGTCTGCAATATGAAGTTTTGTAGCCGGGGAAGCCGTTCCAATACCAACTCGATTGTTTATTGTATCTACAAATAGAACATTAGTGTCTACCGCGACATTACTTAAAAACTGTATTGCCATTAAATTTTATTTTTTATCCTACGTCAACTAGTAAAGCTGAGTAAGTTCCATTTGCTACACTACCTGTAAATGTTACGCTAAGTGTAGTGCCTGATCTTGTAACATCTGCATATACTGTTTGTCCTGCAGCTGTTGTAATTTCTGCTTTAACATCTAAAGCATTTGATGCTCCAAGTCCTGCTGCAGTATTTACAGCTACAGCGAATGTAGTTAAACCACCAGCTTCAGTTCTTGTTACATACGATAATGATCCGTTTAAAGATATTCTAACTCCTTTTGATATATCAATTTCAGTTGCTAGATTATCAAGAGATATTTTTTTGTTTTCCGCTTGTCCATCGTCAAAAAATGCAAAATAAGAATCACCTGCTCCAGTAGGAGTTGATGTTACTTCTGGTAAACTGTTTATATCTAAGCCAACAGTAGCTGTGCCAGATGAATAATCAACTTTTAAACCATCAAATTCGACATCTGCATTAGCAGCAACGTTACCAATACCAATACTACTTGCTGTTGCTATATCAGCTGAAACAAAACCATTAGATGTAACACTAAAATGTGCAGAGTTAAAACCAGCTATACCTTTTATAGTAGCACCATCTGTTGCACCTTCGCCTGCTATACTTTGTCCTGATTGTACAATTGTATAGTCAGAAGCACTCGGTGTTGAACTTGCTGTTATATCGGTGCTAGCAAATATTAAATCACCAACCTCTAGAATAGTACCTAAAAATGAAGTGTTGCTTGAATCTGTCACAGCAAAATAATCACCTTGATCTAATGCTATATTACTACCACCTGTTAAAGCCGGTGAGTTTGTTATAGCATTATAACCACCTTGGAATACACCAACTCCAGCTATCAAAGATTGAACTTGAGCTAAGTTAGGCGCATTTGTTCCAGCTGTAGCAGTTGGTACCGTGACTTGACCTGTAAATGAACCAGTTGTTCCAACTGTTAAACTACCTGATAAAGATATACTATCATCTAAGTTTACTGTTACAGTATCAGTCGCACCTACAGAAGTATTTATATTGGTACCACCAGCTATATCTAATGTGTTGCCGTTACTAATAGTTTGATTAGTTCCGCTATCAGCAGTTACGGAAAATGTATAAGCACTTGGTATAGTAGGAAAAGTAGCCAAAGTGCCATCACCTCTTATATACTCACTTGTACTACCAGCACCTGTTACAGCTAAAGTACCAGAGGTTGTTACTGGAGAATTTGCTACAGTGAAAGCAGATGGCATTGAAAGACCAACAGATCTTACTGCAGTTGCCCAAGCATTATCACCTCTTAAAAATGTAGATGTACTTGGTGAACCTGATGCAGAAAGATCTACAGTACCAACAGTAACATCACCACCAGCTGAACTATTATCTGTTCCAAAAGATACAAATGTACCACTAGTATTTGTAAAAGTTTCTACACCGCTACTGCTACCTACTTCAACCCAACCAGGGCTACCGCCGCCAGCATCAGCCACGTACTGCTTAAGTGTATCTGCAGCTGTGTTAAATATAATTCTACCGATAACCAATTCTGTAGAAGGATCAGTTGCTACGTTTTCTATTCTTATAGACTGCGCTTGGTTGGCGTTAAAATCTACGTTATTTACAAATTGTATTGCCATTGTGTTTTAGTTTAAAAATGCTTTTCCAGCAAAAGCATCTGAAAAGTTTAATATTACTCTATTTTTTGTTATGTACTCATAGCTACCTATAACAGTTGTATCTGCTGTGTCAACAACTGTTATTGAAGGAAACTTATCTAAGTTATGTGTTATGTCCCAAGTTGTAGCTGGTACACCTTGTATGAATTCAAAGTGAGAATCAAAACCCTCTACTTCGTCTATTTGAATTGAATAATATTGAAGTGCTTGTATCGTAGAGCTACCTGTTACATGAGTAAGCTCCATGTCGTACACAGACGACCCTACAGAAGTTAATGCTGTTAATGTGTAAACTCCATATCTGCCTAATGATCTTACATCTTGTATAACTATATCGTGACCTATCATTCTTTGAAGATAAGGTAAAGCCACAGGAGATGTAGAAGGCATCTGTACATTTATATACAAGCTAGTTATGTTTGCCCAAGGAGTAGATGCGCCACCATAGTTTTCAAAAGATATAGTACCTTCTGGCCTTGGATCTGGATCAGGGTCTTGTGTAATAAACTCCCAAGCTGTATGTTTTAAAAAACTATTTATAGATGTTACTGATAACGATTCTATATTAAAGTTTTTTGTCTGCCCATTAGAAACATCAGTACCGATCAGTATATCTGACGGTTCAGGCGTATTGTTTAATTTATACGAAGATATTATGGGCATCTATTTTTGTTTGATGATTAAAAATTTAAGTTTACATTTCTGTATAAAATTGATAATTTAATCGTGGAATTGCCCTGCGATACGGTTACACCAGAAGTAGCATCTAAAGTAAAAGCTACATTTGCTTGTATATCGTCATTTTCATCATTGTTAGGAAAATCAAAACTAATATACTTATCTGCAGAAACATTTAAATCGTTTGTTGCGCTAAGATTTTGAAAAGTATTAACTGTACCTATTTTAAAAGTTATAGTGTCACTTAATCCTGGTGTAGCAAAGTTATATGATGCACTGTTATAATCTAAAAAATAAATCATGTTTTGCACGGCTATTAATTTTCCAGCTCCAGGTGCAGGTATTAATTCTATTGATCCACCTCCGTTAAAACTTAATAGTTGAGCAGGTGTTATTGTTATGTCTTTTTTAAGTACATCAGTTCCTAGCCCAATATAATCTTTAATGTCATCAATAGAAGCTGTTTTAGTAGTGTTATCTTCCGAAGTATCGTTTACTAGTATAGTATCTAATCCCGAAAGATTGCTTATTGGTTGATATGAATATATAATAGGCATATACTTGTTTTTTAAAATTCGTTTATATCTTATATACTTACATATTTCACTAAGATTTTACCTAAGTGTGACATAAGCCTGTTACTAATACTACTTATAAGGCTAGTGTCACAAAAAAAGTTGTTAGATATTTAGGGGTATAGTGTTACCCCCTATGTATTTGATTATCAGTCTGTTACAAAAACGATTTTTAATTTACCGGGTCGCCCCTTTTTCTTAGATTTTTGCGCATATACCCTTGATTTTCAGTATATTACGCCCGATGTTTAGACTTTTTCTGGACATGTACTAAACTAATTCTTATATTTTACAGACAAAACACAGTACAGTTTGGATAATAATAATGTAATTAAAAATACTAAATATGTTTGAATTTCAATTCACTATGACTGACGATATATTCTATATCACACACGATACTAACACTATCGACAATGAATTACTACAATTCTTAATATCAATTGACTTTGAATTTAATCAAGTAAAGTCATTTATAGTCAATGAACTTTAGTGTTATACTTCTAACTATTTTTTAAATACTAAACAAATATACACTTTACAAACAAAACCAAACTAAACTTGGATAATATAATAAACAAATACTAATACTTAAATATAATAACTATGCAAAATTCAATTCAATCAAAAAGATTTGTCATTCGCAAATCACTAATCGGTCAAAACTCTATCATCGAAGTTACTTTCAAATCTGGAAAAACTTTCAAATATAATCATGACAAAGCTTTTGAACTAATGAAAGATAATTTAACTAAACTAAATTGCTGGGAAAAATATAAGTCTTACACTTCTTCGACTTCAATTCCTAAAGTTCTACAAAATGTTGAAGTTATATAATTGACTTCTTCATTTTAACTCGCGCGTTGAAATGTGTACATCACGAGTATAAATAATGTTGAACAGATAATTGTCACAATGGTTAATGTGAGTTCGATTCTCACCGTGACTACTACTAACTTTTTAAAATATATAATTATGACTATTACTAATAAAATACAAAAACTATACAACAAACTAGATTTTCTTCAAGACAATGACAGATGGGTTCAATACCGAGAAGTGTACAAAGAAATAACTGAACTAGAAAAATTAAGAGATGAATCATATTCAAACTAATTCGCTATGACTATAGATAAAATATACAATGAACTACAATTAATAAATGAGTTTGAAGCTAATTTCAATATCACTCCACAGTCTAAAACTAGACGTGAAGAACTTACAAACAAATTACAACAACTAATGGATAATAATATAAAATAATTATGCGTAAATTCAATCACTACACAATTCTAAAACTAGTCGTTTATGGTTATATAACCCTAGCATCACTTGGCATTATTGGCTTAATAGTTCAATTTGCAACAGGTGATTTAAACGCTGACTTTGGAATGTTCTAAAATAACTAACTATGCAAAAGGATTTAATATCTTTAATCAGATTCATTTACGCTCATGACTTAAACGAGTCAGAGCTAAATGATGACGAATATCTAACATCTTTAATAAATAACTACTATGAAAACTTATAGAAATATAAATTATGACTACAACGAGTGGACTACTTACACTGGTAAATCAGCAAGTGGTTATTCATGCGAATCTTTTAGTGAATATCCATATTATATCACTAGACTAACTGCAGAAACCGAAGATGGTATCAAAGAGCGTATCGATTACTTTCTTGATCACAAGGCGGAATATGAAGCTAGACGTGAACTTTCTAATAAAGCGGCTGAATCGTTTTATAACTCAATGGGTACATACAAAGGCGATTAATATGAAAAGAGACTTATACAAATACCAAAGAGCTAGAAACTGGCGTAATCGTAAGGTTATTTCTAAAATAACTAAAGCTGAAATTGAAGCTATAGAGCGTGAATACTACGACAGATTTAACTCAGAACTATCTTCGTGGGTAGGAGAGATGTATTAAATTACAAACAAATAACAATATCCTTTGGATAATATAATAAATAACAAACTATGCAATCAATTAAATTCTACAAAAAATACGATACTCATCTAGCTAAACTTGGCGATACTGAGTATAAAGGCTATAATATCGGCGATCTACCTCCATCATTTGGCTTTATTACTAACGCAGCCGGACAAGAAGGTAAATCACACTGGTTTAACTACAAAGGTTTAACTTATCTTGAAAAAACCGAACTGCCATGGTAGTTAAAAATATGAGAGATCTGCTCAACTATGTTGAAGAGCAAAAGCAAATTCGAGCTGCGGAGCATAGACGCAAGTTCGCACGTCACGGTGAATGTGGTGGACTAACTGACAAAGAGTGGTTTTCAGTAAAACACAGTCAAAAATCTAGTTTTCCAAAAGCTAGGAAGTTCACCCATCACAAGATGTGGCGCGAAACAAGTAAAGAATATTCAGTTAATCAACTAAAACAAATAGCAAAATCATGAGTAAAATGAAAGAACTAGAAGATATGGCGACATGGATCGCTGATTCTATCGACGATAGCATTATCTCTAACACAGAGTGGGCTATGGACGGAACTAGCTTTGATGAGCTTGAAGGTGATGATTACCTGCGAGCGCAAGAAGCTATAGCAGCTAAAACTGTTGAAATACTATACAACAGGTGGTTTACAAACAAAACACAATAGCTACTGGATAATATAATAAACAAAAACAAACAAATATGTATTGTAGATGCGGTAAATCTGTGCACCCAGTGCGAATAGACTTAGGTTACAAAACTTGTGTCGAGTGTTCAACCACTCAAACTTATAGCTATGTACCTATCATCGAGCACAAGACAGGCAATACTATTCAAATCGTCAGCCAAGAAGTATCAGCGAGTGTGCACAGAGCTTGGCGACGTAAGTAGTTGGAAGGTGCTGCTGTTAGCGGCAGACTACATAGCGCGAGGAACTACCTGAGTTGGTAGGGTTGTGAAGCGCAAGGCGGCGGCATACTGGTCACGTTAGCGGAAATGATTATGATTGGAAGTACGCGAAACAGAAAGAGCGGATAAATGACAATACTAGTTAACTACCAGTCCGTAACTGCTGCCTTATGGGCGTGAAATGGTTAGGGTATGATTAAAGGCGAACTTGATTCGGCTCGATGATTACTAACGCAGGTTCGATTCCTGCCACGTCCACTGTATTACAAACAAAATACATTATCTAATGGATAATATATACAATTATGAATGAAATTAAAACACTTAAACAACGGCTTAAACCAGACATCAAAGCAAAGCTTGAGTCTAATGACCGTAAATACTCCGCGGCGGTACGCAGTTTATTTGCTAAACTAGACAAAACTAAGTTTATCAGCGACTTAACAATTGGCGATGTACGCTCATTGCATTCGTTTTCTGATACAAGTTTACACAACCTTAATAGCTACGATCTAATGTGGTGCGAGCATTTATTTGAAGACAATGACTGATACAACTAAATTACAAGCACACGATAAAGCTTTTGCAAATATGCATCAGTTATCTATCGATATGGCTAAAACTAGACTTCAAATCGAAGGCAAAGCAGCCAGTATATTTGACGAAGAGCAACTACAAGCTACATTGAATTCTCAACTAAGAGACTTTGATGCATGGAATTATATAGCAACTTTAATAGAAAAAGATTATGGAAAACACTCTTATGTTGATGAAATCCTTGGGTATCAACGAGATTACGACTTCGCGGCAGAAGGCTAATGGTACAAGAGCTTTTGAAACTCCTTTTAAAATACGCAGAAAACCAGTAAGGTTTTATTCTTACAGAAGTGGTTATGTTCGTATTGATAGAAACTGTCACTCAATGTACCAAATAAACAAGACGTATAACGTTGATTATAAGGTAGTTGGCTGGGGCGGTAGCTTTTACGAAACTAAAAGTAAAAAACGTATTATGATATACAACGAAGAATATAGACTAAACTATATTTTAAAATACATACTAAAAAACTATTTTAAATAGAATAACAATGACAGATAATAAATTAAAACTAGACGAAGAACTTGTGCGGCAATTGCTTGCAGAAGACAATGTCACTGCTTCTGAAGATACTAGCTTTGCTATTATGCTTGAGCGCACTAAAGACCATTTTGACTTTGAACTTACTGATGGTTGGGCTAAAAATCCTGACATGATGTTTTATACAGAAACAACTTCTGATGGTTATGAAGTGTGGGTGGCAACAGATGATGACAAACGACCATCAATTAACGAAGATATATACTATTATGAAAGTGATTGGCTTGAAAAGATGCCTGATGCTATGACAGATGGTATGACTATTTACTTTCAAGAACTTAACGATGACAACTACGAGTTTGAAGATGTTGTGCTAAATGTGTACGAAGAGTATTACAATGACAAAAGACAAGAACTAATTGAAAAGCTAATTGATGACGGATATGAGTGGGAAGAATAATGATACAGGTCAAAAGCCATTACCAAAGTGGTATGATGGTGCTATATATACTAAATGGGAGACGGTAACCAACCCGTTTTCAGGTCAATCAGAGTTGTTATCGCCTAATGAAGTTGCGATGTATGACTTAATTATGGGTTTAACTATGACGCTTGAGCGTACAGGCTTCAAATCAGAAAAGCTAATAAAAGATCACAGAAGAGGTCTTGACTGGTTTAGAAAAGCAAACCCTGAAGCATATATGACTTTGCTAGACTAGCAACACAGGACGTAATGGTTAATACAAGTTCGATTCTTGTACGTCCACTAACTTTAAAATTAATTATTATGCCTAACATGAGTTATTGCCGGTTTGAAAACACGGTAAACGACATGCAAGACTGCTTAAATGCGATTGAAGATCGTGAAATAAGCAATCTTAGCGACTACGAGGTAAAAGCTTTACAGCATTTTTTAGAGCTAGGTAAAGTTATTGTAGATTATGAAGATGATATTGAAGAAATATTAGAACAACATGAAAACAATTAAACTAACAGAGAACGATTGCATTTTTGTGCACTATGTACTACGTATGTACGCTCAGCAAACACCTGGGCTTGACAGCGATGACAAAGCAGAAATAAAAGAAGTCGCAGCTAAATTTAAATAATATGGCAACAAGAAACTTAACGATGGTTGTTGATCGTAAGCATGCAGAAAAGTACAAGGAAGGCTTTGCAGCTGATCCTAGCAACTTTACTGACAATAGCTACGTAAATATGTACTTACATCACGATGGTTATCCCGCGTGGCAGGGCGTACAAATAGCTAATTGGGTGCATACTAACAGTAGACAAGACGGTAGTGCGATAGCAGCAAAGCTAGTTCATGATATGTACTATGACAGTTGCTATTTATATCCGTCACCAAATGCGATAGATCACCAATATACTTATATTATTTGGTCAGGTAAAAAAGATATATGGATCAGTTGTTATGACAATTACAACAGTGAAAATGTATTTGTACTAACTCCTGCTAAAGTAATATCAAAGTATATGGAAGAAATGGATTACACTGATTTTGCTAACAATGAAACTAGATATCATGAAAATACCGAATCAGTTAAAGTAAATCTGTCACGTGCAAACGTAACTAAAATAATAGATATACTAAAAAATAGTATTAATGACTAAAAAAGAACTAGATTATTTAGCAGAAAAGGTAGCAAGTGCTATAGTCGAAAAGATGTTTAACTCTGACGAGTTTGAAGTATCTTCTCTACCTGCCGCTACAGACGAACAGATGATTGTAGCTGAAATCGCTAGACTTATGACTCTAATGTCACAGTATGAAGATACTGAAGAATACGAGAAAGCTGCTATAATCAAAAATAAAATTAGTAAATTAGAAAATATAATAAGAAAATTATGATAAAACCTATGTTAGCTCATAAAGTTAATGATAAAAAAATTGACTTTACTGAGCCTGTATTTATACAACCTAAGCTTGATGGCGTGCGTTGTTTAATACATAGAGAATTTGATGATGTAGTTAATGCTTATGTTGTAAGAGCATACTCACGTACAGGTAAACAATTCCATAACTTACGACACGTTGAACTAAGGCTTGCGCCTTTCTTTGATAAAAACCCAGACGTTATACTAGACGGTGAGTTGTATAATCACGATCTAAGAGACGATTTTGAGCAAATCATATCGTTAGTCAGAAAACAAAAACCAACTAACGAGGATCGTTTAAATGCGCAACATCTTATACAATACCATGTGTATGACTATATTGTTCCGTTTATTGGTTATGAAGCTAGACTTAAATGGCTATTGTCAAATAAAAATTTGTGGTCAAATGTAGTTATACCTGTCGAAACTCACAGAGTTAACAAGTATGAAGAAGCTGCTAACATGCATTATGATGGCTTTCTAAAACAAGGTTACGAAGGTTCTATACTAAGACTCAATGGTGCTTACGAGCAAAAACGTAGCTACAACCTACAAAAATTCAAAGACTTCAGCGATGATGAAGCTACAATTGTAGGTTATGAAGCTGGCAAAGGTAAACGTACTGGCACACTTGGCAAGTTCTTTATGATGGACGACAACGGTATTGAGTTCGGTTGTCCACCAGGTAAAGGTTACAATTACAAAGATCTAGCTAATATACTAGATAATGTACACGACTACATTGGCAAACGTGCTACATTTACTTATTTCGAACGAACTAAAGCAGGTAATTATCGTCACCCGCTGTTTAAATGTATTCGAGATTATGAGTGATTGGGAAAAAGATGTTTGGAAAACAATACAATATAAACTAAAACAAGACAAAGAATATGAGCAGACTTATTTGGAAGCTATACGCTCAAAACATGATAAGCGAAGAAGTAGCAAACATATTGTTAGATAAATTATACGAATGAATATATTTTATCTTGACAAAGATCCTTACAAAGCTGCTAGTTATTTTTATGACAAGCATAAGGTAAAGATGATATTGGAATCCGCTCAAATGCTTTGCACGGCTCATCACGTGTATGGTAATCCTGACGATGTGCCATATAGGCAGGCGCATCTAAACCACCCATCAACAATATGGGCTAGAGAAAGCAGACCAAATTATTTTTGGTTATACGAGCACATGATAGCATTAGGGCAAGAGTATACAAAACGCTATGGTAAAATACATATGACCATAGATAAGTGCAAGTTTGCGCTAAGCTTTTGTCCTGATGGTATTACCTCTGAGCAGTTTACAGAACCGCCGCAATGTATGCCTGACGAGTACAAAGTACCTGGCTGTAGCATAACTGCCTATTGGAATTATTACGAACAAGATAAATATAAAGTAGCAAACAAAAATGAGCAAATCATTATACGACCATATGATCAGCGTAAACTATATGAATATAGCGCATAAGATCAAAAGTTTTCAAAAAAAGAAACAAAAACCTAACAATAATGGGAAAAACAAAAGAGTTATTTACTAAATTAAGAGAAGAAGAATTTTTAAAAGAACACATAATTGTGTGTACTTTAAAACCTGAAACGGCTGTGACAACAGCCCTTAATAATAAGGAGTAATAGGCTAATGTCACAAGACAGAAACTTAAAATTTCTAAACAACAATCGCATCGTATACAGGCGAGATCCAATAACGGATAAGCCAGATGAAGTACACGACTGGGGCGTAGTGTATCATAACGGTACACACGAGTGTTATGAATTGTTTAGAACTAGAGCTAAAATTACAACTTATAAATCTCTTAAATGGCATTTACTTGTATTGTGGTATTTAAATCCTCAGCTTGATCAAGATAAGTTTGAGTATATTGCGATGCATTTAGTAGATAAAGCTAATGGCTTTGTTACGTTTAATGTATCAGAGCAATTGTTCAAGAACATTATTTATGATGTTAGCATGTACGACTTAGAATATCCGCCAAAAAACAAACTACGTAAAGTTATATTTAACGATACGTGTGGTCTTGAGGTTAGTGAAAAGCTAAGTATTGTAGGTAGTATCATAGGTAGATCTAAAGCTGTAGCTGCAGATGATATCTATGATGCTATGCTAGCGTTAAACGAGACGAAACAAACTATAACTGTTAAAAAACTAGCAAGTTATTTTAATTGCTCATCTCGTACTATTTATAGAAACATGACACAAGAACTAAAGAAAGAAAAAGAACTTTTAAATTCACAATTATGAAATATCCAGATGCAGATAAACACTTTTGGGCTAGTATGACAAAGAGTGTTATAAGAGTAGGAGGCTATTGTCTCATTTTTATTAAC
>Ga0208159_1000927_pt1 | contig 11342 bp, 16 predicted proteins | sample 9_EtaG_FD_184082 | JGI IMG/M metagenome (GOLD analysis project Ga0208159, IMG submission 184082) | Marine viral communities from the Subarctic Pacific Ocean - 9_ETSP_OMZ_AT15188 metaG (SPAdes) (version 2) | ecosystem: Environmental > Aquatic > Marine > Oceanic | place: Pacific Ocean | collected... | reverse complement strand
ATACACAAATACAACTACCTTTAACGCAGCTACAACTCGTTATGTAGAAGTAACACCATCATCATCAACTGACTTTTATTATCTTTGTTATGTTCATGGAATTGGTATGGGTGGTATTTTTGATATCACTTCTTCAACATGGGGAGCTTTAAGTTGGGGTGCAAACGCATGGGGTAATCAAGCTGACATAGATGTTGATGTCACTGGAACCTCTTTAACATCTTCAATTGGAACTTTACAATCAGTAACAGCAAACGCTGATGTATCTCAAAGTGGTATTCAAATAAATTCATCACAAGGAGCAACAGTTGGAGGCAGTTCGGTAACAGTTCAAGTTGTTGGAAATTTAGAATCTATGGGCGTAGGTCAAGTTGTATCCGGCATAGGTGCGCTGACAAGTGGAATGTCAATGTCTTCAAGCATAGGATCAGCAACTGTTGATGAATCAACTTTGACTGGAGAAGGTTGGGGTAGAGGAGAATGGGGAGAGTTTGCATGGGGAGATAACTTCTCAGTTCAAATAACAGGAATTTCACTTTCTTCATCTATAGGAGATGAAACAGCTTTTACAGACGGTACTAATCCAGTTACCGGATCACAGATTAACTCTACTCTCGGAAATTTTTCAATTATAAGTGATGTAGGAATAACAGTTTTTGCTTCTGAAGATCAACTTGATTTTACAATAGGAACCTTAAGTTTTGATGCAGATGCAAGTGTTACAGTCACAAGTGCAGGTCAATTAACTTCATCTCAAGGAAATACTGTTGGTGGTACTAAAACACCTGTAGATGTTACTGGAGTACAAGCTTCAATGAGTCTTGGAACGATTGCATTAGAGCAAACTACAATAGAAACTGTAACAGGTATTCCAGCAACCATGTCACTTGGAACTCACGCTGAAATACCAGGTCAAATAATAGGTGTTTCAGGGCTTTCAATGACCTCAGCTTTAGGGGAAGAAGGACCAATTACAGGAGATGCAACAGTAATTCCAACAGGCATACAATTGACAGGATCTGTGGTAAGCCCTAATATTACTTCGTGGAATGAGATAGATTTGGGAGTATCTAATACTTGGACGGTAGTTGATTTGGCTGCGTAGTTAATGTAAAATATTAAAATATTAAGGAGAATTTTTTATGGCATCAAGTTATTCAAGCGATCTTAAACTAGAACTGATGGTAACCGGTGAAAACGCTGGTACATGGGGTGATAAAACAAATACAAATTTAAATTTAGTACAACAAGCTATTGCTGGTTTTGAACAAGTAACTCTTTCATCTGGTGGAACTGTAGCACTCGTGATGTCTGATGGTGCTTTATCTAATGCAAGAAATTTAGTTATTAAATTTGCAACTGCAACTATAGCATCAAGCACAATTTGTACTATTCCAGATTCAATAGAAAAATTTTATATTTTTGATTGTTCGGGATTAACTAATCCTTCTAATCTAACAATTAAAACTGCATCAGGAACAGGATTTACTCCGGACGCTGCAAAAATTTACGCGGCTTATTCTGATGGAACAAATTTAAATGAAGTTTCTTTAGATACTCTAGGAGGAACTATTGGGACTGCACAAGTAGCTGATGACTCTATAACAAATGCAAAAATTGCTGATGATGCAATTCGTGCTGCACAACTTTCTGACAATGCAGTCGTAACTGCTGCAATAAATGCTGATGCAGTAACTCAAGCAAAAATTGCTGATGACGCTGTTGGCCCAGATCAAATTGCAAACACTGCCGTAACTGCAGGATCTTACACAACTGCTGATATTACTGTAGATGCACAAGGAAGAATTACTGCTGCATCAACTGGATCTGCAGGAGGTGCTAACATGATTGCTAAAGCATTTAATTTAGGACCTTCATCTGGAAATTACACTTCTCAAGCAAATGCAAGTAAATATCAAGCATACGTAGCTGCAGGAGGTGGCGGAGGATCTGGAGCTGCACCTAATAGACCTGGTGGAAACGGTGGCTCTGGAGGTTTCGGTTTTTACGCAGGTTCTATATCAGCTTCAACTTCATACCCATGGTCTGCAGGAGGTCCTGGAGGTGGAGGCGGAAATAATTTTGGTAATAGATGGGGAAATAGTGGAAGTGCAGGAGGCAACTCGACTATCACTAACTTAATGACTGTTAACGGAGGTAATGGCGGAGGTCAAACGCAACCATACTCTGGAGGTAACAGTGGTAACCCCGGTTCCGCACCTGGAGCGACTAGCACTAATTTTGACAGACGAGTTCTTTTTGCAAGTTCACAACCTGCAAACTCTTTTACACCTGCAGGTTTAGGACAACCTGGAACAAGAGGAAACCAAGGTAATACTTGGATTAGTCCAAACCACAATGGTCAACCTGGTGGTGCAGGTTGTATTGTTTTATTTGTAGATGAAGGATAATTAATATGGCTTATTTAGTTTTTAATAGTGATAACTCTTTATTTAGAATTGCTGCTAATGATACAGATTTAGGTAATTTAAATTTACCAGATCCTCTTGGCTCATCTTATAATCTTCAAACAATAAATGATTCTGATTTTGAATCAGTAAGAAAAAATTTAAAAGAGGTTTCTTTTGATGGCACAACAATTACTTACACAGATCAAACTTGGAAATGGCCAAATCAAGATGTTTTAAATAATTATTTTGTAAGTATCGTTTATGATAGATGTGAGGCTTTTTTGAATGTTAATCAAGATAGCCATCCTATGTACAATTCAATAAGAAATTATCAAATGGATGTACAGTCATTTGATATTAGTTCTTTAACTTATCCAATGGAAATAAGTTGGGAAGAATACTGCTCAAATAACTCTATTACTTATTATCATCCTTTACAAATACCTTAATTTTTTCTATTAAGGTGTATGTTTGATAAAAAAATTACCTTTAAATGTAGGGAAGAATATTTAGCAACTAATCCTCCAAAACCAGAAATTGCAAAATTAAATATACCTGAATGGTATAAAAATCTTGAACACACAGTAACTAGTAAAACTATAAAAGGCTGCATGCCTTTTTTAGATTCTTTAACAACAGGTTATATTCTTAAAACACCTGTAGAACTTTATTTAAAACATAACTATAATGAAGAAAATTCTAGGAAAACAAATTTAATTTCAGGAACACATCCAGTAAGTTCTGTAGCAGAAACACAAAATATTAATTTAGATTTAAAATTAGAAATTCATAATGTAGAGCAATTAGGTAATAAATGTCCAATAATTCATAAGAACAAAAATCTACCTATACAAAAAATTTTAAACCCTTTTACAATTATAACACCACCAGGTTATTCTTGTTTATTCGTTCCTCCATTAAATAATTCTGACGATAGGTTTTCTATAATTCCAGCAATTGTAGATACTGATAGCTTTCCATCTGAAATAAATTTTCCTTTTGTTGTTAATGGCGACAAATACCCTATTTTAGATACAATTATAAAAATTGGAACTCCTTATGTTCAAATCATACCTTTTAAAAGAAATGATTGGAAAATGAATTTAGAAACAGAAACCCAAAAAGAACAAGAGCTAAGAAGATTTAAACAAGAAAGATTTGTATTAAATAATTACAAACAAAGATGGTGGAGAAAAAAAAGATGGAAATAAATCAAAATAATTTTAATTCAGAAACTTTGAATAGTTATATTTCAATATTTGATGATATTTTTCCTACAAATGTATTAGATACTTTTACAAAAGTTTGTGAAACTCAAAAAGAATGGGAGGACGCAACAATTGTAAATAAAAATTATCCAGACACGATTGTTGACAAACAAAGTAGAAATACAAAAGTTTGGCATTTACATAATATAGATGCTAAAAGTAAAACAGAAATACATTGGTCAAATTTATTTATAAATATTTTAAATGATCATATAAAAAATTATCAACAAAGTTTAAAAGTTCAACATTTTCCATGTGTTGTAAATACTGTACAAGTTTTAAAATATCATCCAGGTGGCTTTTTTGAACTACACTCAGATCACGGGTTTAAAACTCCAAGAACTTTAAGTTTTATTTTTTTTGTAAATGATGACTATGAGGGTGGTTCTTTAGTTTTTGCTACACCTACAAGAGATAAAAATTTAGAAATTAAAAAGAAAAAAAATAGATTAATTGTGTGGCCAAGTAATTTTTTATATCCGCACTTTGTAAAACCAGTTATTAAAGGAACACGTTATACGGTAGTTGCATGGGCTCTTTAAAAGAAAATAAATATAAAATTGTAAAAAATTTTTTAACTGTAGAAGAACGAAAACTGTTGTGTAATTATACAGAGATAAAACACGCAACAAATCAAAAAGAATTTGATTTAGTTCAGTCTAATACTTTTGACACAAAATTCTATGGCGATCCAATTATGGATTCTTTATTACTAACAAAACAAAAAATAGTTGAAAAAGAATTTGGTGGTGATTTAAAACCTCAATATTCTTTTTGGAGAATGTATACAAGATGTGCTATATTAAAAGAACATATAGATAGACCTTCTTGTGAATTAAGTGTTACTGTTTTTTTAGGAAGCGATGGAACATCATGGCCTATTTACATGGGCAAGCAACCTTTAGAACTTGAACCTGGGGATGCTGTTGTTTATCTTGGTTCTGAAATAAAACATAGAAGAGAAGAATTTACTGGTGATTGGCATTCACAAGTATTTTTACATTATACAAACGCAAACGGTCCATATAAAGATATAGAAAAAGATGGACGTAATTATTGGGGGTTAAAAAGAAATGCAGTTTAGACAAAGCACCGAAGATGGTTCTTGTGATATTTATTTTAGTGAACAAGAATTAGAAGTAATAAAAAAACATGGCAAGGTTCATTTTTCAGCAGAGGTGTTAAGACACTTTGGAAATACTTTAATGAAAATAGTAGCAGATTTTAATTTACATTTTAGTGATGAATTAAAAAAAACAGAATCAAAAGAAGATATGATAGTTGAAGGTGATGATAAATTTAACAAATAACTTTATAGATAACCATGAGTTGTTTGAGATAAATAATTTAATTAATTTAATAGATTTTCCATGGTTTATAATTAAACAAAATCCTTGTTTAGAACTACATCATGAAGTTCACAAATCATTAATTGGTCCTACAATATTAAAATCGTTTATAGAAAAATTAGAAATTAATAAAGTTAACAAAGCTGTTTTAAAAAGAATATGTCAAACAAATAAATTACAAAATTGTGATAACACAATAATTTATAATTATAACAAGCCTTCTAAAAACGCTGTTTTTTTCTTAAATACTAATGATGGTTTAACAAAATATGGATTAAATAATTCTGTAGAATCTGTAGAGAATTGTTTGCTTTTATTTGACGTAAATGAGCCCTTTTATCAAACCTCATGCACTAATAAAACTTCAAGGCTGATTCTAGAGATTAACTATGAATAATGATATAATATTGTATGCCTCTAACAAAAGTACAAATAGCTCCTGGATTTAACAAACAAGTCACTCAAACTGGTGCTGAGGGTCAGTGGACTGATGGTGATTTTGTCAGATTTAGATATGGCCTTCCAGAAAAAATTGGTGGTTGGGAACAAATACTTGAGGGAAGTTTAATAGGAGCTGCAAGAGAACAGTTTATATGGGCTGACTTAGATGGTAGAAGGTACGCAGCTATTGGTACAAACAAGCTATTGATAATTTACTATGAAGGAGCCTTTTTTGATATAACTCCTTTAGGCACAGCTTTGACAAGTTGCACTTTTGATACTGTTAATACATCGGCAACTGTTACTGTTAATAAACCTGCACATGGTCTTGAACCTGGAGACATTTTTATATTTTCATCTGTCACTCCTCCATCGGGAGCTGGATACACAGCAGCTAATTTTACATCAAAACCTTTTCAAGTAGTAACCGTACCCGGTAGTGATGAGTTTACAATCACAATGGCAAGCGCAGCAGGAACAACGGTCAACAATAGTGGATCGGCAACTGTAACGCCTTATATAAAACCTGGAGCTCTTGGATTTACTTATGGATTTGGTTGGGGCACAGGACTTTGGGGAGGTGGCCAACAAGTATTTAGCACATTGAACGGAGCTTTATTAGATGATACTGCTGGAACAGGGGGATCAGGAACTTCAATTACACTCGCATCAACAACGGGATTTCCAGCAACAGGTACAATTAAAGTTGGTGCAGAATTTATTTCATACACAGGAATATCTTCCAACGATTTAACTGGTATAACTAGAGCTGCTGCAGGAACTAGATCCGCACACTCAAGTGGCGCAGGTGTTGAAGTATTTATAGGTTGGGGTATTGCATCGTTATCTCAAACTTTGACCACGGATCCTGCGTCTTGGTCTTTAGATAATTTTGGTGAAAAATTAATAGCAACTATCAAGAACGGACAATCTTTTGAGTGGAATCCAATAAATTCAAATTCTAACGCATTAAACACAAGAGCAACTATTATTACAAGTGCGCCTACTGCTTCAGTTATGTCTTTAGTATCTGATAGAGACAGACATTTAATTATGTTGGGAACTGAAACAACTATTGGTTCACCAGGAACACAAGACAAATTATTTATTAGATTTTCAGATCAAGAAAATATTAGTGATTACACACCAACTTCTGTAAATACTGCTGGTAGTTTTAGACTAGATTCAGGAACTAAAATTGTTGGGGCTGTTAAAGGGAAGGATTACACTTTAATTTTAACAGACAACGCTGCTTATGTAATGCAATTTGTTGGACCACCGTTTACTTTTTCAATAAGACAAGTGGGTTCTAATTGTGGGTGTATTGGTCAACATGCGATGAAATATGTTAATGGTGCTGTTTATTGGATGGGTGAATCAGGTGGGTTTTTTGTATTTGACGGTACAGTTAAATCATTACCTTGTGCTGTAGAGGACTTTGTATTTACAACTAAAAATGGTGAAAACCTTGGTGTAAATTATCAAAATGGTGAATCTGTTTATGCAGGTTTAAATCACTTATACGAAGAAATATGTTGGTATTACCCAAAAGCAGGATCTAATTTCAACGACAGATATGTTTGTTTTAATTATCAAGATAATACTTGGGTAACTGGATCTTTATCAAGAACTACTTGGGTTGATGCAAATTTATATTCTGTGCCTTATGCGACTGAGTTTAATTCAACAGGTTTACCAACTTTCCCTGATGTTCAAGGTATTACAAATATTAATGGATCAACAATTTACTACGCTCATGAAACTGGAGTTGATCAAGTAGATACTGCAGGAAACAAAACTGCAATACCTGCTTTCATTGAATCTGGAGATTTTAGTTTAAACATTGAAGGTAATGCACAAGTGTTTATGAGTATGAGAAGATTTGTTCCTGATTTTAAAACAATACAAGGAGACGCACAAGTCACCATATTACTTAGAGACTTTCCAAGTGACACAGAAGCATCGTCTCCATTAGGACCTTTCACGGTCACTGGATCAACACAAAAAGTTGACACAAGAGCAAGAGCTAGATTTGCTAGTTTAAAAATTGCTAATACAAGCACAGATCAAAATTGGCGTTTTGGAACTTTTAGAGCAGATGTTCAACCTGATGGAATGAGGGGATAATGGAACCAGATTTTTTTGCACCAGGTGATCAACAATATCAAATGGTCAATGAACCGTTAGTAGGTATTGCTCCACTTGTTGACGAACAACCTTTACCTTTACCTGACTTAAAACAAATTGCAGGTAACGTTATAAAAAATAAAGCTTTAGAATATGCAGCTGGAAAATTAGGTGTAAATGCAGCCAAAGCTACCGGATTAATATCTATTTTAGGAGCAGGTGCAAATGTGTTCGCACCTTTAGCAACGGTTTCAGCTTTAACAGGTAAATCACTTGGAATATCTGAATATTTAGCAAATAAACGTGCACAAAAACAAATTAAAAAACAACAAAATATGAGTGATGCTGCAAGAATTACTAATAGAATTCAGAGTCAGATAACCCCTCAAGATATAATTGACGATAGAGGAAGAGGTCAACCTACACAAAACACTTCTACACAAACACCATCTAGACAAGAAAGACACACATCTGGAATAGGTGGATTACATTCAGGATATTAAATGGCAAGAGTAGATATAGTAATACCAGAACCAACACCTAAATATACTGAAGAAAACCAAAGGCAAGTAAATCAGTCTTTACGAACGATGCAAGATAAGTTAAACACTTCATATCAACAAGAATTAAAAAATGAACAAGATACTTTTACCTGGTTTATATCATGACAATTAGATACAAAAATCAAGGAATTAATTTAACAACCACTGATACCACAAGTGTTTTTACTGTTCCAAATGATGCTACTGTTTTAATAAAACAAATACAAATTAACAATGGTGCTTCTACTTCAGTAAATTTAAGTGTGCAAGTATTTGATACGTCTGCAGGTACAAATTTTAGAATTTATAATAAACCATTAGATGCATCTTCTACTAATGACATTATAAACCACACACTTGTTTTAGAAGCTAGTGATATTTTAAAAATGACTGCTGGAACTGCAAACGAAATTCAAGGTATAATTTCTTATGCACTATTAGATAGATCACAGGAAAATGGCTAAACAAAAATTTACTCATTTCGTACCTAGACCTAAACCAAGGAAAAGACCAAGAAGACATACTAAAAATGTAAATAAGAAAAAAAAGTTGCAACATAATAAAAAATATAATAGACAAGGAAGAAAACAATGAGTGATATAAAAATAATTCCAGCAGAGGCTAAAGAAATTATCAAACACAAAAGAACAGGTAAAGTATATGATAACCAAGCTCATTTTGATGCTGATGTTGCTGATCCCAATACTGATACTACTGTGGATGATTTTAGACAAGATTTAGAAATAAAAGTTACAAGAGCTGGTAATCTAGGTGCTAAAACTAAAGAGTAATGAAACTTAAAATTATTGATGAATTTTATAGTCCAAGTGATTTTGGATTAGTTTTAAGTGAATTTATAAATCAACACTTTCAACCAACATATCAATCAAAAGCTTCTTTATATGGTGGGGATAGATTTCAAGGATACCCCTGTCATGAAAGCCCTGATTATTATGAAGATGAAAATCCTATATCTATAGGTGGTATTTTGAAAAAAACTTTTGAAGAAAAAACTCAAATAAAACTTTTATATTTTAAAACTTTTTTAAGAAAAATTAAACTTCACGAATTTAAAAAAGCAGCATCGTGGGGTCAACACAAACCGCATCAAGATAGTAGGACTGATTGCGACATTGCAGGAATTATATATTTTAATTCTGGCTCAATAAAGGATGGAACAAATTTATATTCTAAAACTACAGATTATGTTCCTACGGTAATCGTTGGCTCTAGTCCTAATAGATGTGTATTTTACGATTCTAGCATACCTCATCAACCTGGAGAGTTTCAAGAAATAGAAGACAGATGGGTTCAGTGTTTTTTTGGGATTACAGATCCTGAACTTTATGCAAATTGGAAAGAAAAAAATGGAACCTAGAGGAGCAACAGAAATACAACATGAATTATTAGAAAAATATGTATCTAAAGATTTATTAAACAAATTTCAAATATGTACATCTATTCCAGGAAAAGTGCCACTGGATCCCAGTAAAATAAATATTCTTTGGCAAAAAAATTCTTGGGACCAACCAAACCTACAAAGTTTTTTTAGAAATAAAGAGAGGCACATCGAATATGATTGGTATGTTTTTAATTCACATTGGTGTTATGAAAAATTTAGATATTTTTTTCAAATACCAGAAGACAAATCTATTGTAATTAAAAATGGAGCACACCATTTTCCTCAAAGAAAAATACACAAAAAAGGTGAGCCTATAAGAATAATGCACCACTGCACACCTTGGAGAGGATTAAACGTTTTGTTACTAGCCATGCAACTAATACAAAATAAAAATATAACTTTAGACGTCTATAGTTCTAATGATGTTTATGGAAAAGAATTTGCTGATAGAGTAAATAAAGATACAGAAGCTTTGTTTGATCAAGCAAAGCAACTACCAAATGTAAATTACATAGGGTACAAACCTAACGAATATTTATTAGAACATATCACTGATTATGATTTGTTTGTTTACCCATCTATATTTGAAGAAACATTTTGTGCTTCAGCTTTGGAAGCATTATCAGCTGGACTACATGTCATCACGACTAACTTTGGTGCACTACCTGAAACATGCGCAGAATGGCCTGTTTATGTTAATTATACTAAAGATTTAGAATTATTAGCTGCAAGTATTGCAGGAGCTATTGATATTTCTGCTGAATATCTGCATACAAATACAATGCAAAATCATTTAGATGAACAACAAAAATATTATAAAAAATTTTATAGTTGGGAGAAAAAAGCTATGGAATGGGAAAACTTTTTGAAAGGAGCTTTACGTGTCAAGCAATAAGTACATTAATGAAGATACTTACCAAACATTACAGGAAGTAAATATAGAAACACAATCAGATTATGAAAAAGCAGTAGAACCTTTATGGGTAGAAAAAAAAGATCAATTTAATGATATCGAAGTGTTTGTTGCAACACCTGTGCATAGTGAAGTTTCTATACATTACACACAAGCCTTAATAGAGTTTCAACAAGAATGTTTTAAAAAAAAATTAAAAGTATCTTTTCATTTAATAAAATCATCTTTGGTTACACAAGGTAGAAACTTATCAGTTGCAGGATTTCTTGAGTCAAAAGCAACTCATTTATTGTTTATTGATTCAGATATATATTTTCAAGGTAAATCTATATTTACTATGCTTAAAGCAGACAAACATATTATATCCGTTCCTTATCCATTAAAAACTTTAATGTGGGAAAAAGCTTTTAATAAAATGCAAGAAGGTAAGATTAAATCACCTGACGATATAAGAAGAGCTCTTCACACATATCCTATGAAAGTGCCTGATGTTAACAACATAAAATTAAATAAGGGAGTAATGGAAGTAACTGACTCGCCAACAGGATGTATGTTGATAAAAAGAGAAGTAATAGAGAAAATGATAGAAAAATATCCTGATAAAGAAATAGTACAAAAGACAGTTATAAATGGTAAATATGTAAATAAACCTAATATGTGGAACTTTTTTGATACACTTCATGACCCAAAAGAAAAAACATATAACGGAGAGGATTTTGCATTTTGTAAGCTTTGGAGAGATTTAGGTGGTAAATGTTATGCATATGTTAATGATGCCATAGTGCACGTAGGAGAACATCAATACCAAGGTAAGTTTTACGATGAGTTGATATCAACCAAGTAAAATGGTATTATTTCATATTTAAGATCTTAAAAGGAGTATTTATAT
>Ga0208159_1000924_pt1 | contig 11355 bp, 28 predicted proteins | sample 9_EtaG_FD_184082 | JGI IMG/M metagenome (GOLD analysis project Ga0208159, IMG submission 184082) | Marine viral communities from the Subarctic Pacific Ocean - 9_ETSP_OMZ_AT15188 metaG (SPAdes) (version 2) | ecosystem: Environmental > Aquatic > Marine > Oceanic | place: Pacific Ocean | collected... | reverse complement strand
TCAACATTTTCGCCAACAAACCATTTTGGTTTTGTTTCGGCAACAACTCTAATAGTTTCATCCCAGAGGTAACGATCATCGTCTTGTCCTCTTCGTTTTCCTGCAACTGAGAATGGTTGACATGGGAATCCTCCTGAAACAATGTCGGCTGTGTAGTTTGATCCTTTAACATTTCTTATATCCTCCTCTATTGGTATATTTTTAAAATTTTTCTGCAATACTTTTTGGCAAAATTTATCTTTTTCTACAAATCCTATAGTTTTGATTCGTTTTGTAGCTTCCATTCCTAGCGAAAAACCACCAATTCCGCTAAATAAATCAAGTAATCTAAGCATATTCGCTTGTAGATTATTTAATAACTTTAATCAAGATGTATATTGCTTTTACAATATTTGTTCTATATAACCGAATCAATGCTGATAAAAATAGGTAAGGAATGGAAACATAGAAAGGATGGTGGTTGCTTTTCGGCAGATCATCTTTCTCCCTCACAACTGACAAAACCTACGGATCAATGGTTTTATAACTATTGCGTCTTGTCTGAAGATGAAAGAAAGAAGCTACCACCAAATATGAAAATGATATTTGGAGCTATGATTGGAAGAGCTTTGCAAGATATGGTTGTTCATAAATTAACAATAAAAGAAGTAATGGAAGGGAAGAAAAATGGCTGATGAAGGTTATAACCCAATGCAAAAGACATTGGAAAATTTACAAAGGGAAAACCAACATCTTAAAAGAGATGTGCAAGAAGCTGAAAGAATAAATAATTCACATAAAATTGCTAATGGTAAAATGAATTTACTAATTAACAATCTTCAATTTGAAAACAAAAAATTAAAAAATAAAGTTACAGAGTTGGAGGAGCAAATAAAACAGAAAGGGTCAAATGACAAAGCAAAAATCAACTGAAGAAAAAGAATCTAATAAAGGTTCATTTAAAGATAGATATAAAAAATGTTTATCTGAACTAAAAAAAATACCTACAGTAAACATAAAAGGTAAAAAATATTCTACTGTGGCTGAAAGATTTAAACATTTAAAAGAGTATTTTCCTGAATCTAAAATAGATGAACAGTTATTACATCATGATAGTGATAGAGTAATAGCTAAGACAACATTATACATTGGCGATCAACCTTATGCAGTTGGTCATAGTGAGGAGTTTCGTAACGCATCATTTATAAATAAAACAAGTGCAATAGAAAATGCTTTTACAAGTAGCTTAGGAAGATGTTTAGCTGCCTTTGGATTAGCAGGATCTGAATATGCTAGTGCAGATGAATTAACTGTAGCCTTACTAAGTCAAGGTATGAATGACAAAAAAGTTTCTATCCTGGATAAAATAAAAGTACAAACAACAGAAACAAAGTTGAATAAACTTTATTCAGATTGGAAAACGGAAAATGACACAATAGAAAAGTCATTTAACGACAGACAAAAGACCATACAAACAAACGGAGGACAACATGGCAAATCAAAGTGGTAAAGAAAAGGACTTTGTTCTTTTTGAATATGACCCAACAAATGAGAGAGCTGTAAAAATAGATTTCTCAGGTAATATTAAATTAAATAGTGGTGTTAAAGGAACTGTATTAGGTTCTAAGGGTTCATCAAAAGATGGTAACACTAAATTTATAAAAATTTTTAAGCAAGTAGGAGTTTTGTTTAAGGGTGATGATAATAAATTTACAGGAGATATTAACGATGTTGAGGTTGGCGGTAAGAAAGCATTAATTGGTTGGTTAAATGCAGATGCAAAAGTACCAAACATTAGTGGTTATTCTAATGAACCTAAAGAAAAAGGTAGCCAAACTAATAAGATGAACTTCTAATGGATGTTCTTGTCGTTATAATGCACTTATTAAATGGTTCAGTAGTTGAGGCTTCTGTTTCAGCTACTGCTCCAAAAATGCTTTGTCATGATGCTTTTCAAGAAATAGCAAAGTTTGATACAGCTAAGAGCAAAGCATATTACAAAGGAAACACAGTTTTATACTACTACTGCAAGGATTAAAATGGCTGATAATTTAGAAAACATACATAAGATACCAAAACATTTAGAAAGATTATTGAAACAAAAAGAAGAAGAATATGGTTCATTTACAAAAACAAGCTATGTAATGCAAAAAATTATTGAGGGTTATCTATCAGCTTATAATGGATTTGTTGTAAAAGCACCTAAGAATATTTGGGGTATATTAAATATTGATGAAAAGAATTGGAGAAGTATAACTAACAAAAAATATAAGAAAGATACTTATGATGATATTAGTGGTTATGCTGAATGTAATAGAGGATTAGCAATAAATGATACAAAAAAATAGAATACCTATGACACCGGTTATGCTGCGTCTATTGAATTTTATTAAAAAATACTATAAAAAAAACAAATATATGCCAACTTTTCAAGAAATGGCAGAGGGTCTGGACTACAAATCTAAGAACTCAATAACTGTCTTGATAGATAAATTGGCTAACAGAAATGACCTTAAGAAAATTAAAGGTTATAGAAGGAACATAGAATTGAATGACTAAAGTACAAAAAGATACACTTGCTGAACTGATGGTCAACTTCAGAGAAACTTTTGAGGGTGCTACTGTAGAGGAAGCTACAGAAAAAGCTCATACCTCAAAAAAGCCTAGCGATTCCGCAGAAGTAACAATCACCGATAAGCGGTTTGTTAGGTCTAATATTAAACTGATCGGTGAGGAAACAAATGACAATAGAACCAAAGAAACTCAAGGATCTGGAGTCCAAACAGGAGAGGTTAGTAAGTAGTATGTATAAACATAAAACTTTATACTTAAAAAACAAAGCTAGACTACCTCAAATAGCTGAGAAGATCATGGAGTTGAAACAAAAACAAATAAGAATTAGCACATAAACTAATTCTACAGTTAAAAGTTGCAACAAGGGTTAAAGGGTTCTCTGTCTTAAATGAAAGGAAACAATGTCAAACATTAATTTTGAAGAACAAGAAAAACAGTTTTATAAAAAACTAGGTATTGCACTTCGTAATGCTAGAAGAGCTGCGTATAAAACTCAAACGGATGTAGGTCAGTCTATAAACGTAACTTTCCAACAAATTCAAAAGTATGAGAAAGCTACTAATTATCCTAAAGAATTTAGAACTAGAAAAATGGTTGAATATTTAGGAAGAGATTATGAAACTTTTTTAAAAGAAAACAATGTTCACACCTATTAGAGAAAAAATAAATAGCTTAATACCTGATACAAAAGAGATTGATGCTTATAATCACTTTTCTAATATTGTTGAAAGAATGATAACTAATGGTCATGCTGCACACATGAGCATACCTGGTTATGATAAATGTAAGCCTGAAATAGAAACTTATAAAATATTTGAAAGTATCAATATACCTGTGCATGGTTATGCAGACTTAAAAGGTGAAATGATAATTGAAGATAAATGTAAGTTTCCAAGAAGAGGTAGAGTTAAAAAAGATGGAACAAGAAGTTGGTCAACAACTAAGTTGCCAGAAAGTATTGAACCTTATCATCTTATGCAAGTTGACTTTTATCATTATGCAACTGAGCTACCTATTTACATTTGTTATATTAATGAAGAGGGTTATAGAGTCTTTAGTGCAGAGAACTGTGAATTACTTACACCTAAAAGCATAGAGAGTAGAAAGAAAGACTTTATCCAAAGATGTAAGGTAAGACAAAACCTTATGAAAATATCAAACGATGCTAATGTATTAAAAGATTATATACAGCCTGACTTTGAACATTATTTTTGGAGAAATGACCTAGATCCTTCATATTTAGATAATGCTAAAAAGTTTTGGTCTAGTTAATATTTGGCGGCAATCAATGCTGTAAGCAGTATTCCCCTGATTGTCGCCTAGTATTACCAATCATTAAAAGGAACTGTTCTTCGTTTTAAATATTTATCAAAGCAGCTAGACACACCCTCCGTATGAGTTTCGCAGAATACTTTATGCTCTGCGTTTATAATCCAACCACCTTCGTTTGATGTATGTTCTTTTTTACAGAAATGACAAGAACCCACAACCCTTGAAACATTAGTTTTGCTCCAAGTTTTTTTCTTCATGTTCTTGCGTAATTAGGTCTTTTCCCTTTCCTTGATTTTCTCTCAGCTTTCTTTTTTCTTGATACCGCAGCTCTTCTTTGTCCTGATGACATTGATCTTGCTTTAGCTAACGGCACACATTTAGGATAATTTTTTCTTTTTTCACCTTTTGATCTACCACATTTTGGAAAAGAGCCATCAGATCGTCTATTAGCTATATCAACCCAATTAGCTCTTACCCATGATCGTAAACCTTTTGACATTATCTTCTCTTCTTGTTTTTCTTTTTCTTTTTACGACCACCTGGCACTATTTTACCAGAACAAACAGCCGATGCGTACATATTTGCATATGCGGAAGGATATACCTTAAACTTTCTTTTTGCTGCTGCCTTACCTCTTGCACAAAGTTTAGCCATTATTATCTTCCAACTTTCTTCATAGCCATTTTATGTGCTTGTCCGAAAGTTTTACCTTTTCTCATAGCTTTTCTCATCATAGTCATGTGTTTTGTTGTATGATGTTTTTTATGTCTTTTTAAAGTTTCTTTTTGTCTTTTAGTTAATTGTTTCATTTTTTCTTTCTTTTTTTCTTTAACATAGCAAAGTCTGCACCAGTTATTTTATCAAAGGGTGCTGCCATTCTTGCTATCTTCATTTGTTTTTTACTATACTTTTTGTTTTTACCTTTTGGCATTTATCCTCCTAAGTTAGTTCCCACCGACTCTCCCAGCTTAACATATAAGCTACACCTAGTATTTTTTCTTTTTCTTATTCTTCTTTTTTTTCTTTTTTTTCATTATTTTTTTTCCGTACATTTTATCTCCTTCCTTTAACAGTTCCACTTACGCAGAGCTTTGTTAATTCTTGAATTTGGATCATTTGCTGTCTTAGCAGAAGTTAATCGTTTCTTCATACCTTTCATTCTAGCACAGAAAGATTTTCTTCGTTTATAAGCACTAGATCCTTTTTTTAACTTACTTGGTTTAGTTGTTACTGGTGCTTTTAAATTACCACCTGTTCTTCTATTATAACTAGCTCTTCCTCTAGCATTTAATCCACCAGATTTAGATTTGCCTTCTTTTCTTTGCCATGCAGCCGTTCTAGCCATATTATTCCCAAGTCTTATAACCTTCTTTATCTTTTATCAAAGATTGCTTTCTATTGCTACCATCTCTTTTATAAGCTACATGAATCCAACCACTATCAGCTACACCTTCTTCATAGTATTCGCTTATAAGTTGGTCAAAGTCAAAGTTGTTTTTGATATGTGCAGCAACTTGTTTGTTATCAAATCCTGGTATTTCAAAATCAACTGCCATACCTTGACAATGGGCTGATCTTGATGATGAACCTATAGCTTCTGATAATTTTTCTGATCTAAAACCTGAGCTGACCATTATGGGTCTTGATTCATAATACTCTCTTAGTGGTTCTAATATGTTTTCACATAATGCTTTTAGGTTTTCTATTTGTTCTTCGTTTGGTGTGTTATCTAAGCCAAGCCTAGTTGCTGTGCCTGATTTAGTCATTTCTTTTAGACTAAAGTGTTTTGATAGTTGTGTCATAGTTATGCTCCATGTGGTAAAGTGTTTTTATCATAATAGCAGTTAAACTTAACTACTATTTCATGCTTTATAATATCATCTTTACCAATTTCTTCAGTTTTTTCAATAGCTTCTGTATATCCACCTAATAAACAATTATATAAATTATCATAATGTCTAAGAAAATGAGGTGGCATACAATCACCTGCTATTTGACTACACATTATCATTACTAAAGCTACTTTCATGGATGTTCCAATAATTGTTTATTTGTTTGTTTTATATCATTTAGTTTATTTTCTAATTCTTTAATCTTTTTATTTGCTTGTTCTAAATCTTCATTTGCATTTTCTAGCTTTTGTAAACATCTTTTATTAGCAGAATCTTTAGTTTTACAAGCATCTTGTAAGTCAGCATTTTCTTCTCTAAGAAGTCTAACTTGATCTTTATATTCAACTATTATCTCTTTACTTGTGTCGGACATAATTTTTGATTACTCAGATATTCCTATTATCCAAAGCATAATAAAAATATAACAGATTACTTCCATTATTTTTTCTTAAAGGTAGATACACCCTTGATACCTAGTATCGTACTGAAAGCTCCTACTACTAAAGCCTGATAGAACATTGGAAGGTTAGAAAATTTGTCAAAGAAAATGTCTATCTTTGCTTGTATATCAGGGTCATCACTAAATACAGACCATGCCAAAAGCAATAAAGGAATACTTATAAGAATAAGACAAAATTCATCTTTCCAATCATTTCTGTGCGAATCAATTACAGCTTTTTTAAACTCAACTTCACCATTAGCCATCTTCTCAGCTAACTTAAGTTCAGCTACTGATTCTAATTCTTTTGTTCTTCTTCTATTAGAAGCAATAGACATACCTGTCTTAATCATACCTGGTACTAATTTAGCTGCAATATTTAACCACATAATCTATTTATAAAAGTCTTTGAATAACCATTCAACATATTTTTTCCATAGTTTTTTTATGTATTTCATAGTTTTCTCCCTGTTGGTTGCACTTGAAACTGGTTTAACCTCTGTCAATAATGGTAAATATGATTGAGGTGGGTTGGGTTGTGCAGGAGATGGTCTATGCCAGTTAGTCATCTTTTGAAATCCTTATAATTTTTCCGTCTTTTACTTCTGCTTTTACTTTACTACAAACATAGCTTACTCTTGCACCACTATTTCTAGCTGCAATTCTTTTTTTTTCTAAACATTTAGATACGTTAGGCATAAGTGTATGTTCTTTCAATACAGCAGGTTCACCTAAAAACATTAACAAAGCAATTACTGTAGTCATAAAACTTTACCTTTATTTACACCTTCTTTGATAACATATTTTTGTGTTCCATTTGCTCCTATCTCAACTTCTTTTTTGAGGTGTTTTATATAACTCATCTGTTTAGTTTTTTTTTCCATATCAGAAATATATGTTAAAACTTTTTTTGTTATTCTGTTCATTAATGATTACCATTCATTTTTTTTTGCAACATATCTATTTGTTCTTTTAAATGATCTATGTTGACTTTGTTATATCTACTTGCGTCTATTTCTTTTTCTATGCTTTCTATTTGACTAGCAAGGTGTTCAATAAGCATATACATTTCTAAATTCTTTGGTTCTTGTTCTGCCTTTTTTAGAAGATCAGCTTGAAATAATGTATCTGCTGTTTCTAATTTATTTAATCTTTCTTCAACACCAAAGTAAGCCCAAACACCAAGAGCCACAGCACCTATAATTGCTACTAAGTTTCTTATGGGTAAAGATATATTTGTGTTATCGTTAATCTTCATAGTCTATCATCAAAAGTCTTATACCTAATTTCTTTTGTTCCTTAGTTGGTGTTCTATGTATTTTATATGAACCTTTAGGTTTATCTTTTAAAATCTTACCTTTAGCTCTTTTGCGATATGTAATTGTTTTTATATCCAAAAGCTGTATTTTACCATTTTTGTCAACAATCACAATATCAAAAGGACAAGCAGGATCACAGCTCTTTGCAACATAATAACCAGCTTTTGTGAGTTTGGCGATTGTGTCGTATTCGCCTACAGTTCCTTTTATTGATGATCTTTTGCCTTTTAAGACAGAAGATTTACGACTAAGTTTATTAGACCACTTAGACTTATTGTTACGACTAACCATAGAAGTTTATAGATATTGTTCACCCTTCTATCAAGGTGAGCTAAGTGATTGTCTTTTATTGTTGTTATCTTCTCATGGATAAGTTTAACTTCGCCTTGTAGTTTTATAATCTCTTCTGAATTTCTTTGTGATTGTGTTTTCATCTCTGTATTAATCCTAGTGGAATTTGTGGTGCAGTTGTTTGTGGTGTATCTTGATTTGTAATTTCTTGTGCTGCTAGAATAGAAGCTATATCTAATTTAGGACTTAAAGTATTGCCAAAATTAGAACTAAACTCTTTTTCAATTAATGCTTTTGCTTGTTTTTGACCTATAACATCTCTTGATCTATCAAAAGCACCTCTAGCAAACAATAATCCTTGTATGTTTGCAAATTTAAAACCAAATATACCAACTAAAGCTCTTCCAACTTGTTGTATCATTCTACTTAAAGCAGAAGCTGTATTTGATGGATTTACTAAATCTCTTGGTTTAAAAGTTTTTTCTACTTCAGTTACAAACTCAGACATTAATTTTATTTCATCTTCATCAAATAATTCTTTCAAAAGAGATTTATTTCTTTGTTTTAAAGTATTAAAAATATTAGCAAATTGTTGTGGATTAAATTTACCATTTCTACTTGAATCTCTTATTAATCTTTCAAAAAACCCTGTTCTTAATGCTTGAAAATCAGAACTTTCTTTTGCAGCGACTTTTGCAGTTTTACCTTCAACTCCAAATATTTTTTTTAATCTTTTTACAATAGATAAAGATTCATCTAATCTGCCAACAGTTCCTCTACCAAATATATAATCTAGTGTTTTCATTGGTGTAACATCTGGATCATTAAGTATTTTACCAATAACTTTTCCAGCTTTATCATCAATAGTCAAACCACCTTTTTTAATTTTATTTATTCCAAATAATTTTTCTCTTTCTGCGTAAAGTTTTTTAGATTTTTTTAATTGTTGTAAGCTATTTTTGTTATTACTAAATAAAATATTATCTACATTATCATCTATAAATTTTTCCCATTCTTTAATAATAGTTACTATATTTTTTTGATCTGTTTTGTTATTAGCTGTCTTATATAAACTATTTAATTTTTTTTGAATTTTATCTAAATCATTTAAAACTATTTTTTCTACTTGTTTTTTTGGTTTTTGTTTATTTGTTTTTTTAACAAAATCATCAATTACATTTATAGCTTTTATTGTTGCTGGTGTTAAATCTTTATCTATTGTAGCAGTAGCATCATCAACTGCTTTTCTAATTGTTCCTTTTAAAACTTCAACATTACTGTTTTGTGCTTGAAAGACACCATCTTTATCAACTAAATTATAAGCAGTTGTTATTTCATCTGATTTTTTTTGAAAAATATTTTTCACACTTTGCATTAATCCTTGTCCTGCATCTTCTATTGATTGATATTCAATCTCACCCTTATTAAATTTATTAACTAAATTTTTAGCAGATGTTTCTATGTCAATGTTTTGTTTTTTTAAAAAATCTCTAGCAGCTATTTGTGCTTCTTTTCCAAAAGTTCCTTTTGCAGCTTCAAATAATGAAACGATACCTTCTTCATCTCCTATAGCTTGTGATTTTGATAATTGAAATTTAAATTTACCACCACCTGCCATACTACCTGCTACATCTGCTTTAGTTCCAAAAGATAATTGTTGAGAAAAAGATTGTAAAAAATCCTCATCGTTAAATTTATCTAAATCAATACCTGCTTCTTTAGCAGCTTTTCTACCATTATCATTTAAAACTACTTTTTGAACATCTTTTCCATTTTCTTTTACAGTTATAGTTTTTGTAAATTTAGGATTACCAAATATTCTTCGGTAAATACCTGATGCTACAGGACTTACAACAGTTTCAAAACCAACTGGTATAATTGTTGATATTACTGCTCTAGGAACATCTATATCTTTACTACCCAAAGGCATAGTAGCAAGATCTTGAGCAACAGAAGTACCACCCCCAGCGACACCTGCATATAAACCTCTTTTAAGTAAACTTTTTCCAGCAGCTTTTACTGCCTGACTATAACCTGGAATATATTGTAACATTTGTGAGGTAGTTTGTGTAAAGTCTTGCAAAGATGCTCCAGGTTTATTTAAATAGAAACTTTTACCATCAGGCATAGTTACTATTAAATTTTCAAATTTATCTTTAAAAATTGTAGAACCTGGTATTTGAGCTTGTATTATTTCAGCTTGTGCTTTTTGATTTGGATTAATTAATGTAGCTGCTAAAACTGCAGCAGTTTGTTTTCCATCTTCTAATTTTAAATCACCTATCTCAGGTAAGTCAGGATATTCTGTTGTTTTTGTTCCTGAGAAAAAATCTTTTACTGCTCCAACTGTTTTTGTTACTTTACCTATGAAACTATTATCGTTTACTATCTCATCTAATTCTTTTATTAAATTTTGATCTGTAACCTCTACGTCATCAGATACTTGTGAAGTAATTTTTCCAGATAATTCATCTAATTCTTTGATTAATTTTTTATCAGTTACAACAGCCATGTTGACCTCTTATTTAATTTCATAATATTTACCACCAATTTTTTTGTATTTTTTTCCACTTTTTGCGGTGATAATATTATTTTCAAAATCAGGTTCAATTTTTTTACTTATACCAAGTATTTGATCTTTTAATTCAGGATTTAAAACTGGATTAGATTTATGAAACGCAGTTTTAAATTCTTCCCAACTTTGTCCTTTTGCATTCTTTTTAGAAAGACCTCCATTTTGTTTAACCCAGTTTGATGCTTGATTAGATAATTCTATACCAAGATTGTTTGTTCTTTTACCTATTTCAATTAATAATTTATTACCTTCTATTGAATTTAATAAACCTGGAGTAATTTCTTTTAAAAATTGTCTTTCACCATCTGAAATAGCACCTTTAAAATTAGAAAGACCATCTAATACTAATTTTCCACTGATTCCTGATAAAGTTTCTGCTGCTGTTAAATTTTGTATATCAGTTTCTATACCAAATTCTTTAGCAACACCTGCAATACTTGTTCTAAACTCTCCAGCAAAACCTGTTTTAATATCTGGCAAACTTACAAGTTCCATCATCAAATCTAAATTTTGATTATTATTTAAAGCATTTGAAGCTGCCTCAGTTATTGTTTTAAATTCTTCCCCAGCAACTTCTCCTATTTTTTTTTCTTCTGCTGTTTCAAACATTTTAGTAGGAGGTAGTGGTGCATATAAATCTGGATTAGCTGCATATTTTTGTGGTGTAACTAACTCACTTTGTCCAGTTTGTTTATTAAGATAAGCAGTAGGTTTACTAGCTTTCGGAGTCATTAATTTTTGTAGTTGTGCTGTTTGCATAGCAGCAGGAAAAAATGCTGCAAGAGGATCTTTACCTTGAACACCCTGACCATATATTGCAGAACCTAATAGTGCAGTTTGTGGAATATTTGCTAATAACCCACCAGGTTGATTTTGTGATGCGTTTAGTATTCCTTGTAATTGGTCATATCTTTTTTTTAATCTATCAATCATTATATTAATCCTCTTGTTCTCATGTAGTCTATATTAAAAGGGTTGGTACTCAAATTTGATGCCATTAGACCGCCATAGGGG
>Ga0208159_1000921_pt1 | contig 11362 bp, 14 predicted proteins | sample 9_EtaG_FD_184082 | JGI IMG/M metagenome (GOLD analysis project Ga0208159, IMG submission 184082) | Marine viral communities from the Subarctic Pacific Ocean - 9_ETSP_OMZ_AT15188 metaG (SPAdes) (version 2) | ecosystem: Environmental > Aquatic > Marine > Oceanic | place: Pacific Ocean | collected... | reverse complement strand
CCTACAGAGGTGTTTGTTATACATAAGAAAAATGCTGTTGGAGGTCCTTATAAAAATATTAAAACTGCTATTAAAGAAGCAGAGAGGTGTGTAAATGAAGGAATCAAGTATAGTAAGTATAAATAAAAGTATACAAACTCCTAATGGTATGCTTTATGAAGGATCTAAAGTAAAGATTGAAGTTATCAGGGATAATGAAATACAAGTTTCTGATAATGCTGGTAGGTTATTCTGGGTAAAAACCAAAGATATTTCAGTGTAATAATATACAATTAGATATTTATATAAGACTAGATATATAATACGGAGAGTACAATGGCTTTAGATATCAAACAAATTATCAAGCAAGAAGCTGCTAAAATTATGTTAGAGCAACATTTATTAGAAGCAGAAACACCGGAACATTTTGGTGGAGGTGAGAATATTGAAATATATGGTTATCAAACAGAAAATTTCGATATATGTAAATCAGCAGTAATTTTATTTACAAAAATAAAAGAAGAAAATTTAGAAGGCATGGCAGTCGATCATGCTAAAAAATCAGCAGAACATTTAGATAAAGTATTCGGTATTGAGAAAGATGTTGTAGAAGAAGGCTCTGCAGCTCCTGAGCAAATCGAAGAAGCTATTGATAATAATATGTTATTTGGATATGAGTTAGGTAGTTTAGCTATGCATACTAAAAACGATTATACTCGTGATACAGGCTTTGCTAAAATGCATGTTATGGAAATAGCTAATAGATTCGACGGCTCTATGACTGAATCTATTAACGAAATATCTACCAAGGCTGGATTAGAAGATGTAATTAAAGGTAGAACATCTGCTATTGAAGGTATTAAAATGTCGAAAGATTTAGCTCAAGGAATGATGGATTTTATTAATAGATCACCGTATGGTAGAAAATATGGCAAGCAAATAATGAAAGGTAGAATAGCTTCATTAATTGGACCAGCAAATGCATTTGGTATTGAAAGATATTTATCTCCTAAAGCTAAAAAAGAATTCAAAGATGTATATAAAAAGCATGGACCTAAGAGAGAAGTAAAAGAAGCTGCTCCAGGATATATGCATGATTGTGCATCTAAAGTTATTCATAAAGAGCATGGTGCTGGAACTTGTATTCCTGAACAACATAATTTAGTTAAAGAAGGAAAAAAGTGGATTGTTACTAAATATGATGTTAAATTTGATAGCGGCAAGATAGTAAGAAATGTTCCTGTTAACGAATTAAAAATCGTTTCAGAATCTCATCACGGACATAAGAGAAGAAAGAAGAAGAAAACAGAATATGCTGCGATGAATAAGATGTCTGATTATAAAAAGAAACAACGTCCAGCTACTGAATTAGAAGAAGCTAAAATTAAAAAAGGAAGTATTGTAATTGCCAAAATAGGACCTCATAAAGGTGAAAAGCACAAAGTAATACATGACTTTGGAGATGGTAAATATAATATACAACCATTAGGATTAAGAAACAAATATCGTATGGGTGCAGCTGGTGCTAGTGAAAAACAACTTAGACTAGTAAAAGAAACTAGCATTAAAGAAAAGATAGCTAAACTAACACCTGAACAGAAAGTTGAACTAAAAGAAAAGTTGGTATTCTATAGAGATAAAAAAGATCGATTAAGAAGATTCGATACTGATAATGCAGCTAACAAGAAGTATAGTAAGTAATATGTTAAGAACTAAATTAGTAAATATGATATATGAAGAGCTATATAATGAGCTTCATAAGAAGGGCCACAAAGATCCTAAAGGCAGAAAGCTTATGAAAGGTGAAGAGGATCTAGATGAAAATATAGATATAGAAGTAGCAAATGCTCCTCAGTGGACTAAAGATTTGAATAGTTCATTCAAAGAAGGTGGATTTTTTCATGATATTTTTGGTGCTGGTGATAGTCCTGAAGCAAAAAAGATGGAAAGGGAAATGGCTTTTCTTGATCTTCAAAGTAATTTATCTTCAGCTGAAAAAGAAAGACAAGAAGCTGATGGTGTTTTAGCACTTTCAAAAAAAGGTATACCTGCTGATAAAGCTAAAGGTGTTTATGAAGCTACTTTAGAAGCTAAAAAAGCAGCTATCCAGACTAAATTATTAAAAAAAGCTATAAATAGTAAAAAGTTTCAAAAAATGTCGCCTGAAGTTCAAGAGAAGATGACTAAAAATTATGAAGATAATAAAAAGGCTACAGAAGAAAATTTTAACTCAATTGCTGATGAATATGAAAAGAACGGTATAAAAGTACCAGCTGCTATTCAGAAGAGTAGAGGTGATAGTTCTAAAGATGCTAAAGGTATTAAACAAACAAAATCTAAAGCGACTTCAACTAAAACTTCTTCAACAAAAACTACATCAGCAAGCAGTACATCTGGTAAGAAGATTGTAAATCCTAAAACAGGTAAGAAGATTAAAGCTACAACAGCTGTATCTTATGGTAAAGGCCATCCTGCATATGCAGATGCTAAAAAAGCATTAGGAGAAGCTACAATGAATAAAAGTGATGCTAAATATACTATGAAAATAATGTTTGATAATCATGGATTTGCTAAAGCGTTAAAACATATGAAAATCTTAAGAAGTGGTATCACTCTCAATATGTCTTCATATATGGGACCTGGTAAAGTACTTACTAAAATTGTAAAAGATTTTAATGAAGTTATGGGTACTAAATTCAAAATAGATGCTGATTCATTTCAGAAAGGTCATGTTACTAGTATAGAGTTGAAGGAAGGTATGTTAAATGAAAAGCATCCTGTTGATATTGTTTTAGCAGGTATTCCAGCTAGAAGAGAAGGTGGAATTAAAAATTATCAAATAATTACCGATCCTATAAATGACCGTCAAAAATCCGATATGATGAAAAGAGCTAAAAAATATAGAAATATGAGAGCTAAACCTAATATGGGCGGTGGTATTACAATTCATGTTAAGGAAGGTAAAGTTAATGAAGCAAAGTTTACTAAAGTACATGCAGCAAAAGCTATGAAATTAGTAAAAGGTACTTCAGTGGATAAGATAATACCTAAAGGTGATATACTCTATGTTAATTACACTGCATATAAAGATAGAGCAAAGATTGCAAATGCTTTAAGTAAGCTATATAAATATGATAATGATGGACGTTCTACAAATGCACCTAGAGGTATAATAGGTTTAGGTGGAGCTAATTGGATGTCATTTGTTAATGAAAGCTATGTAAGAGATGCTGATACACCAGGGTATTTTTCTCCATGGTCTTCAGAATATAAAAAAGATAAGAAGTTAAAAAATGAAATGAGCGCTACTGCTAGAAAGCATGGCAAGTTTGGTGGCACAGGAGTACCTTTTCCTACCGAAGAACCTAATGAATTTGCATATATGGATTTCGCTAAATATGTAAAAAAGAATGAAAAGAAAATGCTTAAGTTTCTTAAACCAATAAGACCTGATGCAATGTTCAAAGCAATGCAAGATTTATGGTCAGGCTGGGATAGAAAAGCTAACAAAGGAGCTTTTTCAAATATTAAAGGTAATAAGTTCGGTAGAGAGTTAGCTTTAATGTTAAGAAAAGATGGCTTGTTATTCAAAAATACAGGCAATAAAATAACTAATCTCAAGGAGCAAGGTATGAAACTTAGAAAAATAGCAGAAGCTACTAATCTTTGGAAGCATTTTGATGCTAAAATGAAATTACAAGATACTATTATGGACTTAGAATATGATATGAAGATGATAAATAAAGATTTAAGCCAACTTCATAAAGATATGGAACAAGAGGCTGAGCCAGGTGGTGGTAAAATTGCTGATAGATATGGTAGAGATATTGAAAAGAAAGAAAAAGAATATAAAAAGAAAAAGGCTGAGTTCAAAAAACTGATGGCTAAATTAGAAAAAATGGAGATGTACTAATGAAATTAAAGAAAATATTAAAAGAGTCAAATGCTCCTGGATACAAAGATAGAAAATTTGGTGAAGGCTTACCAACTTTAGCTAGTGTTCAAGCAGCATATGAAGCTAAACAAGCAGGTAAAAAAGAATCTCTTAAAGAAGAGTACATTGAAATTATGGATGGATTAACTCAAGGTCTTTCTTTAATTAAAGATGCTTGGACAGATTGGAAAACAGGTCCTATGACTGAAAGAGACGATATCAAACCAGCTCAAAAAGAGTTAATGAAATATGTAACTGATTGGATGAAGAAAAATATAAAATAGGAGAATAAAAATGTCAAATTATGTAAATAAAACAGATGGTAAATTTAATCACGGTAAGTGGATACGTGAAAATATGTCTGTAATGAAGAATCAAGATATTAATGGTCAAGGTAATTCATTAGCTTATAGATTTACAGATTCTCAACAGAAAGCTGTAGAAAAGTTTCTAAAGAAAAATTCAACTGAACCTAAAGTAAAAGAATTAATGGCTACTAAAAATGATAAATATTCTTCTGGCGTTTTTGTAAAGGTCGGTAGAGGTGTTTACGAATTATACGCTAGCTATGGTGCTTATAGATTAGGTGCTGGTGGTAAATTATCAAGATGGACGCCTGATATGGAAAAAGAAGTTGTTAAGTTTTTAGGTGAAGGCAAGATTGAATTAGTAGAAAGATTAGATAACAGTACATTCAAAAGAATGGATGGATTACATCATGTGAGAAATATGAAATCAGCTATGAATTTTCTTGCTGATATTGCAACGGAATTGGAAGATGAAGGTTTTGAAGCACCTGAAATATACGAATTCTTTATGATGAAAATTAAACAGTCTATTAGATAATGGATAAATATATTTACAGAGGTAAGCTTGAAAGGGTTGTAGATGGTGATACCATAGATGCTCTTATCGATGTTGGTTTCGATATCTGGGTTAAGAAAAGAATTCGTTATAAAGGAATCGATACTTGGGAGTCTAGGACTCGAAACCTCGAAGAGAAAAAGCTCGGTCTAGCAGCTAAAGCTAGAAATAAAGAATTATTAGAGAAAGTATCCAGCAAGTCTGGGTATTTTCGATTAAAATCCTACGGTGTAGGTAAGTACGGAAGAGTGCTTGGTGAAATATTTATACAGGATGTTGAAGGAAATCAATTCAGTATAAATGATAGATTAATTAATGAAGGTCACGCATATGTTTACGAAGGTGGCACAAAAAAAGTTTACAAGGAGAGTAAAAATGGTAAATTGGATAAATAGCTGGAGAAAAGGCAATAAAAAAGAAAAATTTGAAATAACAATAAGATTCGCAAGAATTACGGTTCTAGAGATATACTGGAATCCAGGAAGAGAGTTTAAGTTCTTAATATTTAATTTTGGAGTACAAATATGAGATTGATTTTATTTTTACTAACTTTTTTACCTATAGTTACATTTGGTCAAAACAGTTGGATTAACGTACAATTACTAACAGATGATTATCCTGAGGAGACAAGCTGGACAATTACACCTCCAGGAGGTTCACCAATCATAGCACAGTCAGATTCAATGATGACTGATCAAACTTTATATGATACAATTATCGAATTGGGTGGAACTATCGTTGTCAACTTATATGATCAATATGGAGATGGTTTAGGTGGATTTAATGGTTCTCCTGAAGGTTGGTTTTTAATACAAAATGATTGTCAAGATACAATTATGTATGTTGCAGGAGATTTCGGGGCTTTATATACTGAAACTTTAACAATAGCACCATGTGCACCTCCATTAGAAGGTTGCATGGATATAAATGCTACAAATTATGATTCACTTGCCACTATAGATGATGGGTCTTGTACTTATCCACCATGTAGTGGTTTCCTTACGTCTGAAGCATCACAAACTTGTTTACCTAACGGTCAAACATTAGCTCAGTTTTTCTGGACTTTGGATAGTAATTTAAGCTGTCAACCTGTTACATTTTGGTATTCTAATGAAGATGGTGTCGGTCCTTTTCAATATGGACTTGGACCTAACTCTTTAGATTTCGCTGTTTATGCTGGTAATGGTCAAATGCCTCCAAATTGGGAAGTAGAACATTATGGTTGGGTAGAATTTGCTGATGGTAGTTTATCAGATACAATAGCTATTACACCAACACCATGTATTGCAGGATGTACTGATCCAACGCAAATATCATATAATCCTTGGGCAACATTTGATGATGGTTCATGTGCTGGAACAACTTGTGATACTAATACACAATATCAAATATCATTAGAAATTACTTTAGATAATTGGCCTGGTGAAACTAGCTGGCAATTTGTAGATGGATTAGGTAATACTTTTGATTATCCTGTTGGAACATATGATTTTAACGATATAGGACAAACATATACTTATTCATTCTGTGTGGATCAAAATGCTGCATTTGAAATGATTATAAATGATGACTTTGGTGATGGTATGGCTGGTTCTACTTCAGGTGGTTCAATGGATGGAGCTATTACAATATATGATTGTTCAGGAGATACTATTTGGTATATGGATAATCCAGGGTTTGGAAATGTATTATATTCAGGGCCACAAACAGCAACACCATGTCCTACTATTCCAGTAATAGATGGATGTACAGATGATGATTATGTAGAATTCAATCCAGCAGCAAATAATGATGATGGTTCATGCGCAACATTACATACTTATGGTTGTACTAATCCAAATGCATTTAATTATGATCCTAACGCTACTATGATGGATTTAATTCCTGATTGTGATTATTTATTAGAAATATTTGATGCAGGCGGTGATGGATGGGGCAACTCATTTATTGGTGTATATCAAAATGGTATTGATCTTGGAACGTATACAATGGGACCTGGTAACTACGGTAATTCATGGAATATTATATTAGATCCAGGTGTGCCGGTTGAGATTAGATATTTTGAGGTTGGTGGACCACAACAACCACCACAAGAAGTACAATTCCAAACATGGCACAATTCATTTAAGTTAACAAATGCAAATGGTGTTGTATTAATGCATGAAGGAGTTAATCCTTTTGCAAATAATGGTCAAGGAGCTTTACAATCATTTGAATCTCCTTTCTGGACAAAATACGTAGATATACCTTTCTGTGGTACAACTTGTATTCCAACAGTGTTAGGTTGTATGGATACAAATTCATTTAATTATAATCCAAATGCAAATGTAGATGATGGAACTTGTATTCCTTTTATTTATGGCTGTACTAATGAATTCGCTCTTAATTATGATTCACTAGCAAATGTAGATGATGGAACTTGTGTTGCAATAGTAAATGGGTGTACAGATCCTACTGCAGATAATTATAATTCAAATGCTAATGTAGATGACGGTTCATGTTATTATATTGGATGTATGGATATTACAGCTTGTAATTATGATTCAACTGCAACAATATCTAATGGCTGTCAATACCCTGCCACTTATTATGATTGTTATGGGGTATGTATAACTGATACAGATGGTGATGGAGTTTGTGATGAATTAGAAGTTCTAGGATGTACTGATAATACAGCACTTAATTTTGATCCTATTGCTACAGAGGATGATGGAAGTTGTGTATTACCAATCTATGGATGTACAGATCCAACGATGTTTAATTATGATGCAAATGCTAATACAGATAACGGCTCATGTATACCATATATTTACGGTTGTACTGATTCTTTATCATTTAATTATGACCCAACTGCCAATACTGATAATGGTTCATGTGTTCCATTTATATATGGTTGTACAGATCCAAATTCAATAACATATGATCCTTTAGCTAATACAAATGATAATACTTGTTGTTATGTAAGTGGATGTATGGATGAAGATGCTCTTAATTATGATCCAGATGCATGTTTCGATGATGGCTCTTGTATAACTATTGTGACAGGATGTACAGATGTAGCAGCTTATAATTATGATCCAACTGCAAATGTAAGTGATCCAGATGCATGTTTATATGATGCAGGTTGTTATGGCGGACCAGGAGTTCCATATTGGTTGAATGATGGATGTTATGCATGGGTAATTGATGTAGATTCTTATTGCTGTACAGATGATTGGGATGCTTCATGTCAAACAATGTATGATTACTGTCAAAATGGATGGCCTGTTTCAATAGATGAAATTGATGGAAGAGCTATTATGGTTTATCCTAATCCTACTCCAGATATATTAAATATTGTTACTAATTTAGATGTAACTGTTGAAGTATGGGATATGGCAGGAAGAAAGATAATCGAAACACAAGATAATAGAATTAACCTTTCAGGATTCGATTCTGGAGTGTATAACTTGATAATTATATATGATAATATAAGATTTAATAAGAGGGTAATTAAGCAATGACAGAGAGAACACCAAAACAATATAAAGAAAGCTGTCGAAGAAAAGTAGCTGCTTTCTTAGGGTTAGTAATTTTAACTTTCTTTATGCTAATATCTAGCTGTGCTCATGCTCAAGATAATAAAGTTAAAGATTTTATAAAAAAAGATCTATTGAAATTTGCTACGTTTTATGGAGCGGTAAATGGAGGTAACTCGATATCTGATGTTGATATTTATTCAGTTACAAATGGATTAGAAACTAATACAGTAAAAACTCCTTTTGACTATTCTATTACTTTCGGAGTAAGAAAAATCGCTAGATTAGGATATGAAAATAGAGCTAATGTATTTTATGATGGTACTGAAAAATCATTTTCTGATGCTGCTACTATCGGTAAAATAAAAGGGTTTGAATTTTTATTTGAAGGTGATTATACTAGACAACAAGGTACTAACTTTTTGAATCAACATCACTTTTTAAGATATGTTGGTAATAGATGGATAGCTAAAGTAGAATACATGCAAGATGGTTTTGCTGATATTCAGTTCTTTGAATTTTCACAGAGATATAGACAAAAGTTAGGTAATAAATTATCATTAAATATTGGTACTGTACAAAGATTATCTGAACCTTATGGTTATGATCCTCTAGAGGAGTGGTTATTATCTAATGGTAATTTACATTATACAGAACTAGCTATTCAAGAAGGATATTCAGTTCAATTTGATGGTGAAGGAGGCGTTACTTATTATGATCCTTCTGGTAATTTAGTTGCTGAAAATACTCAGATATGGGAAGGTGTAGTTATACCTGAAGCATTATCTAATTATACAGAGAAAAAGAGAAGTGAATTAGATCAGACACTCGAATACTCGTTAGTTATTGGGTTTGATTTCTATCATTATACAAAAGATTTTTGGGTACACTCATGGGGTAATTTAATGCCATATCATTATGATGATGGTGATGAGTTTTCTTATCATGCATATAATAATGGACAGTGGCTTGATTATTCAGGTGGATTAATATTTGGTTATAAGTTTAATAAAAGTTTAGGAATATTTCTAGAAGGAAAGTATAACAAATATTGGAATCGTAACTGGCATGATTTCAGCGTAGGAGTTAACTACGTAATTTTTTAAGGGATTAAACAATGGCAAAAGAATTAAATGAAGACTCAGGTTTTAAGGTTAGTATAAAAACATTGATAGCAATTGGATTTGCTATGGCTACAATTATTGGTATGTGGTTTGCTCTTCAAGCTGACATAGAAGAAGCTAAAGAATTGCCTGTACCCCCTCCACCAGACGTAACACGTATGGAATTTGATATGAAAGATAAAAACATACGATTAACAATTGAGAATACTCAAGAAGACGTTGAAGAGATAAAAGAGGATCTTGATAGAATTGAAGAAAAAATTGACGAATTAAATAGGAGATAGTTATGAAATTTATTAAACTAATACTATTTTTAATGCTCCCAATGATTGGGTTGACACAGACATTAAAAGTAGGTAGTGAGATTACAGTAGTTCATTTTAATGCAGGATGGAATTCAGCTGCAGATGTGACATGGGTAAATGATTTATCCGACTGTAAGATCAAACAATGTGATATAGCTACTGATACAAAAGCTCAGAACAAATATGAGATAGTAGTTGTACCAACAATTATTGTATTTCATGAAGGAGAAGAGATTAAACGTTTTCAGGCTGATATATCATTTGCTATGAAAGCAACTAAAGAAGAAGTACAAGAAAAAATTGACGAAATATTAATGGATTCGTTTTAGGAGATAAATAATGAGTAAAAGATTAAGTAAATTAAGTCGAGTTGTAGATAAGTTATTAGAGAAAACTACAATAGATGAAAAAGTTATGAATAAATTGCATGAGATTTTAGATAAAACTGAAATCGATGATAAGATTGTACAGGAGTATAAAGATGCAGTTGAATCAGGACTAATAGATAAAATTAAGTGCTATGTTAAATGCTACGGTGGGTACGCATTAGCAGTAGGTGCTGGGTGCTTATTTGGTGTAAGTTTTTGGTGGGGATTAGGTTTTCTAGTTGCTGCTGGTATATGGGCTTATATGACAAGAAAAGCAACTTGTAAAATTTAAGTGAGGCTAAAATGAGCTGGAAAGAAATATTCAAAGATAATAACGATTATAACGAAAAGTCTATAATAGGTTTTTGTGCTTTTGTTGTAATGGTAATTGTAATGCTAGCAGACGTTATAACGGGATGGGCTGGTAGCGATTTAGTAATAAATGAAGCAATATACAACTCATTTGTTATGGTTGTATTAGGATGCTTCGGTATAGCTGGTTTGGAAAAATTTGCAAACCGTAAGTAAGGAAGAATAAAATGTATACAAGAGAACAGGTAGAGGCTGCCGTAAAAGCTAAAGATTATAAATGGTTTGAAGATGGTGATTACAATGTAAACATCGTTGGAATAAGAAATATGGCGACAGGAACTAGAGTAACAAACAAGTTCGATGATCATATTACAGTATCATACAAAGATGAAGGTGAATGGAAATTTCACTGCTTTGAATGTACTACAGACCCAGGAGATGATTGGATGGATAATCCGATGAACTCTAAAGGATGTGCTATTTTAGTTCCAGGTCAATATAGAGGATCTCATAAATTAAGATTACATCAAGGAAGATATCTTGCTTTAGGACAACAAAGATCTGTTAAAGTATACAGAGACAGAGATAAAGATGGGCACTACGATTTTGATGATACTACTATAGATGAAGGTCTATTTGGTATTAATATTCATAGAGCTACTAAACATGCTGGTAAAACATCTACTTATGTAGATAAATGGTCAGCAGGTTGTCAAGTAATCGCATCTAATGATAATTGGCATGCGTTTTTAGATATCTGTCAAACAGCTAGAGATAAGTGGAGTAATAATTTTACTTATACTCTATTAACGAGTGATGATATAGCGTAATGAAAGAGCCTGATGAGTGGGATGGATGGCATCCTGATACACAACTATGATAAGATTAGAGATTAAAAATGGAGTGCAAAAAATTACAGAAATTTGTGATAAATGTAACTGCCATGTTAAAGATCTAA
>Ga0208159_1000916_pt1 | contig 11401 bp, 16 predicted proteins | sample 9_EtaG_FD_184082 | JGI IMG/M metagenome (GOLD analysis project Ga0208159, IMG submission 184082) | Marine viral communities from the Subarctic Pacific Ocean - 9_ETSP_OMZ_AT15188 metaG (SPAdes) (version 2) | ecosystem: Environmental > Aquatic > Marine > Oceanic | place: Pacific Ocean | collected... | reverse complement strand
AAATAATGTATAAATACTTTACAGAAGATGAACTAAAATGCAAACACACCGGTCTATGTGATATGGACTGGGCATTTATGCAAACAGTTGAAAGGATTAGAGAACGTTGTGGTTTCCCTTTCAAAGTAAGCAGTGCTTATCGTTCTCCAGAGCATCCGATAGAAGCTAAAAAAAGCTCTCCCGGTGCTCACTCTTCTGGTAAAGCTATGGATATACTTGTTAGTGGAGAACAAGCTATGATTCTTATAAAAATAGCTATCGAAGAAGGTATTAACAGAATTGGAGTTGCACAAAAAGGAGACCGTGCTTCAAGGTTTATTCATTTAGATATGGATAACTCTAGAGCTACTCCTAGAGTTTGGAGCTATTAATGATACTATACAGAGAAAAAGATTTAGATGATGCTTACAAAATAGATTGTAAAGCTCGTACTCGCAACAACATGCCTTGGGTAAAGCGAGAAGATTTTAGAAAGATATACGAAGACTTAATGGATTTGTATATGATACAACTAAAACCTAAACAGCTTTTAGAAGTTGAAGAGATACCAGAAGTATTACTAGACTCACTAAAAAGAATATTAAATAAAAGTTTACATTTTGAACCGGAGGAATAATGCCAGACCCAATAACAAACTCAGTAGTAGGTATAGCAGGTAACATATTAAATAAATTTGTTGCTGACAAAAACCTAAAAATGAAACTTGAGCATGAACTCAAGACACAATTACAAACTGCTAATCTTGCTCAAGTGCAAATTAATAAAATAGAAGCCGGACACAAATCTTTATTTGTAGCAGGTTGGAGACCCTCTGTAGGTTGGGTATGTAGCATTGCTATGGCATACCACTTTATCTTAGCCCCAATAGTTGAGTTCGGTGTGAACATCGCAGGTATTCAAGTAAGTTTACCTGAGTTTGACTTCTCACAACTGTCCACTATTCTAATGGCTATGCTTGGCATGGCAGGACTTAGGACATACGAAAAGCAAAAGAAAGTTGCTAAAGGTGACGATTAATAATAATGACAGGCGAATGGATAACAGTAGTAGAAACTATCGGCATACCAGCAGTGGTAGCAATAGGTCTTGGTTATCTAGTTTGGACCTTATTTAAATCTTTAATAGCTGACTTACATAAAAAGCTAGACACTCAACATCAAATGATTGTTGCCTTAATAGATAGAATAAGGCAGCTAGATAATGATATGATACGCATTGATGCAATGTGTAGAGCTGCAATGGGTATCAAGCCCGACACAAATAGAATTGCCCGTGCAGATGGGCAAAAAGACCAGAGAAAAGACTAGGAGAAAAACAAATGAATAAAGAAGACGTATGTGTATTATGCGTTCTTTTTTGGCTAACTGTTACTGTAATTTATTCCAGTATAGCTGCTATATAAATAAACAAAATATTACTTAACTTTACTTTGTAATTGTTCGTGAAGAGGAGCAACGGCATTCTTTACGTGTTTAATTAATACTTTAACTTTTTCTTTTTCAGGAAAATCAAAAATATTATCAATATCTTTTTCTTTTAAAAAAGATAACTCAGTAATATAATTATTATTTTTATCAACTACTAATCTCCAACTGATTAAATTCCCTTCTGTTTTACTCTTCTTCATTATCTACTCCTACAAATGTTATTTGGTCTTGTCTTCCTCTAAGACCTGCTTTCATATAAGAAGTAGCACGACCTTCAAAAAAGTTTTGATGCTCTACTCCTGTAACTTCATCAATCCAACCTAACGGGTTTTCTCTTTGGTCATAGTTAGTTTTTAAACCTAGTTGTAGTAATCTTCTATCTGCAATATATCTATTGTAAGCATACATGTCTTTTTTAGTAAGACCTTCTAAATCGCCCATATCAAATACTAAATCTAAAAACTTATCTTCAAGTTTTACCATGTGTCTACATATTTCATATAATTCTTTTTTAAAATCATCAGTCCATATATCTAAGTTTTCTTGGATAAACTCTCTAAAGAGTTTTGTCATAGCTTCAACGTGCATTGACTCGTCTCTAATAGAGTAAGTAACTATCTGCCCCATACCTTTCATCTTTCCAAATCTAGGAAAGTTTAACAAAATTGCAAAGCTGCTGAAAAGTTGCAACCCTTCGGTAAAAGCTGAGTATACTGCTAAAGTTTTAGCAATACTTTTTTTATCAGAACGAACAGTCTTTAAATCACTTATGTATTCATGTTTATCAGACATTTCCTCATACTCAGAAAAAGCTTTATACTCTATTTCAGGCATCCCTACAGTGTCTAACAAAAGACTGTAAGCATCTTGATGTATTGCTTCCATGTTCGCAAAAGAACCCATCATCATTCTAGCTTCCGGTTTTCTAAATATTCTCATATATCTATCTATGTACCCTGAAGCAACGTCAACATCTGACTGCGTGAACAATCTAAATATTTGCGTTAGTAGGTTCTTTTCTTTATCTGTAATATCTTGCCAGTCTTTAACATCTGTATGTAATGGTACAGACTCCGGCATCCAGTGCATTTGATTTTGGAGTTTGTAATAATCATACATCCAAGGGTAATCAAAAGGTTTATAGTATTCTCTAGTTTTTAATAGGCTCATTTTTTTCCTCCGTTGGTAAAAAAACCATAACAAATGTTTTACAATTAGGGCAACTTAAATTAGTTGCCATGATAAATTCTTCATCATCTTCTATATCGTGGTCTCCACCCCAAATTAATTCTGTATTACAATGCCAACATTTCATATTAACCCTCACAAGCGATACATTCCACATCGTCTAAACGAACACGTGGAATTTTAGTGTTAACATTTTCTACATTTCTGGCTGCATTAGTTCTAAAATAGTATAAAGATTTTAGTTTGTGCATACCATACCAATGTACATCACTCACGTACTGCATGTATTCATCATGCACTTCTTGAGCTTCAGTAGCACTTGGTAAATTAAAAAACAAATTTACTGACTGAGCTTGACAGATAAACTCTTGCCTTTTATAAGCGTGTTCTATCAGCCAAATCTGATTTAGTTCATTTGCAGTTTTAAAAATTTCTTTTTCTTCATCAGTAAGAATATCTAAACTCTGTACAGAGCCTTCATTACTTACTATATCTTTCCATATAATTTCTAATTCTTCTCCTTTTAAACCTTTACTGCGTAATAACTTTTCTAAATATTTATTTTTTACTTGGTAATTACCAGATAAAGTTTTGTGAGTAAAGACATTTGCCCTATAAGGTTCTATTGAGGGAGACGTACCAGAACATATAATACTACTACTAGCGTTAGGAGCAACGGCAAGGAGATGAGCATTACGCATCCCAGAACCAGATACATCAGGTGCTTCACCACGAATATCAGCAAGTTCCTGACTTGCCTTTGTAGCTTTAGTTTTAATATCTTTAAATGCTTGATAGTTGAATCCCGTAGCTTGGATTCCTTCAAAAGGTATTCCGTTTGATTGTAGATAGGCATGAAAACCCATCGCCCCCAATCCCAGAGAACGCTCTCTGTAAGCTGAATAAGCAGCTTTTGCATACCCTTCTTTTCCTTCTTTAACATAATTTTTAAAACGCTTAAAGTTAGCATTATACTCTCCCAGTTGTGATGTGTCAATAGCATTATCAATAAAATGCTGTATAACATTATCCAACATAGTTATAAGGTCTTTTATAAACTCTTTATCATTTTTCCAAGAATCATAATGCTCTAAATTTACACTTGAAAGACAACACACTGCAGTCCTTTCTTCATCAGTAGCTAAAGTTATTTCCGAACATAAATTACTTTGTTTTATTTTTAAGCCTAAATCTTTTTGTCCTTGTGGTAAATGTTCATTACAAGTATCTATGTTAATTAAATAAGGCTCTCCAGTTTCTGCTCTGGCATTAATTAACTGCCACCAAAGAGAACGGGCATTTATAGTTTTAACTGCTTCATTACTTTTAGGGTCTATGAGTCTAAAGTTATCATCTTCTTCTACAGCTTTTAAGAACTCATTAGTAAGATTAATACCGTTGTGTAAGTTTAAATTTTTTCTATTTATATCACCACCAGATTCTTTTCTCATGTTAATAAACTCTTCAATCTCTGGATGAGATATATCCATGTAAGCTGCATAGCTACCTCGTCTAGTCACCCCCTGATTAAAGGCTAACATTTGAGAATCAACTACATGGATAAATGGAATTGAACCAGTAGAACGACTGCCGTTAGAAGTAGATATACCGTTACTCCTAATATCTCCCCAATATCCACCAATGCCTCCACCTGCACTAGCCAACCAAATGTTTTCGTCATAGTGAGCAGATAAACCAGAACGGCTGTCAGGTACGTAATTAAGGAAACAGCTAATAGGTAACCCACGACTTGTTCCCCCGTTACTAAGTATAGGAGTGCTAAACATGAACCAACCATCGGAACAGTAGTTATACAGTCTCTGAGCCAACTCAAAGTCAGTTTGTTTTTTATATGTTGCTGCAAATACTGCAGCCCTTGCAAAAGATTCTTGTGCATGTGTTTCTTCCTCCCAGAAGTATCTATCTTTTAAAGTATCTAGACTAAACTTATCTAGCTTCTTTTCTTTGTTATAATTAATTTGAATGCCTAAATAAGGCTTTTCTCCAATCTTATCATCGGACATCTTTACCTCCTTCTTTGTCTTGATGATTTATATAAAATGCTATCATTGTATAGTGTATTATTTTTAGTAAATCATTGTAGTTTTTACCGTCTTTTTTACCATATCTCATAGCATATTTCATTATGTTGCCCATAGCAAAGCCCTCGCCATGCCCGGCATCAAGTATCATATCAGTAGCTTGATACTTGCCTTGTCCATAATGCTTAGTATAAGTGTCATCTATATAGGTTCGAATTATACTAAGTATTACGTCTTCTTTAAATTTATAATTATTGCTCATTTTTAAACTCCTCTGGTAATGTGTGTTCTGAATACCACTTAAAATTATTTTTTTCAGCCCACTCAGCATGGCTTCTTTTAGTTCCGTCTTTCCTGCGTTTAGCTTGTGGCATAGGAGACGTTGGACTAGAAAACAAAAATACTAATTCTTGATTTTCTTTTAAACTCTTTCTAATCCAAACATATTTATTATATTCGTTGTAATCCCAGAATCTTCCTTTAGCTTCTAGTAAGTATTCTATTCCGTCAATAACTTTAGTAAAGTCAGGCTCATAATTATGTTCAACAATATAAGAAATTTTATCGCTGTGATGACTCCAACTTTTTAGTACTGAAGTGTGTAGATTGTATTCCCATTTAGAGTCATATCCTTTCGGAGTGTTTTTTTCTACAGGTCTGACTTTCCTAGGTTTTCTATAACCTCTCATAAGAAATCCTGTAAATTTATATTTTCTAATTTTTTAGTTTTAATTAATTTTTTAATTTTTTGACGAAACCATTTTTCTGTATATGCTGAAAGAAATAATTTACTATTTGAATAGATATGTTTTTCTGGTGGTACTAAACTATGATAATTTTTTAAATTAACTTTACTAGCTTCTTCTTCAGGTAATAAACTTTTTATCCACGCAACAACTAACAATTTAGATTTTTTTCTAATCAATTTAGATTTTTTACCATTCATACTAAAACCTCTTCAACATTAGGAATCTTTTTTATTTCAGTAAAGTAAACATTTCCCTTTGCATATTTAAATACTTTTAAACCTTCTCCGTTATTACTATCTTTATAGCACTTAAATTTATGAGGGCAGTACACACAATCCATAGGTAATTTCATATTGCCCGAAGCTCCTTCTGGTATTGTTTTATAACATAGTTCAGGTGGAGTTTCTTTTTGTATAGCTGCTTTAACTTTTTTAATTTTATCTTTAATATTAGGCTTATCTAAATCGTCAGGAATAAAAGTAGTTAGCTCTCCAGTTTCTTTATTCATAACTAAAAATCCACCGTTATTTGTTTTTTCTGCTTCTTCATATCCTGCTAATTGAGATAAATAACCAAAACTATCGTACTGTCCTAATGTTCCTTCTTTAAATTTTTTAAAAGAATAACCAGAAGCCGTCTTAACATCTATAACTTCTCCATCAATTTTACAATCCATGTGACCCATAATTCCAGAAACCTTAACTTCTTTTTGTTCGTCTGTAACTTCATGTCCAGATAACTTAACAAAAAACAAAAGCAATACTTCTAGTAAATGTCCATATAAAAATTTAATTTGTAAGCTAGGCGATATTACTTCTGCATCTGTACTATCCTTTATATCATACCATAGCCTTCTTAATGGTCTCCCAATGTTAGACATACGTAAAGTATTCCTAGGTTGATTGTTAGGAGTCGCCCAGTGCTGTAAAGCACTAGCCATTTCTTTTCCAAAACTATCTAATAGTTTATCTGAAAACTCTAAAGGTTTTCCTTCTGATAAAACACCAATTTTAGAATAAATGTCTTCTATCAGCGTATCAATTTTTTTCTGTTTCATTTTTTAACTCCTGAAAAACTTTAAAAACATCTGCAGTAAACAACTTTTGAATATTAACTAAATACATTCGACTTGCGTTGTGGTCTCCACCACTTACTGACTTTAAATAATCTAACTTTTTTACTAACTGTTTAAGTTTTGGTACATCAAACACAAGAGTGCAAAAGATGTCATCTTTAATACATAAGTTATGAAACCAAAAATCTGCTTCGGTAGCTTCAATACCAGATGGTTTACCATAAGATTGATACTCAATACAAATGTTACCAGTCTTCATCCACATTCCTCGTTCTGATTTAACTTCTATTTTCTTATTAGTAAGCATATCTGCTATTCTATCTTCTCTAATAGAGCCGTACTGTAAATCTAAATCAAATTTCTTTCTATCTTCTTTAATGGGTTTCATACCAACTATCTCCAATCTTGTATTCGCCATCTAAAGGACAGCGAAGATTAAAATGTTTTCCTGCTTGGACAATACTTTCAACAGCTAATTGACCTACAAATTCTGATTGACTTTCTTGAACTTCAATTTGCCATTCATCGTGAATGTTAGCGACAAATTTGTAGTTTATAGTATTTAAGTTTAACTTATTTTCTAGTAAACATAAAGCTTTTTTCATTACTATTGCTCCTGCTCCTTGTAGTAAAGTATTTAAAGCTGCATGTTTATGCCTTAATATTATTTTTCTACCGTCTAGTCCTTTGAGGTAATTCTTTGTTGTTGCTCTTTGAACTCTATCTGCCAAAGTTTTAAATGCTGGGCTATTAGCAATAAAGCGTTCTCGCATTCCCTTACCTTCTGCTCTACTTCCGTCAACAATGCTTCCAAGTTTTGCATCTCCTGCTCCGTAGATAAGTGCATAGATAAATGTTTTTGCCTTATCTCTTGATTCAAGTCCTGCAAGTCTTTGGTTAGCTGTGTGCACATCTCCATTAATGATTTCATTTACGTACTCCTCGTCAGCCATATAGTGTGCTAACATTCTTAGTTCTAAACCACTTGCATCTATACCTACAAGTTTATTACCCTCTTCGACTACCCAACAGGCTCTGCATTCTTTTCCATACGGAGAAGAAACACTTGGTACTTGAGCCATGTTGGGGTCTCTGTGGGTCATTCTACCAGTTATAGCCCCGGTAGAAATTACTGACCCATGTACTCTTTCGTCTTGACCTATTGCATCTATCCAAGAGTTAACCTGTGCCAATCGTTTTTGATAAAGTAAAAAATCTGCTATTAACTTAGCTTCTTTAATATGACTTATTTCTTTTAGCGTTCCTTCATCAACTATAGGTTGACCTGTAGGTGTGAAATTTTTAGGTTTCCATCCGAAATCTTTTAAGTATTCTCCTATTTGCTTTCGACTACCAAGATTAAACTCTTGTAATTTTTTGCGATAGAAAGGAGTAAGGTCTTTAGTATTTTTTCTACTAGTATACTCGTAATCAGTTAGTCCAGACTTAGATAAAGTTCCGTCTTTTTTAAGCTTCGGAGTTACTAATTTTTCATCTATCCATTTAGGCTTAAATGTTTTGTGAACTTCGTCTTCTACTTTTTTGATATTACTTTGTAGTTCGCTAGTTAAAAGCATTGCTTCTTTTAAATTAAATTTAAAACCGTTCATTTTTTGATAAGCTAAAATATTAGTTATTTGATTTTCAATATCTATGCTTTCTTTTGAAAAACCTTTCGACTCAATTTTTAACTGCTCAAAAAGTTTTTTATTTACTTTTACATCTTGAATACAATACTTTAACATTTCATCAGAGTAAGTTTTAAAGTCTGGTTTATCCCATTTAGCTAAAGCTAATCTATAGCCCCACTTTTCTAAGCTATGTCCTCCCTCTCTGGTAGGATTAAACAGCCTAGATAAAACTAAAGTATCTATAACTTTATTAGGATTATATAAATCTATATCATATAACTTTTTTATGACTGGTATATCAAAACCAATTATATTATGACCGATAATCTTATCGGCTTTCTGTAAAAGCGTAACACCTTCTTTGATTTTGTCTTCAGAATAAGAATAAACTTTATCATTCTCATCAATAGCAACAATACACCAAATTTTGGTGGCATCTAAATCGTCTGTTTCTATGTCAAATACTAATTTCATAACTTAAAACGGAGTGTCCTCTTTTAAAATTTCTAATTCTTTATCAAAGTATTCTGATAACCTACCCGTTTCTACATCATATAGTAAAGAAGTAGCTAAACCAACATCTCCAGTATATCTGGACTTTAATATTCTTAACCTTGTTGTTCTAGATTCTATATCATTTGTAGATTGTTGGTCTCTTTCTAAAGCAATAACACAATCAGAAAGCTGTGCGATACTGTTAGACCCTCTAAGATGCGATAAACTTACTGAGATACCATTCTCATGTCCTTTATTACCCTCTACTCTACGCAAGTGAGATACTAATATAATACCTGCTCCAGTTTCTTCGACCAAACTTCTAAGTCTAGTCATAATCATATCAATAGTTCTTCGTTCATCCCCTTCATTAGAAGCACTTACTAACATGTGTAAGTGGTCAACTATAACCCATTTACAATCGCAGCCTACAATTAAATATCTAAGTTTAGCAAATATATCTTCAATGTCGTTTGTACCGAAGTGAGCATGAATAAAAACTTTATCATCATCAAACAGTTTAGAGTACATATTTTTTAATTCTTCAGGATTTATCTGCTCTCTGATAGGGTCTATGTATAGTCTTGCATTAGCTTCTATAGATAAAATTCCATCGACAGTTCTTCGCCAATCTTCTTCTAAAGCAATAATTCCTATGTTGTCATCTGTTGTATGTATTAAGTGATGTTCTAACTCTCTAGTTATACTAGACTTACCTAGTCCAGTTCCACCAGTTAAAGTTACTAACTCTCCTTGTCTAAGACCATATAGTTTTTTGTTAAGACCATCCCAAGGATAAGGCACACTATCTTTACGTTCTCTTTTTAAAAACGACTGTACCTTTTTTGAAACTCTAATAATTCCACTGGGAGTATAAGACTGAGCATCCCAAAAAGCCCTAGTAAATTCTTGATGCTGGTTTTTTCTAAGCATATCATTGGCATCTTTGTAGCCATTAGGTAGCGTCATTATCTTAGCTTTACCCGGCTTAATAATATTAGCTACTTTTTTAGCTGCTTCCTGCCCTTGAGCATCTTTATCAAAACAAATAACTACATTATCAAATGATTCGATATACTCTATGTTTTCTTTTATATCTTTAACTGCTCCTTGTGCTCCGTTCTTGATAGAAACAGAAGCCCACTTACTACCTAATAATTCATAGGCAGCCATAGCATCACATTCTCCTTCAACTATAGTTAAATATTTACCACCGCTTTTAAATAAGTTCTGTCCAAACAGAGCTGTACCTTGCATTGTACCTTCAAAACGAAACATCTTATCTCTAATTAATCTAGTTTTAATTCCTGATATTTCGCTTTGATTATAATAAGGATATAAATGTTGAGCTATAACTCCAGATGAGTCATAAACCACCTTTACTCCATACTTCTCTGCTGTTTCTCTGGAGATTTGTCTATCTGTTAATGGGGCATAAATACCACCATGTTTGTCTGCAAAAGAATACGATTGTTCTTTTGTTACATTTTCTTCTATTAAATTTTTAATGTTTCCTCCTTCAAAGTTTGGGAAAAATTTTGAACAACTAAAACATTTAGCTGACCCGTCTTCATTAATTGATACTGCATCACTGCTATCACACTCAGGGCATGGTACATGATACTTTACAAATTTAGTTTTTTCCATAATATTTTACTCATAAAAAAAAGAAGCCCGACTTTGTTTAGCCGAGCTTCCTTCCACACAACAACAACCTACTGGTTATTTTTCTTGAATGATTTTTGTTTCAGATTCATCTGAGTCTTCAACGATTTTTGATTCTGGAGAATCACTAAGTAACTTTTCTAAATTACTTCTATGAGTCTGACTTGTAAAAGACAAAGCTTCTATAATCACTTCTAAAGTTCCAGTTTTGGAAACAATAATAGCTGCTTCTCTAGCTTTAGCTTCACTTTCTATTTTATCAGTATCGTAGTTAGTTTCTCCTGAGTCATTCTTAATGGTAATAATCATTAAAATTCCTCACCGTCATCAAAAGGAGTAAGTTCATCTCCGTCAGAGCTTTTCATTTCAACAAGACTAACTACTTGCATTCCTTGAAAATCTAAAGAGACTCCAGTTTTACCTGCATACTCCCAAGGGTATTCATTATATTGAACACGAACTTCAGAGCCGTTGCCTACTTTAGTGTTGATTTCAACTTTGTTTCTGTCAACTAACTTAGGAGCAGGTCTAGGTCCTTTCTTACCATTAACTTTTCTTTTAATGGTTAGAGCTTTACCTACATACTGTTGCTCACCGCTTTCATCTTTCAGAGAAAAGTCTTTAACTTTAACTCCTCTTTTTTCAAACTCTTGAGCAACCTCATCACTTACAACTAAATCAACTGTATATACAGGTTCAAAAGTAGTATTAGGTGTGGTTACACTTGCCCAATAAGCTTTTCCATTTACTATTGCCATTTATTTACCTCCGTAATTTTTGACATTTGTTGTTTATAAAGTGCATTCTACCAACATCTGAAAAGATGTCAAGCAGAAAACACGCATATAATTATTTAAACTGTTTCTAAGTTCCACCACTTAGGTTTTGACCTACCTTTCTCCCACTTCGCATAATGCTTTTCGTTAATAACATATCTACGATAAGCAACGATAGGGTCTTCATGTTTGTATTCATCGGGCATAGCTTGTGCTAGTGGTGTCATTTCTCCTTGCTTTATATTCTTTGGGTGCTGCATCAAAGGTTTTTCTAACTTAACAAGACTTGCATGTTGTTTGCCGTATCGAAAAGTGTACTCCATACCTAGTGCTAGAAAGTGTGCATACAGCCA
>Ga0208159_1000915_pt1 | contig 11406 bp, 6 predicted proteins | sample 9_EtaG_FD_184082 | JGI IMG/M metagenome (GOLD analysis project Ga0208159, IMG submission 184082) | Marine viral communities from the Subarctic Pacific Ocean - 9_ETSP_OMZ_AT15188 metaG (SPAdes) (version 2) | ecosystem: Environmental > Aquatic > Marine > Oceanic | place: Pacific Ocean | collected... | reverse complement strand
CCCTTTTTTCTTATGGCAACCACAACTATTGACCTCGATACAGAACTATCCGCAGTAAACAATATACTGGGGGCTATAGGTCAATCACCTTTAACAACTCTTAACTTTGATAACCCAGAGGTATCATTAATATACAACCTACTCCGTGATGCTAACGTAGACACGCAAGCAGAGGGGTGGCATTTTAACACAGAGAAACATATAAAGTTTACACCCGATTCTGTTACTCATAAAATAACAATAGGTAATGATATATTATCTATGGACTTGCATGATAATCAGGCTCGCAGACCTTATGACTTCGTACGTCGTAATGGTTTTTTATATGATAAGATAGATCATACTGATGAGTTTGCAGATGTAGATAGTATAGATCTTGATGTTGTTAGATTATACAATTTTGAAGACTTACCTATTATATTTAGACGATACGTAGTTTATAGAGCATCTAGAGTTGCTGCTACAAAATTAGTATCTAACCCTAACCTTGTAAAATTACTAGCTCAACAAGAAGCTTTATCAAGAGCTGCTCTTATGGAGTATGAATGTAATCAGGGAGACCATAGTATGTTTGGATTTGAAGACGATTCTGCATACCAAACCTATCAACCTTGGAGAAACCTTAGACGATAATGGCAAGCATAACACAAACTATCCCTCAATACTCACTAGGAATGTCAGAACAGCCTGACCAGCTTAAATTTCCCGGTCAGGTAACAGAGGTAACAAACGCAATACCAGACATAACAAAGGGTCTATTTAAAAGACCGGGTGCTAAAAGAGTAGGCACAACTCCCCTAGCTAATGTACAGAGTGGTGGTTCGTGGTTTCATTACTTTCGTGATGAGACAGAAGGATCATATATAGGACAGATAGCAGCTGATGGTCAAGTACGTGTATGGCGTTGCAGTGACGGTACACAAATGACTACAGCCTACGGAACAGGCGGACAGACAGCTATACAGAACTATTTGGCTACAAGTACACCAGAAAATATACAGACACTTACAATCAATGATACAACTTTTATTTCCAGTCGTGATACTACTAATGCTAACACTCTCATTGGGACAACGGGAACTACAGATGCTACACCAGATGCTCACTTCGGGTTTATAGAACTCTTACGTACAGAAAATGGTAGACAGTATGGTGTTAATATAAATAATGGTACAGCTGTTACTACATTAAACCGAGCTACACGTATTAAAATATCAAGTGATACACTCGCTGAAGGTGATGGTACAGGGGACTGTCCCGGTATAGGTACAGAAGTATTTAGTGTAGACTCTGGTAGTAAAACAAATTTAATATTTAGACTTAATACTTTAGGTCAGCAAGGTGTTAGCCCTAACTATAGTGCTAATACTTCTGGACCGGGTGGTAATAACTACAGATGTAGCTACAATAGAGAGGTTGTACTACTACATGGTGGTGAAGGTTGGGTTACAGGTGACACAGCTACTGTAACAATGGAAGGTTTTAACTATACTATACGTGTAGAGGATCACGAAGCCACTAATGTTAATGCTACAGTTTCGTCTAATGGAGACGGTCTTGTAAGACCAGAACCTACACCTTTTGATGCTGATACAGCTGTAACTACTGATACTATTCTTGGTGGTATTATTGCTGAACTGCCTAGTGGTGTAACTGGTAAAGTTATAGGACCGGGTATATATTTATCTAGCAGTAACCCATTTAGTGTAGAGGTTGTAGAAGAAGATTTAATGCGATGCTTTCAAGCTTCTGTAAACGATGTGCAAAATCTACCGAGTCAATGCAAACATGGATTTATAGTCAAAATAGCTAATGCTAGAATGGCAGAAGAGGATGACTACTATCTAAGATTTGACGGAGAGAATAACAGGGATGGTACTGGTTCATGGTCAGAATGTGCAAAACCGGGCATAGCTAAGTCCTTAACTAATATGCCGTTGGTTATACAACGTACAGCTACAACCACATTTACTGTTAAACAGTTTACATATCAAGATAGACGAGTAGGAGATGATTTAACTAATCCTCTACCTTCGTTTGTAGGTAAACGTATCAATAAAGTGCTATTCTTTCGGAATAGATTAGCTTTATTAGCAGGGGAAAATGTAATAACATCTAGACCGGGTACATTTGGTACTCCTGATTTTTTTGCTGAGTCAGCTCTTACTATTGGAGCAGCAGATCCTATAGATATATCAGCTGCTTCTATATTTCCATCTGAACTATTTGATGGTATAGAGATTAATACAGGTCTAGTCATATTTAGCACTAATCAACAATTCTTACTTGCATCTGACGATACAGTACTTAATCCAGAAACAGCTAAACTACGTAGCATATCTACATATAACTATAATGAAACTATACCACCAATATCTCTAGGTACAACAATAGCCTACGTTGATAACTCTGGTAAGTTTAGCCGCTTTAATGAAATGGCTAATACTCAAAGAGAAGGTGAACCTAGTGTTGTTGAGGTGACTAAAGTTGTCCCTACTTTATTACCTAAAAATATTGATTTACTAACTAATTCAAGAGAGAACTCGCTTGTTCTACTAGGTAAAACAGACTCTGATATTGTTTATGGTTATAAATACTTTCAAGTCTCTGACCAAAGACAGCAAGCTGCATGGTTTAAGTGGAAGCTCAACAACCCATTACTGTATCATTTTATTATTAATGATGAGTACTTCTTTTTAGATACTGACAACTTTTTACAGTGTATTAAAATTGTACAGACTACATCAGATCCTAGTATAACTCAAGATGAAGTTGATTTTCTATTACACGTCGATAATTATACTACTATAAGTGGTGGAAGTTATAGTGCATCTACAAATCTTACAACCTTTAGCAGCGTCAGTTGGTTACCAAGTGTAACAACACCTAATCATGATTTAGTAATTATTGATACAAATGCTAACGCTGTACGACTTGGAAGATATGCAAAGCCTACAAGTACAAGTACTACTAGCTTTACAGTACCGGGAGACTGGTCAAGTGCTACGCTTACTATAGGATATATTTATCCATACGAAGTTAAGTTTCCTACATTTTATTTGACTAAACAAGAAGGTAATCGTACTAAATCAGATATTACTGCTTCCTTAGTTTTACACAGAATAAAATTACATTTTGGTAAAATAGGTCTATATGAAACTACACTTGAACGTATAGGTAAGAATGATTATACCGAAGTATACGAGTCAACTGAACTTGATGAGTATGATGCTTCTGATGCACCATATCTAGAAGAGTTTATTAAGACAATTCCTGTATATGAAAAGAACACAAACGTAGACGTTACGTTAAAATCATCACATCCCGCACCAGCGACTTTACGTGCGTTGTCTTGGGAAGGTGATTACTCACCCAAATATTATAGACGTGGCTAAATACATACACCCAATTACACTGGAGGCTGCTACAGAGGTAGCCTCTAATCTCCGTCCAGATGACCGCAGAGAGGTCGAAGAAGGCCATGGGATAGATCCTATGCTTCTTCCTTCTCTGATGTCTTCAAACCCATCCTACGTGTATTTCACAGTGCCTGACGGCAAGACTGCTGGCATGGCCGGAGTAGGAGAAGATGGTAATATATGGATGCTTTGCACTCCTGATATTCACCGATACCCAATTACATTCGCAAGAGAGGCAAAGCGGTATGTCGATAGCCGACCTGAGCCCCTCCTTTGGAATATAGTTGATATAAGAAACACTGTGCATTTAAAACTGCTAAGGTTTCTAGGTTTCAAGTTTTTACGTAAGTTAAAACACGGGCCAAACAATTTAACATTTATAGAATTTTGCCGTGTGCATGGATCTTAATGCGGACAAACGAGAAGCCGCAAGACTAGAAAAAGCTAATAAAGATGCTGCATTTGGTGCTGCTAAGACTGGATATTATGGCAAGGAAAACCAGTTAGAAATAGCACAAAACACCAATGTTATAGGATACACTAAAGATATTAGTGATGCTTATGCTCAAGTAGTATCGACAATAGGTAAAGGTAGATCTGCAATAGAAGACGCTACCAAAGCTTTCTTAGCATCTCAAAAAGTTAATGAAGGAGGACGTTCTACAAAATTTGGACGCAATAAATACCTCACCTTATTACAGAAAACAAATGAAGTTGAAAGTGTTGTAGATACACTACTCGGAAGAAATATGGCATATGTACAAGAAGGAGCTGGACGTAAGTTTGCAATGGCTAATTCTGAAGCAAGAGAAGCACTAGGCTTAGTTCCACAGTATGGTGCACCTGTTATGATGCCTCCAACAAACAGACTTGGTGGTGCGTTAAAAATTGGTACAACAGCTTTAAGTATTGGAGCAAGTTTGTATGGTTTAGGAGCTTGGGGTGGTGCCAATGGTACAGGACCACTATCAAACATTGGTGGTATTCTTTCTGACCGTAGATTAAAAGATAACATCAAAAAAGTTGGTATATCACCTAAAGGTTATAAGATATACGAGTTTAGATATAAAGGTGATGGTACACGTTATCGTGGAGCTATGGCTCAAGATGTCGTTAAGATTAATCCTATGGCTGTAGGTATACATCCAGAAGGTTATCTAACTGTAGACTATAACAAGATTGACGTTGACATGGAGGTTGTATGACATCATCATTCGGAACCGTAATCGGTACACCTAGGGATCAAATTCCTAAGTTACCGGTTAGTAACTACGCTAATACTGCACCTGATCTTACAGCAAGTGCAGAAGAACGTAACGAAAAACATAAAGAAGATCTTAAAGATATGTTTGCCGCCGTTACTGATATAGAGAATTTAAGGCATAATAATCTTTGGGATAATATTGCTGGTTTAGAACAGTTTACTGCTGCTGGTGCTACTCTTGCTCAAAAGCGTAATGCTGATAAGGAGTCACGAGAAAAACTTAAAAAGTATAAAAACGTAAATCAGGAAGAGCTATCAAGAGTAAGTGGTAAATTAAGTGATATATTAAAACTAGAAGAAGCAGCAAGAATAGACCAGTTAAAAACATTAGTTCGTGAAGGTAATCCAACAGAAAAAAAGATAGCTTTAGATTTATTAAATCAAAATGTTCTTCCTACAGGAGAAGAGATTAAATTTGGTGATGCAACAAAAAAATTTGATAATGTTGCTGTTTCTACATTTAATTCTGTAGCTGAAAAAAATTATATGTTAAGTAAGTCTACTTTAGCAGATGCTCAACTGGTTGGTGATAATGCTATTAGAGACATTCTTACTGATGTTTACTATGAACTAGGTGTAGCTGGTTTTGATATTAACTCTCGTCAAGTTCAGAACTATATTGATACACAATTATTACCTTCTCTTATAAAGGAAAACGATAATCAAGTAAATGCGTGGAAAACTATTCGACCTCAGATTGTTCAACAAAATATAAAGAAAAATAACAAAGCTGACATATTTGAAACATTTACACGACAAGCTGAAGTAACAAACGATCAAGGTGTCAAAGAAATACAGCATACAGGTGACTTTGACAATTTACTAGAGGTACTTATACTAAGAAACCCTACTGTAACTAATCGTAGTGAAGCTGTTACTTTTATGATTGATATTTTAGATGGCGACCCAAATCTTAAAAATACAATTAGAATAGAAGATGTTGAGTATTTCTTAAACGACGCTAAGATTATAGATGGAAGCCAAAACGGAAAAGAAGTTACCGGATTTATAAATACTAAAGTTAAAGGTGTTGAAGCAGCAGAAAAGTTTTTTATGAAGTATAAGTCTGACATAGCTGATACTAACTCAGAAGTTTATTCTGATATAAACAAAGTTATGCAAACAAAAGTTAGAGACTTTTTAGCAGAAAATAATCAAGATCGACTAAAACCCGGTCAGCAATTACACTTTGTTACAGAATTTAATAATGAGTTAAGAAGACGTGGTTTATCTACGAATCTTCCGATACCCGGATTTCTTCAAGGCGATGAGACTATTGAAGACAGGTTTTCTTATGCTAATAACGTAGCAGCAGTTGGTTCTATAAATAAAAGAGATTGGGAAAATGCTTACAGAAGTGCAACACAAAATAAAGATACACCACTTACAATTAATACACAGATTGAGAAGGCTAAAGCTGAATTAACAAGACAAGTTTTAGAAGCAAAAGCTAAAGATGATAATGCAAATATAGATGCTCTTGTTGAAGAATTATACCCACAGGTACTTAATGATTTAGTAGCAGGGAAGTTTATATCTGAACGAGATAAACTAAGACCACTTTTACCAGAAGACAGAGACGCAGAAGTTACATTACTAACAAATAATGTAGATAAATGGATGAATAATAAGGAAGTTAATTCAGTATATGAAAAACGATACTTAGATGAATATATTGAAGATTATATGGGAAAAGGTTTTCTTCCATCAAACATTCCAACTTATATTAAAAAGTTAGCAACAGCTGCCGGTATGACACCTCATCAATATATCATGTCTAGAGTTACAGCTATGGACGTGTACGATGAAAAAACCATGAAATTTGTGTCGGACAAAAATCCAGAAGATATATTTAACTTAAATGAAGAAGAGCTAAAATACTTATTTGTAAAACCTAGAGCTAGTAAAAATATACTTTTATATAGTAATAAAGAAGGCGGACTTAATGGACCACAAGCTAAGAACGCTTTACTAACACTGAGGCAAAAAGGTCGTAATGTTGATTCTTACGAGGGGAGAGGTTTTGTAAAAAAATTAGGAGCTTTCTTTGGTCCCGGTCCACAAAACATTACTGTAGAAGATGCTTATAATAAGGCTAAGTCAGGCGAAGGTACTAATTTTGGCTTATACGGAATATCTGCAAAAGACATGATTAGATTAGTAGACGCCGGCATATTAGATCGTGATGCAACTTTCGACGAAAATACCCAAGACTTTGCAGCTTTCGGTCTAATGTATTTACAAGCCAATGATAGTAACGGTATCATGGGTGCTAATATTGTAGATGGTACTGATGTAGGAGTACTTGATTGGAAACGCTTAACAGGACTCAGCGAGGCAGAACAGGCAACAGTGCTTCAGTTTTTTCCAAATCTAAAAGGTATGCCTATGAGTCAATTCCAAAATATGCAAGCTGATGTAAGTGCGGCTATTTTAAACGAAATTGAAACATATCAAAAAGATTTAGCAACATATCTTGAAAAGAATCCAGATAAGACTCAGGAAGACTTCGATGATCTAGGCGGATCTCCAGAACAAACCAGACGTGCAAACGTACGAGCATTACAACTACAAGCCATTTAATATAAAATTATGGACTCAAATCAATTTAATAATTTAGAAGAGGATGAGGCAACTAATCAGTCCTCTAGTGATGCTTACCAATTACAACTTCTAAACGAGGCACGTGAACAAGAAGCTTTACAAACACAAGAACAATCCGATGCAGCTATTCAAGAAGATCCTCGAAACGTAGAAGAAGGCATCGGAGGACTGCAAGGTCTTATAAAAGAAGGTCAATCTATCTTGTCTGGCGGATTACAAGATACAGCATCGTCTATCGCTACATTTCCAGAGCGTACAGCTGATGCTTTGTCTGGACAAATGCAAAAAGAAAAGGAGGAGTTTGGTGAGTATAAACCTGACTGGACTCCTTTTGGAGGATATGATAACCCTATCGAAACAAAAACTTGGTGGGGTAAACAACTTAGATCTTTAGTTCACTTCGGTTCCATGTCTGCCGCTGCGCTTTTAGCGGCAAAAGGAGCCGCAGCTACAGGTATTGTTACTTTACCAGCAGGCTTAATAGCTCTGACTAAAGCTAACTTTGTAAGAGGTGCTGCATTAGGAGCCGCTACTGATCTTGTATCTAAAGAATCAGACGGTCAAAATGCTATGGGTGCATTGCGTGACAGATATGGCTGGTTTGATACACCATTAGCTACAAAGGATACTGACCATCCTGTTATGATGAAAATAAAAAACATTGTAGAAGGTATGGGAATAGGTCTCTTTTTTGATGGTTTACTATATACCCTTAAAAAGGGAGCTGATCCAGCTATAGAAGCTATCAAAGCTAGAAATAAAAGCTTAAAAGATCAAACTGTACAAAACGGTTTAGCACAGCTAAGACGTGGCGAAGCACAGTTTAGAGCAGATAAAAATGCTCCTATATCTCAACCACAACAAGGTGCACATATAACAGAAGTTGAACCACAAACAGCTAAAGAGCAATTATCTAGAACACGTAATGAATGGGGATCTGAAGAAGGTTCAACCGGTTCAGTAACTACACCATTAGAACGTGAACGTATTGCACAAGAATCTGGTACAGATGTAGCTCAAATAGAACGTATATATAAAGGACTTGTTAGTAGTGATAAGTTTGCTAAAGACTTAGAAGCTGCAAAAGGTGATAGAGTTAAACTTGCACAGACATTTAAAGAATCAGTTGAAGCACATCAACGTATTACACAAGGTAGAAATGCTGCCGATATGTCTGCTAATGAATATCTAAAAGAATTACTAGAAGCTCAGCCTGATATTATTGATGGTGTCGAAGTATGGACATCTAAAAACGTAGTGATAGCTGATCTAATATCTGGTACATTACTTAGACAGTTACGAGATACAGGTATTGCTGGTCGTGAAATAGCAGATTTAGTTGATTTAGCAGACATAGATGGACCAGCTAAACAAATTGTTGATACTATGCTGACTGCATTATATCAAACTAAGAAAGCTAGATTTGTAAAATCTGATTCATTTAGAGCTTTAAGTGCTGGTAAAGGATCTAAAAAAGCTGTAGAAGATGCGATTGCAGAAGAAATGGTTGACATGAGAGAGTCAATTATGACAATGCTTAAGATAGCCAAAGAAGATCCTAGTGATGATTTAATGAACGCATTATTTGAGTCATTCTCTATGATGAAAGATTTAAATACTTTAGAAGACTTTGACAGATGGGCTAGAACAATACTAAAAGGTGGACCACTTCAAGAAGGTGGTATAAATCGTACCGGTGCTCTTATAAGAGAGCTTGAGGGAGTTATGACTCATGGTATACTATCTGGACCTAAAACTCCACTACGAGCAATTATGGGTACATCAACTGCAACATTCTCAAGACCTCTAGCAACTGCACTTGGTGCTATTATACGATTCCCATTTACTGGAGATTCGGCTACAGTTCGTTCAAGTCTTGCAGCTACAAACGCTTTAGTAGATGCTATACCAGAATCGTTTGAGCTATTTAGAACTAGACTAAATTCATACTGGAAAGGTGATTTAAGTAATATTAAAACACGTTATTCTGATTATACAAAAGGTGACGCTAACTGGGAAATACTTAGACGTTGGGCAGAAGACAGTGGTAGAGCTGATGACGGCGAAAGAGCTGCATTTGCTTTAGCTAACATGGCACGTAATATGAACAACAGTAACATGTTTAGTTACTCTACTAAATTAATGGCAGCTACTGATGATTCATTTGCTTACATTTTAGGTAGAGCTAAGATGCGTGAAAAAGCTATGCGTCGTGTTCTTGATATGCAAAACAATGGCATTGAGTTACCTGAGATTACACCAGAGTTACTAAAAGCTTACGAAGATGACTTTTACTCACAAGTATTTGACAATCAAGGTAATATTATAGACGAAGCTACAAAGTTTGCTCGTAAAGAGGTTACTCTTACTCAAGAACTTACAGGCTTTACAAAAGGTCTTAATGATGTCTTTACAGCTACACCTATGGCTAAACCCTTTTTCTTGTTTGCAAGAACAGGTGTAAATGGATTAAATCTTACAGGTAAGCATACACCCGGATTTAATTTCTTAGTTAAAGAATTTAATGATATAGCATTTGCTAATCCTAACGATCTAAGTAATGTATCAAAGTATGGTATATTTACACCAGAAGAACTAGCTAATGCTAAAGCGTTACAAACAGGTAGATTTGCAATGGGTGCTGCTGTAGTATTTATGGCTACACAAGCTTGGATGAGAGGTGATCTTCATGGTAACGGACCAGTAGATAGACAAACAAGACAAGTATGGCTAGATGGAAAATGGGAGCCACGCACAATTAATATAGGTGGTGTACGTGTAGGTTATGATTCAGTAGAACCATTTAACCTTATCATGTCTACAATCGCTGATGTAGGTGACGCCAGTGAACTTATGGGTGAAGAGTGGACTGAAAATCAACTAGGTAAAATATCTCTTGTAGTAGCACAGTCTGTTACAAGTAAATCTTATTTAGCTGGACTTCAATCCTTTGTTGATTTATTTGCTGCTAAACCCGGTCAAGGACAGCGTATAGTAGGTTCACTACTTAATAATACTGTACCACTATCTGGTTTACGTAACGAACTTGGTAGATTATTTACACCATATATGCGTGAAATTAACTCAGGTGTTATAGAATCTATACGTAATAGAAACCTACTTACTGAACAGATTGCTGGTGAAAAAGAATTATCTATTAAATATGATATACTAAAACCTAACTCTCCGATAAAAGATTGGGACTTTATGACTAGAGCATTTAATGCTGTAAGTCCTATATCTTTAAATTTAGAGCAAAGTGAAGGTAGAAAATTCTTATTTAATAGTGGTTATGATATGAGATTATCTACATATTATGCCCCTGACGGTACTAACTTAACTGACAATGCTGAAGTAAGATCTTTATTTCAACAAGCTCTTGGTATGGAAAATCTAGAACTTAAACTTCTAAAGTTGTCGAAAGATCCTAAAGCAATAGCTTCACTAGAGCAAATGTATAAAGATATAAAATCAGGACAACGTGGAGACTATAGTGCTGGAGACTACTACCACAATAGGCAAATAGAAAAGTTATTTAACTCAGCTCGTAGAAGAGCTTGGCGTAAGGTGTCTAATACAGACATAGCCAGAGATCTTATAGAAGAGCAAAGACTTGAAAAAGAGAAACAACTCCAGAAACAACTTCAAACTACACTACTCACAATGTACAAATAAATGGCAGAAACTATTGACGAAAAAGGTAAAATAAAATCTACTAAAAATCAGAAACCTTGCCCTTCTGGTTTTTCTAGAAACCCAAAAACTGGAAAATGTGAACAAGCTGGTGTCGGACCACAGTATAAACCATAGGAATTTTAAATAAATGGCAACAACCTTCGTAGATTATACAGGAGACGGGAACGCTACGAAGGCGTTTTCCTTTCCTTCCCTCAAAGAAGCTGACGTTAAAGTAGAGGTAGATGGTGTCGTAAAGACGACCAGTACTCACTATAACATAACCGGCTACACAACAACAGGTGGCGGTAATGTTGTCTTTACATCAGGCAACATACCAGCAAACCCAGCTGCAATACGTATCTATCGTGATACAGACGTAGACACTGCTAAGGCAACCTACACAGCAGGCTCCTCAGTTAAGGCAGGCGATCTTAACAACAA
>Ga0208159_1000912_pt1 | contig 11410 bp, 19 predicted proteins | sample 9_EtaG_FD_184082 | JGI IMG/M metagenome (GOLD analysis project Ga0208159, IMG submission 184082) | Marine viral communities from the Subarctic Pacific Ocean - 9_ETSP_OMZ_AT15188 metaG (SPAdes) (version 2) | ecosystem: Environmental > Aquatic > Marine > Oceanic | place: Pacific Ocean | collected... | reverse complement strand
CTTACAGATACCGAATCTGAAGCTCATTGTGTTCGATCCACTCGCATCCTTTGTACATGCTGACGTAAACGCTGATCCGGCAGCCGGTGCTGCTCTTACGGGTCTGCTAGCCAAGATCGCAACTGAGACTGGCGCATCAGTGCTGCTCTGTCACCACATGACAAAGATCAAAGAGGACGCAGTGATTAAAACACCGGAGCAAGCTCGTAATCTTATTCGGGGTACATCTGCTCTGGTTGACGGTGTTCGTTCTGCTTTTGCCGTGTGGCAGGTCGATGCAACTCGCGCTAAGAAAATGTGTGAACGCTTGGGCATACCGTTTCAACGCAACACTTGCTACGACGGCGCTGTCGTCAAATCAAATGGCCCTGCGATAAGAAATGTTCGGCATTTTATTCGTGATATGAACACAGGGTTGCTCACTGACCGCAGCGAAGAGATTGTCGCTATGAACACAGGCACCGCTCTAGAGGCGAAGCTAGACGCCATGTTCCAGTGGATTATAGACTGCGAGAATAGGGGCGAGGCTCTTACGCATATGAGCGGTAACAACGCCGTTCACAAACGCTCTGAGGATTCAGACACACCGGAGATATTACAAGGTGTTAGCAAGTCTAGACTGGAGCAATATGTTCGTGAGATACAAGACGCTGGCCGGATTACAAAGTATCAGCTTACTCCTACAGGTGGTCGGGTTTGGCTCGGCGCAACAGATGGACCTATGAGCCGTGGTGAATACGAAGCAACAACAGCGCGAGATAATGTGTAATTAAGGGTTGCGCAAATAGAAATCATTGCGTATATTAATCATTGAAGCGATGTGTGTATCGGAACTCCCTCGTCAGAGGTATTCAGATCGGAGCCTTCCCACGAGCGAAAGCTTGTAACCATAAGGTTGGACTTTCTCTGAATCTCCTCGAACGAAATTAGACAGGGACATTTGATTTACCTCCTTTCTTTGGTTGATGCCCCGGCGGTAGACTTGTTCTGTCGTCGGGGTTTCTTTTTGAGGGATTAATGAAAAAGTTTCGCTATCGCCCTGCCATCGTAAATGGCAATCCAATAGTACAATTTCTGTTCAAAGAAATGCACAAACAGCGCTGCTGCCAGATGGATCTGTCTGAGCGGGTCGGGCTTCATCGGGATACGTTAAGGAAGTGGCGTACTACCCACACACCAAGAGTCAACGACATCGAAGCTGCTCTTAATTATTTAGGATACAAGCTTACGGTTACTCGCCTGAAAGATTAGATACGAGCAATTTATGTATAATTGTTCGTATTACCTAGTGTTCCAATAGTCTTCGCCATAATCATGAACAATTTCTTCCTCTGCGGCGATGTCTCTCAAAGCCACAAAATCTAAAAACCTGTTGTCAGTTTCACAAATTTGCCATTCAGCGTTTGGATCTGAGCCGTGGTTGTAGATCATGCCTGCGCCTAACACACAGTAATAATCCCCATCCTCATCCATGCTTTGAAAAACATAGTCACTCAATCGACTGTTCTTTTTAAGATCATCATCGTCTATGACCACATAGAAACAGGACTCTATGATCTCACCCTTAGATATGTGTTGATTGGCAAAGACCCCCATACCATCAATATCTGAATCTTTAACTTTTATTAGAGTCATTTCTTTTCTCATTTCGTAGCATTTCGAGTCCAGCCTGCTGACAGCGTTGCGCCATTTCGAACATTTGTTCGGCATCCATCTCCACAACCACAACCTCTTTCAGTTCATCCATGCTGATGGCTATGCCGTCGTTGCGTGGGATGATTAGTACCCTTCTCATTGCGTTCTCCTATCGTGCTACATTCTTGCCCCATACTTTGTAGCACATGTCATGCCCGTTAATTACGGCTAATTATGCGGCACAAGTTATGCCCGCTATTTACGTCTAATTAGCGGGCACAAAACTGCACAGGTTTTTGTCCATGAAAAGGGGGTTGACATAGGCAATCATTGCACATATATTTGCGGAGAACCACAGAATAGGGGGCCAAAATGGCACACGCAGTTACAATTCATGATTTCGTCAATGATGTTGTGATCACCAAGGATGGGTTTACGACGATCACTGAGGCGAAAATCGAAGCAGAGCGTTATATCCACAAGAGTAAGGTTGACCGATTGCATTGTCAGAATTTGAGTGTGGTTAGTGAGTTCGTGCAAGGAAAGATGCTGATGATCGACATCTCGAAAGAGGACAAGAAATACGCATCATACTATTGGGTTCCTATGCACCCACGATATGAACCACATCTGGTTATGCGAGGTGGTTACTTTAGGAAAGTGAAGGAGACAAAATAATGCACTACCCCTTTAACACCAATGGATCACGCGGGTCTGCACAGATACCGCAGGAAGTTCATAACAAGATTGGCAAGATTTTATACAAGTGGCTTGCCGAGAAAGGAAAGAAGGTCGAGCGTAACTCAATGATTATTTACATCGAAGGTCACGTTTATACTGAAGATAAGGAGAAGGGGGCGTAAGCCCCCTTTTATTTTTTTTTGTTGACACATGCAATCAATGCTACTAACTATACATAACTATCAATCAACCAAAGGATAGAAAGATGAGTAGAGACATTACAATCAAGTTTGATCCATCCGATGGGTGGTGGAAGAACACATTGGAAAACCTGTGGGTTACCATCCTTGAGGGTGGCAGCAACTATTGGGTGGATGGCATCTATCATGATGAAACCAAGGCAAGCCTGAAAAACGGCGCTGACCTTGCAAAAAACTTTCACATCATAATTCGCCACGGCGCAGATGAATTTGACTCCCGCGACTACGGCGAAACTACCGAAGCCCAAACGTTCGACGTTATCCATAAGGGTATCTCGCTTCTGTCCGACGACGTTAAGCTGATCATCATGAATGACGGTGATTGGGACGCTAACGACGCTGACCATATCTTGCAGCTTGGTGTGTTTGGGGAGGTTCGTTATGGATGAAGATATTCGCAAGCAGAGCCGTGTAGACACCGTTTACGTTTACGAAAGACTGCACGACATTCTGAACCAAGATGAGTGGGCCAAAATGTCATATGACGCTTCACGCTTCATGGATGAGTTGGCGCATAACTTTAAGGTCGATACAGGCATCAAGATAGGTGAGGTGGCAGATCATGACTGAGAGGTTCGCAGTGGCTGAAGAAAGCCCCTATGAAAGCTATGTAGTGGATACGGTGCTGGACGCTAACGTTGCAGGACCGTTCCGCTATGTGGAGCAAGCTGTTCGCGTTGCACGGACCCTAGAGCAAGAGGAAAAAGAAAATGCCGAATAGATTGGATAACGGCATCAGCATCACGCTGACATACAAAGAGGCTGTGGCGGTACTACGCGCCATGGCCGACGCTGAGTTCGCACAGATAAATGACAATGATCAGTTGGACAGCCTGCCCCGTGAAGAGGCAGATGTAAGGCGGTCATGGGATCAGGTTAAATACAAGATTTATGAAGAGTTAAAAGATAGCGCGGAGCATGCAACATGAGTATGCCACCAACACCGACAGATCGGCTGAAGAGAGCATTGAGCGACGCTGCACCCGGTTTTAGTAAAATTGTTCCTGATTTTCCGGGTGACGAGCCAACGCTGGCCAATTTAGTTCTGGGCGCACTTGCCGAGCCGAGGCGCGGTATCGCTGGCTGGCGAAGCGGCAAGATCGCTGAAGCTATGCGCCGCAACATGCAGGTTGAGATCGCCACATCACAGAAGTTCATCGTGGATAAAAGCCTGATGACTGAGGTAACAACCGCATCAATGGCGCGGCCAAAGAACCTTCTTGAAATGCTGTACAGAGGCATCCCCGCTTTCGACAACATGTGGATCGAATGGGATGAGTTTGATCAAACAGAAGCCCGTAAAAAGGCAATGAACAAGTATGTGCCGAACATGTATGTGCAGTGGGAACCGAATGAGCGCAAAGGCCGCAAGACAGGCTTTCACATCCAGCGCGTCAATGACGCCGTTCTGTACACCAAGTACGGTTACACAGGAGAAGGCAAAGAAGAAATGAAGATCGCTTCATGGCCGCTGGGATACCGCATATCCAATGACGACATCGTTTCCAATGATTTTGTTTATGGAGATGGCATTCATTCGCCAAAGCATGAAAACGACATGCAAGAACACCGCGAGAAGTTCTTCAGGCGCATGGTTGCTGAGTGGTATTACGAGCGACACGAAGACACAAAGGTCCAGCAGTTCTTCTTGGATCAGATTATGATGCGGACGGCTGTTGTTCAAACTGCGCCTATGCACTGGCTTATTGACGAAGAAAAATTCAGGCAAGGCTGGACCGAACAAGAGATGGCAAGGCTGATGGAGAACGTGCTTCCAGATAAAGATAATTATAATAAAGGCGACTATGGATCACAGGGCGATGTTCGCTTCCTGATCGCGCTGTTAGGTATGCTTAACTACGATCAGGTCATTCACCTGACCCCTGAGAAGCCGCAAAAAATCACACATATGCGTTTTGGTCGTAAGCTGCCTGAGAACGAATACAAGCTGGTTACGATCCAGCTTCCAAAGCCACGCGGTGTCCGCATATACGAAAAAGAGTTCACCGGCCACGGCACACCAAAAAGGCAGCATTGGGTGCGAGGCCATTGGCGCAAGATCAAAGGTCGTGCTGATCGCACTTGGATCGCGCCGCATATCAGAGGTAACTCTGAATTGGGCACTATTGTCCATGACTATAAGCTAGAAAAGAAGATGAGTTAAGGAATGAAAGAGGCACTGCAAAAGATCAAAGAAGAGATGATGAGGCCAATCTACGAGAAGCGCAGGCATCTTGGGTGTGAAATATGTGAAAATTCCTTTTATGGTTACTACAAACCTAAATCACGACATAGATTCCACGCCGTGCCAAATGGCAAGACATCACCACATCCCACAAAGAAGGGCTGGCTTACAGTTCATACGCATGACGATGTTTTTTACCCAGAATGCCCGGATTGCGGCATAGATGCTTTCGTGAATGACTACAAGCAAGCAAAGATCAACATAGAACACGAGAAAGAACAAAAGCGTAAAAACAAGGCCGCAGCAGAAAAGCGCAAGGCAACCATAGAGCGCAAAAGAAAAGCTTATTGGGATAGGGTCAGACATGTGAGAGCAAACCCTAATGATATCACTATGGAAGAGTTAAAAAACTACGGGTTCATTGAAGCGCTAGTTGGCAGACCCTACTATGGCAGTCGGGACAAGGAACCGTTCTGGGATCAGGATGGCGTCAAAAACGGGAAGTATGTGGTGCAGTTTCACTCCCATTACAAAGGCCATAGCAGATCGGGAAAGACGCATTACTACAATAATTGGTTCGACATAGAGGATACCGAAACAGGCGAAAAAATTTATGTTTCACAGAGAGGATAAACACGGTGAATTGTTCGTGTTCGCGTTTCGTTCTGGTTACCACTTACTACTTACCACGGTGGTAAGTAAACGGTGGTAAGTAGATAAAGTAGAACAATTTCAATGGGTTATTGGTTACCACTTACCAGTTGCAAAGACTGCGAGAAGTAACCAAAAATGGGGTTGTAAGCTATTGAAAACGTTCAAACTTACTACTTACCATTTTTCACCCTTATAAATAAGGGTATAGGTATACGAACCTATACCCTATAGCACGAGGTCAGACATGGACGACGAAACCGACGAATTGGCGAAGTACGAACAAATGATCGAAGAAATGCTGGATGCTAAAGCAGAGCGAATAGGAATGCTCAACGCAGGATGGAAACAAACACAAAGCGGAGAGTTCTATTACGTCGATGACGATAACCCTAATATTATCCACATAAGCTACTAGGAGCGCATTATGCCAAAGGTTGGCGAGAACCTATCCAAAGAAGCACACGCAGCAGGACAGCGACGACTGAAGCCCCAGCAACAGGAGTTCCTGAATAACTACCTGCACAAAGATATGACCCAAACAGAAGCAGCGAGACAAGCAGGGTACAAGAACCCAACAGTGTACGCCGTTAGACTGCTACAGAACCCCGTAGTGCAAGAGCGCCTGCAAGAGATGAGGCTGGAGGCACAAGCACGGTTCGGAGTGACCGTGGATAAGTCTATCAGGGATCTGAAGAAGATGCGTGATGACGCTTGGCAAGCCGGTAAAATAAGCGAAGCTATTAGGGCCGAAGAGTTGCGCCTGAAGGCAGCCGGACTACTGATCAACAAACAGCACGTTGTGAAGGAAGATGTTACCGCAGCTACTAAAGAAGAAATCACCAAGAAACTCGATGAGTTCCGCCGATTAGCAGAGGGCAGAATGCGTAACGTAACACCAGATGTAGACGTTATTGAGCATAACCCACAAGATACAGTTTAATATAGCGAGAGTCCCACTAATCCCCACTGCGCACACCGCGTGGGGGGAGGAGGCGGAGCTGCCGGGGTTTCCCGAAGAATTGTTCGGGATCGGGGCCATCGGGATCGGGGCTTCGGGCTTCGGGTTGACATCGGGGTCGGGACCGGGGTTATGATCGGGGTATTCCTCCCTCAACTCGCCCGGCTGCTGAGATTCGGTGGCCGGGTCTTCTTCGGGATCGGGACAAACCCGTACAATTGTTCGGGGTTGAAACGAACACCAGCACAACTGGTAGACGTAATATCGCAGTTGGTCACAGCCCCGGTGTCCACGTTCCCTCTTCGTAATCACCCGTACAATTGTTCGTAACACTACAGGTACACAAAACACTGCTGTTGGATATTTTCTTCTTGACCCTGGTCGCAATGACTGCTATATATAATGAATCAACTAAGGAGGAAGCTATGCCTAGATTGGGATTTGGTATTGCGAGTGTAGGAATGCTGCTGCTCGTATTGCTAACAGGAGTAGAGCCGATGACAGACACAGCGTTCTGGATTCATGTCGGACTTATGTACATCGCCGTTGCAACCCTCGGACTCGGAGCGGTGTTGATGTACAAGAAATAGATTCAGGGCAACCCTTGGATCTGACCCCCGGATTGCACGGATCCGGGGGTTTTTCTTTGCCCGCAGCTCAGAACCCGTACAATTGTTCGTGTTACCAATGCCGACATTACCACTGCTGTCGATCCGTAGAAGAAGTATTAAATGATAATTTTCTCTGCTTTTTCTTGTTGACAAGTGTGCAATGATTGCTTATATATATACACATCAACCAAACAAGGGGGGCCGTCATGGCTAACTCAGACTTTTACAAGTACGACGAAATCGCAGAACACTTCACCGACTGGCTCAAAGAACAGGATCGCGAGTGGCTGCAAGCAAACAAAGACGACTGGCATCATCACGCATTCAACACGGATTATTACATTATCGGCACATACAAAGCCGAACAGTGGATGGGTGACAAGGCTTTTGAAATCATTCGCACCGTCAAAGAGTATGAAGAAGAAAACTTCGGCGAGGTGACAACTGATCTCAGTGATCCAGAGCGGGTCGTCAATATGTACGCTTACATTGTAGGCGAGGAGGTTGTCCACAAATGGCAATAAGAAAACTTTACTTTGCCTACGGCTCTAATTTGAACGTAGGCCAAATGTCAGTTCGCAGCCCCACAGCAACACCGCTAGGGGCTGCATACTTTCCGGGGTGGCGGCTTATCTTCCGGGGTGTGGCCGACATCGAAATCGGGGAGCCTGAAGATATGCTCCCGGTAGGCATCTGGGAGATTGGGCCAGAAGACGAGGCAGCGCTGGACAGGTATGAAGGCGTATCGCACGGGTTTTATCGTAAAGTCATGATCAACGGTATGCTTACTTACCAGATGAATAGGTCGGGCTATGCAGACCCTAGTAACGATTATTTCAAGACTATCCTTGAAGGTTATCGGGACTTTGGGCTGGACGAGTCGGAGCTATATAACGCTCGTGATTACTCAGAGGATCGGGCTTGGATCGGGGAGGGTCGGGCATGGCTATAAATTGTTCGGGTTATCGGGATCTGAATCGGGGTCGGGCTTTCGGGTTCGGCCCTTTTTTTGTCCTGAATCTGGGCGGATGTGAGCTGGAACCCGAACAATTGTTCTGGTTTTTTGTTAACACGATTTAGGTTGATTTTCAGTCAGATATGGCCCCATTTTTTTGAGCCGATTTATTCAATGAATCCAATGGTTTAGCAGATAATTTGTTTTCTATATATAAAAGGTGTGCAATTGTTCTTGCAATGACTGCATAAGCCACTATATTGAGAGGTGAAGGGCGAAGCTATGCCCATACATCAACCAAAAAAGTGAGTAAAATCAATGACTAACATGATCGAAAATGACGTTTTCCTGACCGGCGGTGCCGAAATCGAAATCCACAATGCCAACCGTAATCAGCTTAATGTGAATGATTGGCAGGAATTGCTGGATCGTAACGGTTACGGATGGGTTCAAGCGAAATATGACGCCAGCCCAAATGTTGATTGCGAATTTGTATTGCCACCGTTTCCGCTTCATATGGCAGGCGGCGCACATGATGATATCCGCATGCTTTTGGAATTCATCGAGCGCAACGGTGGCCGCGTTTCAAAATCCGGTTGCGGTCTGCATGTGCATGTTGGCAACCGCATGGTCAAAAGCATGTCACCGCGCGATTTTTGGCAAGCTTCAAAAACGGCGCATACCGCGCCAGACCGTTGCTACTACGTCGCGCAAGATATGACAGACGTCATGCCGCTTGCATTGGTGCGTGACGTTATCCAGCGTTATGCCGCGCATCAAAGCGATATAGACGCCATTCTGGCACCGTCACGGCGCGACGGTGGCAATGCTAGCAGGTTTTGCCGGTCCATTCGTTCTATTGGATTTGGTGGCCATGCTGCCGACAGGTTTGCAGTGTCAGACACTGCATCAAGCATGGCAGACATGCTTGGCGGCAAGTTTGGTGCAATCAATCTGCAAACATGGTCGCGCATTGGCACTGTTGAATTCCGCCAGCATCAATCCACACTGGATATTGAAAAGCTAGAAGCATGGTGTTTGCTGCTAGATGCTCTTTTCCGGTACAGCGACGCACACCGTTTGGATTATGTATCGCCAGCAATCATCACAACAGCAACACCAGACGCGCCACACCGTACAGGGTCACGTCTGGCGGTAATGTGGGACATGTGCCGTCGCGATGGTGGCGCGCATGTTTCCGATCTGAGCGCGGCAACCGGTTGGACCGCTGATACTATCCGCGCCCGTGTTTCAGAGTGGCGCACCGCGCATGGTGACGCCGCCATTATAACCCATACACAACAGGCGTATGGTCACCGTTACGGCACTAGCAATGGCGGCCATGATCTAAATGGTTATGAAATCGCCAGAGAATACCAGACAACGGTGGCCGGTGGTGTCGCGCTCTATCCTGAAAACCGGTGTGGAGTTACTTCAATATGGGCCGGTCTAGATGATCAAACGTTTGAATTCTTCAACACGCGACGGCAGACGCTAGCATAACGCTAGCGCCACCGCCGAGACTAGGCCGCCGCTGGCGGCCTTTTCTTTTGTCTGACGTACAATGTATAACCCGAACAATTGTTCGCATTGTATGGCGCTTGAAACGCCAGCAATCGGCATGCGCTCAAAATGAGCGGCGCTAGGTACCCTATGCAAAACGCTCAAAATGAGCGTCGGGGTGTGGGGGTATATGTCAACCCCCCTAACGCTCAAAATGAGCGGTCGGCGCTTCGCGCCCTATTTCACTCAAACAATCGCCAAAAAAAATTTTAAAAAAAATTTTACATCATGTTTTCCTTGATCTTTTGCAATCTTTGCACTACATTGTGTTCAGACAACAGAAGGAGGGCGATATGCCGAAGTTTGTACTAAAGATGGGTGATCCTGTTGAGTTTGAGGCACCGGATGCCACTGGCTTCTTGGATGCGTGGCGTAGTGTGAACCGTTCTGCTGACGCGGACGATGGTGCATGGATGCGCACAGCGGCGTCACTTGCATGCGATTGGAGTGGCAAGGCCATTCGTTTTGAGAGCAAGGAGATCTTTGCGTCAGACATGATGCGTCATGGGATGTTAGAGGAGGTTGAGGGTGTACAAGGCTAAAGAATCTTACAGCATGTGGGACGGCAAGGAGCTTCGTGACAAGCGGAGTGCTTTGGGTATGACGCAGACTGCGATGGCTCGTGCTTTGGGTGTGAGTCATCGTATGTATTGTTATTATGAGGCTGGTGATCAGAACATACCGAGGTCTGTGGAGTTAGCGGCGTCTTATTTATCGTACAGGGACTCTGATGGTTTAGTGAAGGTTTCTCCTAATCCGGCAGGTACCCTAACGTCTTTTGATCGTGATCGCATAAGTCGTTTATGTTTAGCGGTTGAGTGTCATGAGGGTCCGGATGCTACGACTGACAAGTTTTTACGTCAGTGTTTGAAGGAGATTGACTATTTGTTGTCAAAATTTCCTGAATAACATATGATTCCCCTTATATTTTCATAAAGGGGCAGTTGCATGGCAAATTTTATGGGGCCGATGGCACCGCCGCAAGCGGCACCGCCGCAACCGGCGCAGTTAGACATACGCACGAATCCGGGTCAGAGGGCGCAGTTCAAGTCGTTCATGCAGGGAATGCAGACCCCACCTACTACTGCGCCAATTGCCCCTATGCTTCCGGCACCTATGATGTCTCCGATGGATCAAGTAGACATTTTTGCTCCTGCGCCGATGGCTGATGGCGGCGTTGTTGGTGGTTTGCAGGATTTGGGTCAGATGTCTGGCCAGATGGTCGAGGCTTTGAACACTGTTATTTACGGCGGTGGTCAGGGTATGGGTGGTGGTATTGGCAGTGTTATGCAAACGCCGCCCGGATCGTTGCCTTCTGCTTTACCAAACATTGAGAGTGGTGTTTACAAGCAGCCGATGAACACGCCTATGGAGATGCCGTCTGGTTTTCCTTTTGCCAATAGCATAACGACCAGTGGTTTTTTTGACGTAGAGCGGCCCGGATATCTTGAAAGCATGTACGACCCAGCCAATGACAGCCGTCAGATGGGAGACATGGAAAGGTATCGGCTGGCCCAAGAGGATGCGCGTCGTCAGCGTGAGGGCGGGTTTATGGGTCGTGTGGTGTTGCCCGGTGAAGGGTCGTTTGAAGACTTTATGAATATGCAGCCGCAGTCTGATTTATTACAGCAGCGTCAGTTATATGAAGACGGTGGTCCTGTTGGCATGGCGAATGGTGGCAGTCCGTTTGATTACATGTTTGATCAGCAGCGTGAAGATTATTCTTCACCTATTGCTGAACAAGCCATTGAAGATGCGTATCAAAGTGCTTTGGATATGGCTCAACAGTCTCCTGATATTCAATATGAAGAAGACCCCGGAGAAAATGCAGGGATTGACATGGGGAATCCTGATCCTGATCCTGATCCAGTTGTTGTACAAAATATAGGTACTGGTGATGAAGGCTCT
>Ga0208159_1000911_pt1 | contig 11441 bp, 9 predicted proteins | sample 9_EtaG_FD_184082 | JGI IMG/M metagenome (GOLD analysis project Ga0208159, IMG submission 184082) | Marine viral communities from the Subarctic Pacific Ocean - 9_ETSP_OMZ_AT15188 metaG (SPAdes) (version 2) | ecosystem: Environmental > Aquatic > Marine > Oceanic | place: Pacific Ocean | collected... | reverse complement strand
TTAGTTTTTTTTGGTGATAATATTGATTGGGTCAAAGATGCTACTGACTTAAAACTAAATACTATTCAATGGACTAATAATGAAATAACACTAAATCAAGGTAATATTGATACTATTAACCAAACTACATCTAGTAATACAGATATAGCATTTCCTTATATTAGTAGAGGTGGTAATACAAATACAGATGCTACAAGCGTTACAGATTATTTACCATGTATTTATACTAGAAGCATAATTCAAAAATCTTTTAAGTCTTTAGGGTACAAAGTAGAAAGTAACTTTTTATCTGAAATTAGGCAGCTTGTTTGTGATTTATCTTTAAATTATAGTCAAATTAAATCTAATGTAGAGAGTAGTAAGGTCAGAGCCAAAATGGTTAATCCTATACTTGTATCTGTAAACGAGAATACAACTAAAAGAATAATATTTGACGATGACACAACCAGCCCCAATCAAGACCAAAACAATCACTATAACACTAGTACGGGTATTTATACAGTACCAACAACGGGAGTTTACAATATAACAGTTTTTATTAGTGGATTTAACCCTATTGGAGATGCGGTTGGACAGCTAAGAATAATTAAAAATGGATTGACTACAACATCGATAGGTAATGGAGAAACCTTAGAAAATAGTTTTTTAGTTGGCTCTGGCAATAAAGATGAAAATTTTAACCGAGTACAACTAAATGCAAATGATGAAATAAGCTTTTATATTAATCCTGATGATGAAAGTACAACTGCAATTACTTATGCTAATGGTACTTTTTTTAATATACAATTATCCTCTGAAGTAACTGAAGGTTCTACTTTTAGCGTAAGTAGCTTAATACCGGATAGTATAAAGTTTATAGACATTTTAAATGATGTTACTAGAATGTTCAATATCTATTATTGGACTGATGTAAAAACAAAAACCGTATATTTTGAGCCTAGAGATACTTTTTTTCAATCACAAACAACTGCTATTGATTGGAGTAATAAACTAGACACATCCAAAGGTTATAATGTTGACTATGTAAGCAGTTACAAGAGAAATATTAATTTTAGTTATAAGCAAGATAATAAGGATGGTTATTTAGAAGAGTGGAACATACTTAATAAAAAGACATACGGTAAATATACTCATACCTTACCGGATAGATTTGCAAAAGGTAATAGCGATATTGCACTGAGTTTCTTTTCTGCTACTTATGGTCATAAAGCATTAGAGGTTAGTAATGATGAAGGTTTTTCTACATTAAAAATATGGAAGGAATTTAAAACAGGAAAAGACACACCAGAAGAAAGAAATCAAGGTTATCAACCTAGAATATTTTTTCACCGGAACGGTACTCAAGAAAGTTTAGACGGTACGCAAAGAATTATAAGAGTAGATGGTAATGGTACGACAACAGAAGATAGAACTACAATGCCCTATGGAAGTTTTGAAGTTTACTATAATAATGAGATACCAAGCCCATCATTTAACTTAAATTTTACTGATGGTTTTAAGGCTGATGAAACCACAGAAGATATAGGACTTTTTAAAAGATTCTACTCAAAGATGTTTAAAAACATTGAGGAGGGCGGTAGGTTAGTAGCCTTTTTTGATTTATCATCTACAGACATACAAAATTTAGACTTTAGAAAGTTAATATATTTAGATGGTGATTCTAATGTGAAAGGTTATTACTTAGTAGAAAAAGTAATCGATTTTAATCCTTTAAATAGTGATCTAACAAAGGTTAGTCTATTTAAGTTTGAGGATTTAGGTAGTGTAGCTATTGATGGCAGTCAAACAGGTAATAATGATGTAAATACTGATAATGGTTTAACAGGGCCGGAACTAGAAAACATTTTTGTTGAGTTATCTTTTGTACAACCTATACTAAATACAAACATAGACTTGTTATTGCCTGTAACCTCCGAGAATCCTATTACTAATAATATTGAAAATGTTGTAAAATAAAAGAAATGGCAAATAAGACAATAGCAATAAAAGTTGATTTACAGGGTACAACAGCACAAAAAAAGAAACTTGTCGAGCTTGAAAAAGAGTTGCAAGAGCTTACTAGTGCCAGAAAAGACTTAAATAAACAAGTAGGTAAAAGCAAAAAATTAACTAATGAACAAGCAAAGGAAAGAGCTGCACTAAATTTAAAATTAAAACAAACTAGAACTGAACTCTTAAAAACTAGACAAGATGCTTTAGGTCTTGATGGTTTTACTACAAAATTAGGTAAGTCATTTAGTAAATTAGGTACTGCTATTAGTGGTGCTTTTGTTGGATTGTTTGCCTTACAAAAAGTTTTTGAACTTGCAACTTCTGCTGCTGATTTAGTACAAGAGTTAGACAAATTAACTGTCGATATACAAAGACTAGGTAATGAGTCAGAAGATACATCTCGAAAAGTATCATCAAGCATATTGGCAATATCCTCAACCTTTGAGGCATCCACAAAAGACATTTTGACTGCTGCTAATGCTGTTTCTAGTCAATTTGGTATATCTATAGAGGATGCTATTGAAAAGATTAAATTAGGCTTTGCTTCTGGCTCTAATGCTTCAGGTGAGTTTTTAGAAATACTAAAAGAATATCCTGCATTATTAAAAGAAACGGGTCTAACTGCTGATGAGTCATTTGCCTTAATAAATCAGCAAGTAACGCAAGGTGTTTTTTCTGATAAAGGTGTAGATGCAATTAAAGAAGCTGGTCTAAGATTAAGAGAGCTAACGCCAGCAACTAAAGAGGCTTTGGACGGTATTGGATTGAGTTCTGAAGAAATACAAAAGGCTTTATCTTCTGGTAGTAAAAGTATATTTGATGTTATTCAAGATGTTAGTACAGAATTAGGAAAATTACCTCCACAATCTAGTGCGGTTGGTACTGCCATTGCTGATATATTTGGTGGCCCCGGTGAAGATGCAGGATTAAACTTTTTAACTACACTAAGTGACATAGATTTATCGTTCGATAATGTCATATCAGATATTGATGAGTATGGTCAAAGTCAATTAGATTTAGTAAATGCTCAAGAAGGTTTTAACAGCTTAATAAATGAGTTTTTTGGTGAGTCTAGTGTTGGTTTTAATCAAATAAAAGCCATTGCGATAGAGTTGTTTACTACACAACTAAGAAACTTATTTAATATAGTAACCAACATTAGAGATAGTTTTGTTGATTTATTTAATAGTTCAGAAGCATTTAGGCAAGTAATTTTTGGTCTAAAATCTGTTTTTAGTGCTTTGTTTGATGCTGTTTCAATTCCTTTAAATGTTTTAGTTAGCACAATACAAACAGTAGTTGAATCTTTCTCTTTTTTAATAGATGGCGAATTTAAAAAGGCTGGTGATGCTTTTATAAATGGTTTTAAAAGAACAGGAAGTATAGTTGTAGATGAAACAAAAAACATTGTAAATACTTTTGTTAAAAACTCTGATGAAGCTAGTAAGGCAATCATAAAAATTCAAACAGATGAAGAAAAAGCCATAATAGAATCAAAAAAAAGACAGGCAATTCAAAATCAACAGCTAGCACAACAAAGAGCATTAGATGCTGCTAAAGAAGCTAGTGTAATTAAAAAAGCCGCTGATAAAGCTAAAAAAGACAAAGAAAAAGCTGACAAGGTAGCAAAGCGTGATGCTGAAAGAAAAGCAAAAATAGAAGCTAACGAAAAGGAAAAAGCTTTATCTAATGAGCAAAGATTTTTAGCCAAAATTGATGATCTTAGAATAAAATCTAACCTAGCAGCTATCAATGATGAAAAAAAGTTACAATTAGAAAAGCTTAGACTAAAAAAAGATGCGTTAAAACAAGAGGCTCAAGATTCTATATTAAGCAAGGAAAATTTAAATACAGCATTAGCAGAAATAGATAGAAGTTTTGATTTACAAGAGTCTGCAATAAAAGCTTCTTTTGAACAAAATAAAAATCAAATTAAAAAAGAACAGATAGTCGAATCTGCTTTATTTGCTGTTGAAACAAGTAAATCATTGATTAATTCTATTGCAAATTTAGAAGTAGCAGCAGAAAAAAGAAAATTTGAAAGAGGTATTATAAATGAAGAAGAGTTTGCATTGGCTAAATATAATATTGAAAAAAAGGCATTTAATGCACAAAAAAAAGCAGATATTGCAAGTACTATTATTAATGGTGCTGTTGCTGCAAGTAAAGCTTTTGCTCAGGGAGGTATTCTTGGTTTTGCAACGAGTGCATTAGTAGCTATTCAAACAGCAGCACAGGTTGCTGCAATTAGTAAACAAACTTTCCCTGCATCATTTGCAGATGGAGGTTATACGGGTGATGGTTTTGGTTCTCCTGATAGTAGTGGTTTTAAACAAGCCGGAGTAGTGCATGAAGGAGAGTATGTAGTGCCTAAAAACGTATTAGAATCTCAAAAGGGTAGTAGTTTAGTGGGTGCATTAGAGGCAATGAGAACAAACAGACCTCAACCTTTTAGTAATTTTGGTTTTGCAAATGGTGGTTTTGCTAGTGCTGGTAATATCGATATAGGTAATTTAAGAAGTGAGATATCGCAAGCGGTTGCTGATTCAGTAGGAGCTATTCAAGTTGTAAATAATGCAACAGATACAATTAGCCAAGCTGCAAGAGTTACAAACATACAATCTGAAGCTACATTTGGATAAAATATGTATATTTAAAATATGTGGTTGACCTCTTTATTTGGTAAAGCAAAAAACATTAGTAGTAATTTAGCAAGTTATCAAAAGAAAATAGATAGACTAGATATTTGTAACGGATGCACAAATAAAAATGATAATTTTAAGTTTTTATTTATAAAAAAACAAGGTGTATCACAATGTAATATTTGTAAATGTGCATTAATAGATAAGACAATATGGGAAGATGAAAAATGCCCAAAAGGAAAATGGTAGATTTTGACATAAACAAAAACTTAAAAAACTTAGATCAGCTAAAAAGGTTAGATATTAAAGAAGCTATAATTAAAACACATGGTAAGATGTTTCCATGTTCAAAAAGTATAGAATATTTATCACAACTATTTAAAGAGAATGTTGAACCAAACTTTGAGATTTCATGTGGACGTTGCAAAAGGAGAATAATAAACTTTTGGAAGCAGAGGCTAGAGAGCTGGCAAATGTATTAAATGATACTTTGTTTAGTGTAGTTAATAAAGCTAATGACATTAAACAGGCAACTGAATTATTACTAAGTACCGGACTTATTAATCAAAAGGCTGTAAGAAATATGGCAGTAATAAATGATTATCATATAATGAGAAAGAATCCATTAATGATGATGAAAGATATTTATTATAATCTATCTGTTAAATATGATATTTCTGTTAATTTGGTAATAAAAATAGTTTTACAAAAGTAAATTATTATATTAGCATCTTATATTTATGGTATAATTTTTTTTTAGGGTTTTTTATAGAGGGTTTTTATAGCCCTCTTTTTTTTATATAATTTTTTTATAGACCAATTTTAAAACAATTCTGTATTGTTGTTTAATGAATTGGTATCAAGTAAGTAATTCAGTAAATAATAAATTATCTATTTCGATAGATGAAGAGATAGGTTCTTTTGGAATTGATGCAAAAAGCTTTATTGATGAAGTTAAGGTATCAGGAACTAAAGATATAGAGCTAACTATAAATAGTGGTGGAGGTTCTGTTTTTGATGCTCTTGCTATTTACGATTTCTTAAAAAATTCTGCTTATAACGTTTCTGTAAAGATTGAAGGTTTAGCCGCCAGTGCTGCTACTATTATAGCCTTGTCAGGTAGTGAATTACCTGTAATGTCAGAAAATAGTTTTTTTATGATTCACAACGCATGGATGCCAGTAGTATCTATGGAGGGAATGAATAGTGATGAAATTAGAGATTATAAAGAAGAATTAGAAAAGCAGGCTCAGTTAATGGATAAGATTAACTTGAAACTTGCTAAAATCTACGCTAATGCAACAGGTCTTGAGTTATCTACAATTCAAGACATGATGAAAGCGGAAACATGGTTAACCGCTGAAGAGGCTAAGGAGTATAATTTTATCGGTAGCATAGAGAATGCTCTTGCTATTGCTGCTTATGCATCTCCTAAAGAGTTAGCCAAAAAAGGGTACAAAGTACCTTCCAACTATGTAAATCAATTAAATAACGTGAATATGTCTGAAAAAGAAGGTCTGTTAGACCAACTAAAGGCTTATGTTGCTGAATTGCTAGCTCCTAAAGCTGAAGCAGTAGAAGAAGAAGCAGTTGAAGAAACTGTTGAAGAAACTACTGAAGAAGTTGAAGAAGTTGAAGAAGAAGTAACAGAAGAGCCAAAGGATGCAGTTGATATTGAGTCTATCAAAGCGGAGCTTATGGATTCAATAAAAGCTGAGTTGACCGCTAAAGATAGTGAGTTAGCAGAATTAAGAAAAGAGTTGGATAAAGCCAATGCATCAAGAAAGCCACTAGAGGCAAAAGAAGATGTTGTTAACCCAGAAGCTAAAGTTGAAGAGGTGGATGAGTTAGGTGCTGCAATCCTAAATATTTTAAAATCTTCATATAAAAGCTAAAATTAAAAAAGATGGCAAATTTTATTACACAATCAATCTCCTCTACTTATTCAGGTCAGGAGTTTACAGAAATCTTATTCGCTCCACAGGAGGGAAGTTCAGATTTATCAGGAATTAGAATTATTCCTAACATTAAAGTTAAGGCTAACATGTACCTTAACTCTTCTCTTACAAAAATTGTAAGAAAGTACACTACTTGCGGATTTTCTGCAACAGGTGGAGTCACTAATGTATCAGACAGAACACTAGAAGTTTCTAGGTTAAAAGTTAATCTTGAGGAATGTGGAGATGCTTTCTTTGGAACAATTTTCGAAGAGTTCTACGGTTCAGGAACTGCAATCGATGATTTGACAGATACAGTAGTTGGTGAAGTTGCTCGTAAAAGAGTTGCTGAAGCAATAGCTGATGATAACGGTCGTATGGCTTGGTTTGCTGCTTCTACTGCTGCAAGTGCTGACTATAACCAGTTTGATGGTTTTGTTCAGTTATTCGTTGATAACTCTGCTTCTTTAGGGAAATATGTTGAAATGACTGCAATAGCTAACATTGAAGATACTAACGGTGACTTAGTTGCTGATGGTGCTTACACTTTGTTGAAATCTGCTTACGAAGATCAAACAAAAGTATTAAGACAAATGCCTAATGCACAAAAGAGTTTTAAAGTTACTGCAACAATCATTGATAACTTGATGACTACTTACGAGCAATTAGGAACAGGAAACGCTTTAGGGCTTCAGTTGTTACAGGATGGACAATCTCTATCTTTTAGAGGTATTCCAGTTGTTGAGGTTACCGGATGGGATACACAGCTCTCAGACGCTACCAATCCAAATGCTAACATAGGAAAGAACATGCTAGTTTACACAGTAAATGACAACCTAGTAATAGGGACAGATGTTGCTGATGCTGGTTCTCAGTTAAAATTTAGAAGTAATGACGATGACGATGAGTTATTGAAAATTATTGCTAAGTACAAAATGGGAACGCAGTTTGTATTCGGTGAGTTGATTTCTTTCTACTTCTAAGAATTAAAGCCCCTCTTTATGGGGGGCATTTTTTAAACTAATAAATTTTATAAAGATGTCAGAAATTTCAACAGATATTTTAATAAGTTGTAACGATGAAAACCGCAGAGGTGGAATCAAAAGAGTATTCGTTATCAACAAAGATGATGTAACAAGTTTCACTGCTTCTACCGATAATCATTCTTACACAGCGGTTACTTTAAGTACTACTGATGACAAATTTTTCGAGATTGAGGGTGAACTAGAAACAAAACTTTATTCATCTGAAGGAAGTAGAGAGAATGGCTCTATTTCTTATGAAACTTCTTTAGAGGTTTTTTCTCCTAAATTAGAGAAAGTAAAAGCTAAAGCAATAAACAGTTATGTTGAGTCATGCGGTTTAATTGTAATCTTTGAAACATACAACAAAGAAACTAACGATAATAAGGCCTTTGTACTAGGATTTGATGAAATCATGGGTAAAGACGCATCTGTTGATGCTATTGCTAATGAAGTTCTTGAAGCTGAATTACAAGGTCAGAACGGTTATACGGTTACTTTTGCAGGTAAACAGGCTCAACTAGTAAGAGAGTTTGTTGGTTCAATAGTTACTAACAGTTCAGGAACTATATCACTAGGTTCATAATATTGTTTATGATGGATGGTTGCTTAGCAACATTGGGAGAGTTTAAGGGCTCTCCCTTTTTTTATTAATCTGAAATATCAATAATTTTATTATATTTATGTTATGAGCAAATTTATTATAAAACCTGAGTTTTTAGGTAAAAAAATAATGGGTTCAGTAGGTGTATTTAATCTAACTGATAAAACAAGCCAAAAGGATTTAAAGAAACTTTATAATGCAGGGTTTAAGGATGTTGTATTATTAGAAAAGGTTAAAGATGAGCCAAAAGAAGATTAGTAATATAAAAGCCAGCACAGTAAAGACTGACCCGATAACTACTCCCATTGTTAGGAAGGAAAAAAGACCTAACCAAGATATTGAGCAAAAATGGGTTCCATTCTTCCAAGATTCACAAAATATCTATGTGAATGATTTAGCAAAAAGGGCCAGAAGGTCTAGCACTCATGGAAGTATTATAAATCAAAAAATAACTTTTATAAAAGGTAAACAGTTTACTTTTAAGTTAGATGGTGAAAATGTTGATTATTTAGATTTGCCTATTGACTTTCAAGAGTGGTGCAAAGAGGTTAATCCAGATGGTGAGAGCCTTTACGATGTGTTTTGCGACCTTATACAGAGTTATGTCATAACAGGTAATGCTTATCCTCACATAGTTAAAAGCGGTGATTTTACAGCGTTATATTGCTATGATGCGACAACTGTAAGAAAAGGTAAAAATAATGACATTGCATACTTATCAAACTTTTGGAGAGATATAGAATTATCAAATACACCGTCAGCACAATATCCAGTTAATGAGTTAGAGTTTTATAACAACACTAATCAAAAAGAGTTTTTAGTACACATAATGCGTAAATATCCTGAGTTTAACTTTTACGGGTTGCCGGATTATGTAGGTGCTTTAGATTGGATTGATATTGAGTACAGAATGAGTAAGTACAATATTGATAAGTTTGATAATGGTTTCTTTCCTAGTGTATTAATTCAGATGTTTGGTGAAGTACCGGACGGGATGAACGCTCAGCAGTATGTGGAAAAGATAAAAGAAAAATTCACAGGAGAAGCTAACAATGACAAATTTTTAGTTGAGTTATTAGATTCACCGGAGCAAGCTGCAAGCATTAAGGAATTTGATAGAGAGAGGGATGGTGAATTTATGGAGTTATCACAACTATGTACAAAAGCAATTATATCAGCTCATAGAATTACTCCTAGTTTAGCAGGTTTAGAAACCGCTGGGAAGTTAGGAAGTAGCCAACAGATAAAAGATGAGTATGATAAATTTATGAATAGCGTTGTTATTCCTGATTTTCAAGAGCCATTACTAAAGGTATTAAATAGAATTATCAAGAGAGATACTAAATATGGTAATATTGAAGTAGGTATCTTAAATGTTAGCCCCGTTGGTGATAGTGCAAAGGTTGATTTAAATGCTGTTATTACTATTAATGAGGCTCGTAAAATGCTAGGTTTAGAGATGTTGGATGATGCAAGAGGTGAGCAGTTTGTTAATGAAAATGCGGTTCAAAACATTGAAGAAGATTCTATTGATGAAGAGGTAGAAAATGAAATCAACAACACTTACCAAAATAGTATTTATTCTAAAACCTATGCTGACTATCCAGATAGTGCAGTTAACAATGCTAAAAGAGGTATAAAGCTGAATGATGAGGTTAACAATAGATGTGCAACAAATGTAGGTAAGCAAAGAGCGCAAGATATTAGCAATAGAAGAGGGTTATCTTTTAGCACTATAAAAAGAACTTTTAGTTATTTATCAAGAGCAGAAGAATATTATGATCCTAGTGATACAAAAGCTTGCGGAACTATAAGTTATCTATTATGGGGAGGTAAGTCTATGAAAAGCTGGGCAGAAAGTAAAATTAAAGAAATAGAAAGAGATGGCGTATAATACTGAAATAATGACACCTTCGGAGGTAAGTAGCCAAGCTATTAATGATAATTATTTTGATACTGCTTACTTTGATAAATATATTTTGACATCACAAAGAAAGTATGTTAAGCCTGTATTGGGTGTAAAGTATTATGATGAAATACTAACACAGATAGCTGGAGCAAGTTTAACGGGTGATAATACTATTATAGTAAATCAGTTTATAAAGCCTATGTTAGCTCATTACATAGTTTATGAGGTTTATAGTAAAGTTCATACACAGTTAACTAATCAGGGAGCAATGGAAAACAATACAGAGCAATCGAATCAGGCTAACAACTTTGAATATTCACAAAGTAGAGATTTTTATATCAATAAGGCTGATTTTTGGAAAAAGGACATGATAGAATATATCAAAGAGGCTAAAGATGCTGATTCTACAAAATTCCCTCTGTTTGATGATTGCGATACACCTCCTCAAGTAAACAAAAAAGGTATAATATTTTATTAAGATATGGCAATATTACATAAGAATATTAACAATGCTAATGACATCCACGTACCTAAATGGCTACCTAGTGCTAATAATGGTGATTATGCTTTTAAGAATGAAAAAGGTGAATTAGAGAGCATTGATGAATTATTACTACCGGGAGCGTTAAACTTTGTTGATGGTAGTGTAGCTCCTCCAACTACTAACACAGGTGACATCTACATTTTATCTAGTGGTGCTAGTGTTAATGCTGGTTGGGGTGGTGTTGCCTTGCAAGACTGGGTGAGATATGACGGCACTGCATGGAATAGCCTTACACCTCAAAAGAGTAGTTTGTGCTATGATAAGACTGCTGATGCATTAAAGTTTTTTAACGGTACTGCATGGGCTGGTATGGGTGGTGGCATACAAGGGGTAACAAGTGCTGAAAAGGCTGCTCTATCCCCTACTAATGGTGATTTTGTATATGATACTGATTTAGATAGTTTACAAAGGTATGACGGCTCTGTTTGGGTAGATGTCGCAAAAGGTTATGGGCTAATCAGTGTAAACAGTACAACGGGTGTACCAACATTTTATATTGATTTACAAACTGCTTTAGAAACTTGTAAAACAGGAACAAATACTGTAACTCTTCACAGTAATATTGCTTTATCAGCACAAATAAACATTAATTTTCAAGGTACAGGTGTCGGCACTGGTTACAATTTTGACAATCTTACAATTAATTTAAACGGTTATTCACTAAGTTATGATGCTGCAAATTCTGATGCGATTATAGATGCTCATTTGTTTTCAACACCGCCAAATTTGAAAATAATAAACGGGCAAATTATAAGAACTAATGCTACTAGTGGATATGCTATATCATTGCA
>Ga0208159_1000910_pt1 | contig 11441 bp, 18 predicted proteins | sample 9_EtaG_FD_184082 | JGI IMG/M metagenome (GOLD analysis project Ga0208159, IMG submission 184082) | Marine viral communities from the Subarctic Pacific Ocean - 9_ETSP_OMZ_AT15188 metaG (SPAdes) (version 2) | ecosystem: Environmental > Aquatic > Marine > Oceanic | place: Pacific Ocean | collected... | reverse complement strand
GGCCAACAGGCCCAACAGGTGGTACAGGACCAACAGGACCTACTGGACAAAAAGGTGCTACAGGAGCTGGAGGAAGTACAGGACCAACTGGACCTACTGGACCAACAGGAAGTGGCGGAGCTAAAGGACAAAAAGGTGCTACAGGATCAGGAGGAGGAACAGGTCCAACAGGACCTACTGGACCTACTGGACCAACAGGTCCTTCGGGTGGTTTTACAACTAGTTCTAATGCTCAAGTAAATAGTCTGGGGGTTAACACATCAGCATCAGGTACTGCAGGAGAAATAAGAGCCACAAATGATATTACAGCTTTCTATTCAGATCCAAGATTAAAAGATTTCCACGGTACTATTGAAGATGCATTAAGTAAAGTATCCCAGCTTAATGGTTATTACTGGAAACAAAATGATATAGCAAGAAGCTTAGGTTATGAAAATGAAGACATGCAAGTTGGCTTAAATGCTGAAGAAGTTGAAAAGATATTACCAGAGATTATTCGAGATGCACCAATCGGACATGGTTATAAAACTTTAGATTATGCTAAACTGGTACCACTCCTGATTGAGGCTATAAAAGAATTAGAAAGAAGGTTATCAGTATGGAATGGGGATTAAACATTGTTTTTAGGGATGTTAATTAATAATTTTTATTATGCCTAATAGACAAGCAAAAGCTAGAAAACAAAAGCGACAAGCCTTAAATAAAAGGTGGGCTCGTGAGGGCAGAACAGCTAATCAACATAAAAAGTGGAGAGAAAAGAATCCACAAACTAATATACCGAGGTATAGATATGGCTAGAAAAACTAAAAAAAGAGTTTTAAAAAAAGGTGGTAAGTTAGAGAAACGTTATCTCTCAGGTTTATCTAAAAAAGATAAAGCAAAAAAGAAAAGGGAAATTGCTAGAGGTCGTAAAACAAAATCTTCGGATCCATCAGCTTATGGTTACTTTTCAACTGATATAGATCCAAAGACGGGTAAACCCCGTAAAACAAAAACTAGTAAATATACTAAAAAGTATAAAAGAATGTATGGTGCTTATAAAACAGCTACTAAACGTAAAAAGAGAACCACTAAAAGAAAAAGGAAAAAATAATGCCTGGAACACATGGAAAGAAAAAGCCTGCTAAAAAGAAAAGACTCAAAGCAGGATATGGAATGAAAAAAAGAGTTATGGCTAAAGCTAAACCTAAAAAGAAAAAGGTTAAAGCTGCTTACGGTGCAACTATGAAAAAAAGAATCATGGCTAAAGACAAGAAAAAGAAAATGATGAATGGTCTAACACCGGCTCAAAAGAAACTACCTATGGCTTTACAAAAAGCTATTTTAAAGAAAAAGAAGAAGAAATAATGGCTGCTAAGAAAAAAGGTGGACATAGTTCATCAATAGCAAAAGTTGCTAAAAAGACTGGTATACCAAAGGGTATTTTAACTAAGGTATATAAAAGAGGTCAAGCTGCTTATAGAACTGGTCATAGACCCGGAGCTTCACAGGCTGCATGGGCAATGGCTAGAGTTCATAGTTTTGCAACCAAGTCACCGACTACTTGGGGTAAAGCTGATGCAGACTTAGCAAAAAAAGCTAGAGCTACTATGTCAAGAAGAAAGAAAAAATAAATGACCCTTACCTCATCTGGGCAGATAAGCTTTAGTGATATTAATACTGAATTTGGTAGAAGTGGAACTACTGCTAACACCTCATTAGAAGATTTATCAGACGGTACTGTTGCTACTATTAATACTGAGAATGCTTCTAGTGATAGGCCTGATGGTAGTGCACCTCATTCAATAACTGAGTTCTATAACTATGATCACGATTTAGCTCCATCAACATCTTGGAGTGTTGTAGATAATACTGGATTAAATCTTGTTGGTTTTCCTGGTGGTACTGAAAAATCTAGTAAAGATGCACAGATGACAGTATCTAATGGTAGTGGTGGAACAAGTTGTTCTTTATCTACTACTGGTGGACCATTTGGTACATTTAAGTTAGCTATATCAAGTAGTGGTGACCCAGGCTTTTTTGGTACAAGTAATAGTGGTACAGGTTATATAACTACATCATCAGCTAATAGTAATAGTAAATTTACTGGACATAATTCAGGTACAAGGTTTATTAGAACTCAATGGACTCACTCACCTTCTAACAAAGACGGAACAGGTAATTATACATTGACATTAACTAATAATGGTGCTACTGCAACTATTACAGGTAGTATACAATTTTCTGGTGGTGGCGGTGGACCAGGAGGAGGTTTATGTATTTATGAAAACATACCCGTTAGTTTAAAAGATGGTACTGCAAACATACATGATTTAAATGTTGGGGATATGGTTATGTCTTATAACTGGGAAACTGGAACAGAAGAAGAAGTAGAAATACAACAGATTGAAAAAAGATTACATGAAAACTTATATAAAGTTATGTTATCTGTACCGGTTACAGGTAATCAGGTTACAGCTACCGAAGATGGTGAAGTATTAAAAGAATTAATATTAACATCAGACCACCCTATCTATAAACAAGATGGTGGAATGGTATCTCAAAATCCAGCTTTAAGTAAATCTAACTATGATTTAGATTCTGTAGAAATACAACCAAACGACTTATTACAAGTACTGAATGGAAAGTATTATGCTCAGGTACATAGGCTAGAAGGATTTCCAGCTAAACATTGGACATACACAATACGAACAAAAAACAATAATTTCTACGCAGACGGTATACTAGTACACAGTGAGATTACAGAATAATGTTTAAGGGACCAAACGGAGTAGGCAAAGGTGACAAACCAAGAAGCATGAAAATACCAAGAAAAGAATTTGAAAAGCGTTGGGATAAGATATTTGGACATAAAGGATTAAGTAAAGATATATTTAAGAATGAAGAAGAGGAAGTTAAAAGTGGCAGTTAATACTTCACAATTTCCTAAGCGTAAAAAATTTAAAACTACGCCAATACGAAAAAAGAAAAAAACAGTAAGGCGTAAGAAGAAAAAATAAGGAGTTACTTTGGATAAGAAAAAGCAACTTGAGAACACCGTTAAAAAAGCGGGTCAGTTGGCTAATTCTACCAAACCTAAAATAGATAAAGTATCACCATACGAAGTCTATTTGGTAGGGGAGAACAATCAACGTACCCGACGTATTTGTGGTACTCAACGAAATTCAATGCCTGAAGGTTATGTATGTTTAAAACCTGCGGGTGATGGTACAGACCATCCCGGTTATGGACAATGCACTTATCATGATCGTCAAATAACTAACCCAAATAATACGGGCTTATGGCAAGATTTAAATAGACAAGCAGGATTACCTGCTAATCTTATGGAGTATTTTGAAAATGCTCAAATCATTGAAGAAAAACATTTAACTTCTGTTGATGAAGATATTAAAGGTATGTATGCATTAGTATCTTATGTTATGCAACGCAGAAGAGATTTAGAAAACCCAGAAGAGGGTTATTTAACTAATCAAGATATTGAATTGGTTATGAAGATAACAGATAAGATTGTTAAAGCAAAAGAATTAAGACCTAAGCTTAAGAAAGAAGTTAGTCTTGATACTACAACTGTAAAAGCATTTGTAGACCAGATATTCAAGATCATTATGCAAAACGCTGCTAAGAATGTAGGTAAACGTATTTTAACTGAAATCATGGATGATGTTATTGTACCTTTTAAAACTCAAGGTAGAATTGTAGGTAAAGAATTTGATTATCAAAAACAAAGCGATGTATTAGAAACGGAGGTAAAAGATGATTGATGATCCAAATAAAGATCCACTATTAAATGAAGCGGAAAGATGGATTAGTGATTATGATAATCAAGAAGGTGGGGCATTGTATGATTGGAATGATGAAACAATAAAACAATTTAAGGATATACCTATTGAGACATTATTAAATGATCCTTATTTTTTAGGCCTAGAAGGCAAAATGTTTGATTCAGTTTATGCTGATGTTTGTGACCTATGGAATGATAGAAAGAATAGGCAAGTAAACCTTGCTATATTCTTAGAAGCTATTGGGGCAGGTAAATCGTTTAAGTCCTCAATAATATTATGGTTGTTGTGGTATGAAATGTGTATGCACAAGAATCCGCAGCAGGCCTATGGGTTAGCTGATAATAGTGTTATTTGTATTATGCTATTATCAAGATCTGAAGTACAGTCCCGAAGAGTTGTGTTTACATATTGTTGGGAACGCTTCCAGTCCGGATTTAATAAGGACTATTTTCCTGCTAACCCGAGATTTAGTAGAGAGATAAGAATAGATAGAAATAACACTTGCATTTATGCTGGTACCAGTTCTGCCTTATCTGCTTTGGGTTATAATGTATATTCAGCGGTTATTGATGAGGCTAATTTCCTTGAAGTAACTGAAGATTCTAAAAAATCAAATGAAGAAATGTATGATGCAGGTGAAGAAATGTATAATGCAGTTATGAATCGTATGACTTCTCGTTTTATGAGACATGGTAGTGTACCGGGTGTTATTGTATTAATTAGTTCACCACGTTATCCTGACTCATTCCTTGAACGTAAAATCAAAGAAGGTAAATCAGTAGGTATTGAAAAGCTAAATATGTTTGTTAGAAGCCGAAGTCTTTGGGAAGCAAAGGGTCCTAAGTATTTTAATATGGATAAATATTTTGTTATAGATACTGATTCATTAGAAATTATTAAAGAAGTAAAATAATGCTTTCACCTGGGGTGATTGTACTCGATATTGAAACTACAGGTTTCAACCCAAAAAAAGATTCTATTATAGAAATACATGCAGTAAGATATTGGCGTGGTAAAATCCAAGAAGAATTTTCAACTATTATAAAACCCGGTAAACCTATACCTGCAACCATAACTAGATTAACAGGATTAAAAGAAAGTGACTTTGTAGAAGCCCCTACTTTTAATGAAATAAAAGATGATTTATACAGTTTTCTGAGAAATAAACGTATAATAGCATATAATTCTTCGTTTGATAAGCGTTTTTTAGTACAGAATGATAGAAGATTGTCTTGCTTACGATTCATAGATTATCTAAAATTTATAAAAAGAAAGCGACCTAATTTAAAGTCTTATCGTTTAGGGGAAGTTGCAAAGTATTTTGGTTTTAGGTTTAAAGAACAACATCGAGCTAAAGCAGATGTTGAAATATTAATTAGGTTAATAAAGACCTTTGGGTATTAAGGAGTTACTATGAGATTTGAAGATTGTATTGATAAAGTTTTAGAACATGAAGGTGGTTATGTAAATGATCCGAATGATCTAGGTGGAGAAACTAACTTTGGTGTTAGTAAGAAAGCTTATCCAGATCTTGATATTAAAAACTTAACCCGTGAAGAGGCTAAAGAGATATACCGAAAAGACTATTGGGAAAGATATAAGATTGAAAAAATGCCCGAAGATTTAAGATATATTTATTTTGATATGGTTTTGAATATGGGTTATGGTAATGCTGCTAAAGTAGTACAAAGGGCAGCAAACGGTAAACATGGGGAATCAAAAAGAATTGAAGTTGACGGGGCAGTTGGACCTGCTACACGCAAAGCTTTAGAAAACGTTGAACTTGAAAGAGTAAGATGCTACAGAGTAAAACACTACATGGGTATTGTAAATAGAAAACCAGAACAAGAGAAATTTTTATTTGGATGGTTTAGGAGGGCTTTAGAAGTATGAAAGAAGATATAATAAAAGATGTTTTTACTTATGATCCTGAAGAACAAGGCTTAAGACTTGATGATACTATTAGAGTCTTAAAAGAGTTTAGAGGTAAACTACCTAAAAATTTAGGGCACGTTAATGAAGCTCATGATTTAAGTTATTTACAGGCTATTCTAAATGTTATTGATTATTTAGAAGTTCCAGAATATGTAAATGATGAAGTAGCAGCCGAAGCATGATACAGATACAAAATATATTATCAGAAGCGGAAGCTAAAGAGTTACAACAACTTAAGACCGTTAGCAAACGTAGTCACGATTTTGAATCTAATCCAATTATTAAAAAGATTGCTGATACTTATAGAGTTATGACAGGTCAACCTTTAAAATTTACTGAACCAAGCTATTGGGTATTAGAAACTAGGGCAGCGGGTCATGATTGGCATTACGATGGTTGTAAAGAAGAGAATGGACAATTTATTGATAACCACATGAGTTGGTGTAGATACGGGAGCTCTATTCTGATTAGTGATCCAGAACATTTTACGGGCGGTGATCTATATTATAAACAAGAAGATAAAGATATAAAGGTTGAAGATCATTATTTAAAAGGTGTAATCTACGGGGCAGCAAAAGATAACAATCCTGTAATGCACAAAGCAACACCTCACAAGGGTAAACGAAAAGTATTATTGATGTTTTTTGGAGCATAGATGGCAAAGATAAAAGTACCAATGGAATTAAAAGCAAATTATTTAAGAGATCCAGAAAATTTCTTAAGAGATATTGCTTGTATTCCTACTGAATCTACCAGACCTTTTATTAAAGATAGAAGTAAAGTAGAAAAGGTAGATAGAGCTTCTCATGAAAATCCTTTCCTTGAAGATAAAAGGGCTTTTAAACCAGGGTTTGGACCTGGGCCCGGTACAGGGCAGTATACTCGTTATATGCATATTGACTTGGGATTACGAAAAGATGCTGTAGGTATTTCAATGTGTCATGCTTCACACTTTGTTGAAAGACAACAAGTTGAGATTGAAGCTTTCGGTAATAAGATGACTAATGTAAGATTACCTCATATTAAGTTTGATTTTTTAGGTAGGGTATCAGCAGCAAAAGGAGAAGAAATTTTATTAAGTGATATTCGAGAGATTGTATATCAAATTCAAAGAATGGGTTTTTATTTAGGTTTAATTACTTTTGATGGATTCCAATCTGTAGACTCTATTCAAATTTTAAGAAATCAAGGATTTAGAGTGGGTAGACTATCTATTGATAGAACTGCTACAAAATTAGTTTTAGATAAACGTTCAAAAACAGGGGATGGTTTATCTAGGAAAAGTACTGAAGGTCAAACTATGGCTGCAATGCAAGCTTTAAAAGATGCTTTGTATGATGAAAGACTTTCAATTCCAGCCCATGAATACTGGAAAAGAGAAGCAATCGGGGCTGAGATTGATTATAAGAAAAATAAAGTAGACCACAAGCCACGTGGTACTATTGACCTTTTACAGAGTATGGCGGGTAGTATATATAATCTAGTAAATAATGAAAGAGAATATACTAATGAAGAAGCAAATATTAATAAAGGCACAAGCGATAATTTTGGAGATGAATTGGAATTTGACGATTCATACATGTATAACTAGGAGAAACAATGGGTAAATTAAAAGATCTATGGAATAATATAAGACCTTATAGTCGTAAAGAGGTTCAAGAAGCTGCAGCAAAAGCAGCTGAAGATGGAATACAAGAAGAAAAGAAATGGAGATTAAAAAATGTAAATACTTCAAAACCTTTTGAAGATAATTATGTTGATGACCATCCACAGGATAATTTCTTTTTATATGAACATCAACAACCAGAAATAAAACCGAAAGAGGCTAAATCTCAAAGATTGCTTGAAAGATTTTTAGGCGGTTATACTTTCTTTGGTAGTTCTTATCCAAATATGAGATACAGTCAAACTACTGCTGAGCTTCATCAAATGCAAGAAGCTGTATTATATAAATATTTTAATGACCCACACTGTCGTTCTATTATTGAAAACTGGACACACTATACAATAGGTGGTGGTATAAAAATAGAAGTAGATAATAAAAAGGTTGAAAATGTTTTAAATCAATTCAGATATAATAATCAAATGATTAAAAGAGAAAAAGACTTTGTACGTATGACTTTTGTAGAAGGCGAATTATTCATTGGTTATTATGTTAACCCTATTTCGGGTGAAGTCAAAGTAAGAAGAATAAGACCTCAAGAAATTAAAGATGTGGAATCACACCCAGGAGATATTGAAACTAAACTAGCTTATCATTGGGATTATGATTACACTCCTACTGGTACTAAACAAGCTTATCGAAAAGATATTTGGGTAAGAGATATAGGATATAATGATTTGGCAAATAGTCAATTCGGTGAAGTAAGAGGGTATAAATCTAAAAATGAATTAGCTGAAAACCCTGCTGTACAATTTATCAAGTTTGGTATTGATACTGAAATAAGAGGTAGAGTACCATTACAACCTGTTATGAGGCATTTAAAATATTATGAAGACTGGTTGATGGATAGAATAAGATTAAACCATGAACGTTCTAAAGTTGTATGGGTAAAAGAAATATCAGGCCGTATGCCAGAAACAACAGAAAGACAAAGAAGAGCTCCTGCAGGAGGGGTTATGCTTGTTGAAACTGAGAATGTTAAATACAGAATTGAAAAACCTCAAATTAATGCTGATGATGCTAAAGAAGATGGATTAGGTATTTTATATACAATCGGAGCTGGAACAAGCTTACCGATTCACATCTTAAATCAAAGGGCTGACCAAAACGTATATGCTTCAATAAGAAAAGCCGATACACCGTTCAGTCAATACATTAGGGGTAAACAAGAATTCTTTGGTGAAGCTTTTGAAATGATGTATAGGGAAGTTTTAAAACAAGCTGTTAAAGCGGGTCAATTACCAAAGACTGTTAGAGTACCAGAATATGCTCAAGAATCTATGATTAATATTATGTCAGAAATTAATACAATGATTCATGAAGGTAAAGATCCGGAGTATGTAACAGAACAAGCTCAAAAAATGATAGGTGGAAGAAAAGCTACAATGAAACCAGTTAACACAGTTGATATTCCAATGTCATTAGAATTCCCTGAAATAATAAAAGAAGACATGGAAGCTCAAGCAAAGGTTATGCAAATACATAAATCATTGGGTATTGTTTCCTCCGCTACACTCGCAAAAAGGGCGGGGTACAATTGGAAACATGAATTACAATCAATGATGACCGAAGAACCTCAAGCAGAACCTGAAGCTCCGAAAGGTAAAAAAGAAAATGGAAAAGATTAAAAGTATATACGTTGATGAGGCTCAAGAAGCTTCAGATGAATTAGACGGATTAGTAGAACAAATGATTATTACTATGAAATTAAAAGGACAAAAAAATCTATATGCATTTGATGTAACTAAGGATACCAGATTAAGAAATTATATCTTAGCTACAATGGATGCAGATGAAGAAGGAGAAAGTGATGCCTAAAATAATGGATTTATTATCAGGTGGATTATTAAAAGATGTGGGAGGTATCATTGATAACCTTCACACCTCAGGCGAAGAAAAAGCTGAAGCAAAATTAAAGCTAGAAACATTATTAACTAATGCAGAACAGAAAGCTCAAGAGCAAGTAAGCTCAAGGTGGGAAGCTGATATGAAGCATGGCTCTTGGTTATCAAAAAACATTAGACCAATAACATTAATATTTTTAACTGTAGTATTTGTTTTGTTAAGCTTTTTTGATGGTAATTTGGGACAGTTTAAAATTAATAGTTCATACGTCCCGGTATATCAAACACTACTCATGACAGTATACGGCGCTTATTTTGCTGGTAGGTCTATGGAAAAAATAAGAAAGTCGGCATAAATCCTGGAGAAGATTAGGATATTATGGTTATATTAACAAAACTGGACTAAGGACATATTTATGAAAAAAAGAATCAAAGCAAAAGCAAAATCAAAAGCCCCAATGAAAGTAAAAGGCGTTTCAATGGCCGGTTTAAAGCCTAGACAGGCTATGGCAATGAAAAAACATTCTGTACATCACACAGGTAAACATATTAAAAGTATGGTTGCAGCAATGAAAAAAGGAGCTACTTTTGGTCAATCGCACAAGATAGCTATGAAAAAGGCAGGAAAATAATGGCAAAGAAGAAAGATCCAAGACTATCTAGAGCTGGGGTAAGTGGATTCAATAAACCTAAACGTACACCAAGCCATCCAAAAAAATCACATATTGTTGTTGCTAAAGTAGGTGACAAAGTTAAAACAATCCGATTCGGTCAACAAGGAGCCAGTACAGCTGGTAAACCTAAAGCGGGAGAATCTAAAAGAATGAAAATGAAAAGAAAATCTTTTAAAGCCCGCCATCGTAGAAACATAGCAAAAGGGAAAATGTCTGCAGCTTACTGGGCTGATAAGGTTAAATGGTAAGATGTTCAAACATTTTACCAACGCTGTAATACTTATTGCAAGTTCAGTATTTTTATTTGGACAAGATCCGATTATTCGTGTTAAGCAAATAGGTACTTGGGATACACCAAAACTATGGTGGAAAGACCAGACTACACAAAACTTACAAACATTCTTAGCTGATGATGAATCAGCTCCCGCATATTATAACAATAACTTTGATGCATGGCGAGATGATATTGTAGTAATGGAAGTTACCCTCGATGATGACGGTGCAGATATTACTACCTTTAGACTTGACATCGCATTTGATAATGATATATTTACTTGGGTAGAATCAGGAGAAACTGCCATTAATGCTTGGGAAAGTGGAAACTCTAAAGTTGAACTTGGTAGTCATATATCAAGCTGGAATGAGGGTGATGAAACTTCAGATGCTAATACTGATTATTCATTTGAAGTAGTATACTATGCCGATTCAGGTTATGTTGACTCTATTGAAGATTCGGGTAGTGAAGTCTCTGAATCTAATGCTCGTTATGATTGGTTAAGAATTACGATGGTATCACATGGCCGTGATGACGACAGCGATGGTACACCTGATAAAACTTTCGGTAGTGGAGATGGAAACCAAGCTCAATTATTAAAATTATACTTTAAGGTTGATGATGTAGTTGATAATTTTCAACCTCAATCATTTAGAATTCCTACACTATATAGTGGAGGAGCTGGATATTATACTTATGTATCAGATGAATACTTGCTAGACTATGATGTTTATATTGATGGTAATTATGGAACTGACCAAACTAATAATGGCGGAGCAAGAGGGGATATAACCTTACACCCTAAATTAGTTGATGTTGAAGGTTTTGCTAGATACATAGGAGAATTTGTTGATGCTGATGGAGACGGACAACAAGACTCTGGTGAATTTACACAAGCTAAATATCCTTATTGGAAAGTTGTTTTTGAATTAGATGAAGATAACCCAGATAATTATTCAAACTGGTATAACGTAGAAAACATTGCTGACGACTCAAATACAGCAGATGAAGATTTATCCGATGATGTTATCGGAGACAACAGTGGAACATATTATCATTATAAATTTAATGATGATTCACAAATAGGGGCAAGCCAACAAACTCATAATGGTACAGGATTTAAAGACGTATCATATTGGGATTTTACTTATACTGATGACAAAGGCTATTATAATATAGCCCTACCAAGAAATAATACTTATCGCGTATCATTCTGGCCACCTGATGCTAGTGATTATATTGGTGACCACAACCGTCTTGAACTAGATA
>Ga0208159_1000909_pt1 | contig 11443 bp, 4 predicted proteins | sample 9_EtaG_FD_184082 | JGI IMG/M metagenome (GOLD analysis project Ga0208159, IMG submission 184082) | Marine viral communities from the Subarctic Pacific Ocean - 9_ETSP_OMZ_AT15188 metaG (SPAdes) (version 2) | ecosystem: Environmental > Aquatic > Marine > Oceanic | place: Pacific Ocean | collected... | reverse complement strand
CGGGGGTGTAGGTATCGGAGTTAATATGATTCGTCCTGCCGGAGCTAAAATTACAGGTAATGGAACTTCAGATGGCGTTGTCCCTTTTTGCAAAATATATGATTCCACTATACTCGCGACCAATCAAGGTTCCGTTAGAAGAGGAGCTGCAAGTGTTAATATCAATATTGAACACGACGATTTTGAAGAGTGGCTTGAAATTAGAGAACCTAAAGGAGATGTCAATAGACAATCACTTAACCTGCACCAGTGTGCTGTCGTTGGCGATAAGTTTATGCGAAAGCTTGAGCTCGGAGATCCCGAAGCAAGAAAAAGATGGTCAAAGCTTATACAAAAACGTAAAGCAACTGGAGAACCTTATATATTATTTAAAGGAAATACAAACAAAGCTAATCCAACAGCATATAAGAAAAACAGTTTAAAAGTTCATATGACTAATATATGCAGTGAAATAGTATTGCATACAGATGAGTCACATAGTTTTGTATGCTGCTTATCTTCTGTTAACTTAGATAAATATGATGAATGGAAAAATACAAACCTTATATATGATGCTACATGGTTTTTAGATGGAGTTCTTGAAGAGTTTATTCAAAAAGCTAAAAATATGAAAGGTTTTGAAAATGCAGTAAGATCTGCTGAAAAGGGAAGAGCTATTGGGTTAGGTGTTCTTGGATGGCATAGCTTATTACAAAAAAGAGGTATTGCTTATGAAAGTTTACTGGCACAGTTTAAAACACGTGAAATATTTTCAAAAATAAAAATTGAAACCGAGCGTGCATCAAGAGCACTTGCTGAAATATATGGTGAACCACTTTGGTGTGTAGGTACAGGATTTAGAAATACACATCTTCGTGCTATAGCGCCAACTGTAAGTAATTCTAAATTAGCAGGTAATGTATCACCGGGTATTGAGCCTTGGGCTGCAAATGTATTTACAGAACAATCTGCTAAAGGTACATTTATTAGAAAAAATAACGAACTTAAAAAAGTATTAAGAAAAATTGGGATTGATAACAAAGATACATGGGATAAGATACTTGCCGATGGTGGATCTGTTCAAGCAGTCGATGCACTTAAAGGATGGTATTATGACGAAAGAGGAAGACTCAATCAAGAAGATGGAGAGCCAGTCAAAAACGTATTTAAAACGTTTAAAGAAATAAATCAACTAGAGTTAGTTAGACAAGCAGGTATAAGACAAGATTATATTGATCAATCAGTGTCACTTAATCTTGCTTTTCCTTCTGAAGCAACTCCACGTTGGATAAATCAAGTACATATGGAGGCGTGGAAGCACGGTATAAAAACCTTGTATTATATGCGTACTGAGTCTGTACTGAGAGGAGATATAGCCGCAGCAGCTATGGATCCTAATTGTTTAAGCTGCGATGGTTAATATAAATTAATAATATGGGAAAGCGATTTACATTTGCTGATGCAAAAGCAAAAATAAAAGAATTAGAAGATAAAATTGAATCTTTAAATTTAGATACAGGAGATAATATTTATTCTTCTTCAGAAAATAAAATAATAAAACTATATAAAGTATGGGCATTATTAGGCCCAGTATTTGGTTTTGTTGTTGGATTATTATTCTTTTAAACAAATAAAGGGGCCTAAACAGCCCCTTTTTTTAATTTTTATAATCTAAATTTATTAAATTTATATTCGTATTATCGTCATAAAGAAACTTATCTGCATTACCTTCTAATACACTATCTGAATTATCACTTGCAGTATCGCTTGTTGCATCATCATTAGTTGTACCTGCTCTTTCATCATTTGCTAAATTTCCTAACACTGTTTGTAAATTAGCACTAGATTTTACTGTATTTGCTTTTAATGATTCAAACCTTTTTTCTGCTTCAGCTGCATTTTTAAAAACACCTTTAGCAACTTTCTTATCTATCCAAGCTTGTTTTTTCTTTTCAGCTCTGTTTTTTCTTATTTCTCTATTTTTATTTTGAAGTTCTTTACGAAGTTGTTTTATATTATCTCTTTTTTCTCTTCTAGTATCTTTACCTTTTTTTCCATATATTACAACTTCATCTTTATTAATTACGTTGCCTTTATCATCTGTTCTATCTGCTGTAAAAGTATCTCCTTCTTTTCGAAAAATCTTTTTTCTTTCTCTTCTAATTGCTTTTCTAGCTTTTTGTCTTTCCCCTCTTTCTTCTTTAGCGTTGTCAAGTTTTCTTGTTCTATATGATCTTAAGCCACCTTCTTCTTTTATTTTTTCAGCTGTTCTAGCTTCTTGTTTAGCAAGTCTTTCTTTTTCTTTTCTTTCTTTTTCTTCTCTCTCTTTCTTTTCCTTTTCGTTTTTTGCTACGCCAGGAGCACTAGCGTTTCGTGTAGGCATGCCAAAGTCCATGTATGGTAATGCTGAATTTCTCATAATTATATTGCTTTATTTGCTGATTTTTCCCAAGGGAATGATCTATGCCCTTCAGGCAAAGCTTTCCCGTTATAAATTATTTTTTTATCGTTAGTTCTAGGAAATTTTTTTCCCATCCAATATATAAAAGAATTATCGTAGTTTAATTTACCTGATTTCATATCTTTCACATGTTTCTTTTCATGTGCTACAACTTCTTTTCTTTTTTCTTTAGACAAACCTTTTTTAATTTGTATTGTACCATCTTTATGTGCTTTTCCAAGTACACCGTTAGGCAAATTGGCTAATTTTTTTGCAGGAGAATTATAAAGTCCTAATGCTTTTCTAACTTCTTCTAAATCAGTATCATCAGCATCTAATTCTTCTACTTTTGCATTATCTAATCCAAGACTTTTTCTCAATTTTTGTCTTTTCTTTTCTTTCATTATTTTTTTAACAGGGTCATCCATCATTAAATCCCAATAAGTATAACCCATACTAAGACCTATAGATTGCCAAAATTCATTTTCTTTTTGTGTTGCATATTTTAAATTTTGCATTTTTTGAATTAACCTGTCCGCAGGTATATTAAATCCAACACTTAATAATCTACCTCCTGACATAAAAACTGGATTATCTATTGAAAACCCAAGCTCTTTCATTTTTTCTCTTTCCTGCTTATATTCAAATGCTCTAAAAGCAGCTTGAAATTTTTTAATCTTTGAATTAATAGGAGGAGATATAGAAGTTATTTCTAATGCGGCTTTTTGTAAATCTCTTTTATTAGATTTTTTTAAACCTAATTCTTTGCCATAAGTTTCTTCAATTAATTTTAATATAATATTTTTACCAGCAGAAACTACAGCCCCGTGTAAACCTGCACCTCTTAATAACGTATCAACTATACTATTTGCAGATCTAACATATTTACCTCGCTCTTTAATATTTTGTTCTTCATCGTCGTCATCACTAAATAAAATTGCAAATAAAGCATTTTGTAAAGCTGTAAATATTACATTTTGTGCAGCACCATACCACATTATTTTACTTAAATTTGTTTTCCAATCTCCTCTACCATTTACTAAGTCTAGAGAAGCTTTTTTTATTATTCTAGCATATTGTATAGGAGTGTTACCAAAAGCTAATATAACGCGGCCTAAAGGGCTTGCTTGCTGCATTGAAACCCTATCTGGCCGTGAAGATTGTTGTGCTTCTTCAGATATTTCTTTCCAATCTAAATATGCTTGTTCTTCTGCTTGCTTTTGTTCCATGCCATCTTTCATAAGAGATTTAATCCTATTCCTATAAAATGTAGCACCGCCAAATGATATTGCAAAGCTATCTGCATATTGTGTAGGTATAAATCCTTTTTTAAGCAAATAAGCAATACCAGCTTTCATTTTATTTTTAGCTTCGCTAGCTCGTTTTGCAATTTCATCTGCATTAACATCTGTTTGCAATCCACCTCTTCTTTGTTTTAAAAAATCTGAATTAAAAAGAAAACTAAAATCTTTCCAAAATTGTGGTTGATTTCCAAAAGCTTCTGCAATTCTTAAAGGATTATTATCTGACCAATTTATATAGTTTACCGATGATATAGTTTGTAAAAGAGCAGATCTACTATTAAAGAACATTATACCCCCTACGGAATTATTAACCCAGTTAAGCCATTCGTTTGCTAATTTATTTTGACCAGCAGGTCTATTGCTGCCAGTATCCATTCTATATAAAATATCTTGTAATGCTTCTACGTAATTATCTCCAAAAATAGCACGAAGCTTATTTAAATTATCTTTGCTATACACAACATCAACTCTTTCTCTCCAAGGCCTTAAAAATTCTTTTCTTTTTACACCGTCAATATATTCAATTAAATCAGTTGTAATACTGCCAGCAAGCCAGTCGGACCCTGGTTCAGCATATTTTCCTTTTGTTATTGATTCAATTTCGTTTGCAAAGTTTAATAATTCTTCATTACCCTTAACGTAGTTAACTACAGCTTTTAAATCTTTTTTAGCAACTCCATCAGGCAATATGCCTTGTTTGTCCCATAAATATAATCTTATAGCCTCTTCATTTGAAAAATCTCTTATGCCTTCTTTATTTAATAATTTTTTAGCACCTTTAACTTTAGATTTAACAGTAGCCCATGTGTTTAAAGCATTTTGTTTTTCAGCTTCAAAATTACTTATGCCTACAGCGTATGGATCTATTAGATTTTCTTTATACCATTTTAAATCTTCTTCACCTTTTTTGCCTTTACCAAGTGTAGGATATATAAGGCCTATATAATCTTCTCCAGAATATGGTACAAAAAATTTGTAAGGATTATTTTTTTTACCTAATTTAGCAGCTCTAGCATTAGAATATACAGCATCTTTAGATACACCTTTGTTTTCTTCAAGTATTTTATTAAACTCTTCGCTTAAAGGAATAGAAGCTAATGCTGTAGATCCGCCCCTTTCATTAATATTATAAAGTTGTCCAATAGTAAATGTACCATCGGTTAAGCTGTTCATAGGAATACCACCTAATCCATATATTATTTTATTAGCATATCTTTGAGGCCATATACCATTTATAAAATCCCAACCAGGACCCATAGAATTACCTAGTTTTCCTTTAGTTATTATTTTATCATAAAAATTATCTAATGCACCTACTTCATAATTTTTAACTACAGGATAAAATATATCATTAAACTTAACACCATCCATACCTGCTTTTAATAATACAAATCTAACATTATTTGCTTGCATAGCGTGCTCCCATCTATATGTTACAAATTTTTCCCCATCTAAAGCTCCTCTTGGATTGATAGAATAAAAACTAACTTTAGCTCCTAACCTCATCCAATTAGCAGTACCTTCACCGGTTTGACTTAATCTTTCAAAAGCAGGTGCAAGACTAGGATCGGCATTTAAAAGATTTATTATAGGTCGCCATGTTTGTTCAAACATTGCAGAATTTATAGCATTAAACTCATCTTTTTTATCCCAATTTTTTAAAACTTGTTTTTCTATTTTTCCAAAAACTTTATTATAATCTCGATATTTAAAATTTTTAGCAGCCCCTGTAAATTCAGCAAAATCATCTTTTCTTTCTAATAACTTTTTATATCTTTTTTCAAATAAAAGAACATTTTTTACATATTGTTGCTGCTTTGGATTACCGTTTTCTTCAATTTCTTTAACAACAGCCTGATCAATTTTTTTATTTTTTAAAAGCCCCCTAACTTTTGCCTCTTTAGAGCTATCTACTCTAAAAGCTCGAGGCCCAGGCCTTAATAAAGTTCTATCTAAAAATAGTATAGGTATTTTTAAATCTGGATCCGTTTTACCCAAATCTAAAGCTTTTTCTAACATGTCAAACATCCTATCTATGTCTTTCGTGTTATTAAATTTTATTTTTCCACCTTGATTTTTAAATAAAGCATCTGCAACCTTTCGAGCTGGTGTAGTACTATTTATGTCATAACCAGGTAAAAATTCTTCTAAAGTTGTAGATATTGGTTTACCGTTTCTATCAACTATAGGAATACTTGCTAAAGATACTTTATTTTCTTTTTTAAATTCTTCTGCTAATTCAGGATTTTTTTCAATTATTTTAACCCTAGCATCATTCGCAACTTCAGAAACTAAAGCTCTAATTAATGCAACATTTTTTCTATCTGATCTAGTACTAGGTTTTAAAGATGGATCGGTAAAGAAGGCATATACATCGTCTTTAGTAAAACCATTATCAATCCAATTTTCTAATGTTTCTCTAGTATCTTGTTGGCTAGGCTTTTTTAATTGTTCAATGTTTGTATTATTAAGATAGGCATTACCTACACTTTCCCAATTTTTATCTATAAAAGATTTAAATTTATTTTTATCTTTTGTAATCTTTAATAAATTAGTTTTTAAATCTTTTTGTATTTGATTTTTTATTAATTCATCACTAGCCTTTCTTACAGCTCTTGCTTTATCTTTTATAGTTGCAGTTTTAGGAAGCGCTTTAACAGCTTTACTAGAAGCCAATACTCCCACTTCTGCTGTACGATCAGCAGTTTTTATTATTGCATCAGGTAATTCTAAATTTACTTGCCTTTTTTCTTCAACAGTTTCTTCAGCTTTTACCTGCTTTGCTTCCGGTTTATCAATTCTATCTTGAACTTTAACCTTTTCACTTTCTTTAAATAAATCTTTTCTAGCATCTAACTTACCAAATCTTGTATTAGCAAATATAAATTCACCAAAGCCTTCAATACCAACTTTAGTTCCATCTGCTCTTGTTTGTTCGGGATTAAATTTAACTAAACGCTCGGTTACATTGTCAATAATTCTATTTGCTTCTTCTTGACTTTCAGATCTACTTCTAATATAATTATTAATTACTTTATCTCTTTGTGTTAAAGATTCATATATAGGATTAAATACTTTAGGATTTTGAAAGTCTTGTTTAGTTTTTACTGTATTAGGAATTAAATTATTTATTTCTTCCAAAACACTTTTAGAGGCTGGTATAGATGCTAACCCTTTTAGTTGCTTTTGCAGTTCTTCTCTTCTTGCTCTACTATCTTCTGTTATATTAAAGTTAGCTTCTAATTCATCTATTGCTTGAAGTTCATTATATATTTCTTCTGTATTTGTAGGAATACTAGGTGAAATTGTTTCACCACTAACCCCCGCTTTTCTTTCTTCAAAAGTAGATTTTTTATTAAAATTATTAAATTTTTTAACAAATTGAACAAAATTAGTACCGTTAAAATTATTTAAATTTATAGAATTATCTGTTTTTTTTCTAAAAAGATTTTTAGTAAACTCCGCAACACTTCTAAGCTTTGTACCTTGCTCTAAACTTACATCGTTTAAATTTATAATTTGATACATATCAGATAATGCTATTAAAAATTCTTCTTTTAATGCTTTACCCTTAGCTCCAGTTTGTTCTTTATATTGTTTTTCTCTTGCATTAGCAAATGCTAGTGCTTTTTGAAAATCTGGATCTGGGTTATCTTGTTTTTTAATTTCTTCTATAAAACTATCTAATTCTACTTCAGTAAAAGAATCAAATACTAAATGAAGAGCTTCATGATGAACAGAATTTGCTCCTGTTAAATCACCATTATCCATATTTCTTTCAATATTTTCTTTTACAATTATAGCTTCATTGTCTATTTTTACAGCATTATTTACTCCTGCTAATAAATTTACAATGTTTTTATCTGTAATTTTTCCTTTTTTATCAACTTTTACTTTACCTTCTTTAACTAATTTATCAACATATTTTTTTGCTTGATTTACAGTATTAAAACTAGTAGCTTTTTTATCTTTAAATACTCCTTCTTCTTGAGAATTTATATAATCAATTAAATTAGTACCATCTTTTTCAATAAAATCCATGCCAACCTGCTTGGCTATTAATGTATTTTGCCTTTGTATTTTATCTTCTAATTTTTTTCTATCTAATAAAAGATCAACATTAGCATTCTCCCCTCCATCTTCCTCAATTTTTTTATTTAATTCAGTAAGCTTATTTCCATCATTTATTAATGGCTTTAATAAATTAAAAACTTTCTTTTTTCTTTTTCCGCTTAAATTTTTATATTTACTATTATTAACTATTTCTTTAACAAGATCTAGTTCTTCCATTAGAGACTCTTCGTTTACTTCTAATTGCTGTAATTGTTTATCTCTTTGTTCTTCATTAATTTTACCTTGCCCAAAATTTTCTAAAATTTTATTTTTTCTTTTGTTTTGTTTTTCTCTAAAATTTTTTATTAAATCATTTCTTATAGATTGAGCACTTTCAGGATCCATAGCGGCTATTTGTTGTGCTATTTCTCTTTTGCTTGTAGCAATAACTTTTCCACCTAAAGCTACAGGTCCTGGCACAATAAATGATTGTGCTGCTGTTTCTAAAAATTCTTTTTTATTTTCTAAAATAAAGTCTGTATAATCCTTAAATCCTTCAAAAGTGCCTGGGTTTACAGCTTCTTCAACACCTGTTAAACTAGTAAAAGTCTGACCTGTTTCAGTAACAACTTCACCTAATCCTGGCCCTACAAAACTTGTACCAATACCTTTACCTAAGCTTTTTAATGTTTTAACTACATCGCCTTTTAAAGCATTTCTAACAAAATTTTTAGGAATCATTTTAGCACCACCTAATGTAATAAAATTAGAAATTTGATCTAGACCCATGTTTTTAGCGCCAATTGAAATTGCTTTATCTATTTCAGCTTCTCCTTCTTCAACTATTTCAAGCATAGCTTCCGCCCTTTTTTCAAGCGGAAGTTTTTGGAATTCAGCATCTGAAATATCCATTTTTTTAGCAGCTTTTCTAGCAGCTATATCCATTGCTGCTTGCCCTCCTTCTTGTGCAAAAGTAGAATAAGAACCTGTAAATATAGCAGCAATCATTTGGGGTATTTGAGCACCTAATACTCTAGGTAATGCATTTTGGTCCATTAACTCGCCAAAACTTTTTAAAGAATTATCTTCATTAAAAAATTCTACACTTTCAACTTCAGCCATTTTTTCTTGATATTCCTGGCTTTTAATAATATTCTCTAAAATTCCTTTTCTTTTTTTAGCAATATCCTCTAAAATTGTTTTTTTTCTTTCTCCTAATGTTGAAGTTTTTTCACCTATAGTAATACCCGTTCTTGGGCTAAATTGGCCACCATAAGTAACTATAGCATCATCACTTCTTGTGTCTTCATCTAGCCTTGCTTTTTCAGTTTTTAATTTTTCTAATTCCATTACACCTCCCTTATACTGTTGATCAACAGCGGCTTTTGGAAAAGCATTTGTAAATGTATTTAATAAATTTTCATATGCAGTATTTTTTTCAGCAGAAATAGTACCAAATATTGGAACCTCAAATTCTGTTTGATTTTCAGGTTCTTTTTTTTCAAGAGATTTTCTTACTTGAGAAGCAAAGTTTGGATTATTTTTTAAATATTCATAATATTTTTCATCAGGAGGATAACCATAATTTAACTGATCTTCATTTTTTTTAATATAATCTATATCACTTATTTTAGGTGTAGTTACTTCAGGTGTTTCAGGTGTTTCAGGTGTAGTTACTTCAGGTGTTTCAGATGTAGTTACTTCAGGCTGTACTTGCTCATCACCTTGCGATGTTGTTATACCTGCTTTTTGAATATATTCTTCAACAGTTAAATTACTTTGCTGAGCAGCGCTTTGTATACCAGCAAGAGAAACTTCTCTTCCGTCGGGTAAAAAATATTTTATCATTTAAAAAACTTTTAAATCTTTATCAGCATCTTTTTTATAAGAATTTTCATCAAGATTTGTAACATCAAAAGTTGTTTTACCAGTTCTAGATTTTGGAATATTTGTAATTAAAAACTGATCAAATCTTTTTGTAAATAAATCTTTTTTAGGAATAGAATGAACAAGCTTACCTGCATGAAAAACATCATATTTATTAGTTTCTTTCATAATAGGGCCATATTTGTTAATCATATTAGTATAAGTAGACTTAATTGGTGGTTTACTATTTGCATCAATTCTTGCTTGTTCTAATATTTTCTTACCTTCTGAGGTTTTATAATAAGCATTTTCTTCCATTTTTGGTTCAAATGTAACAAGAGCTTCTTTATATTTATCTTTTAAATATTTTATTTGAGCATCCTCGTTTCTATTATATGTAAATTTTTCTTCCATATCATCTGGACCACTTGCTGCAGCTGCTTTCTTTTCACCTTTCCATGAATTAAAATCTTTTCTTATATTAAGTAATTTATCTTGAAATATACCAAAGGATTTTTTATCTGTTGCTGCGTCTTCAAGAGTGCTAATATCACTTTGTATTTTAAGCTCATCACGTCTCTCTTTTTGAGCTACATTATTTAGTTCTTTAATTTTTTCAGTTAAATCAAAATTATATTGATTTATAGAACTATCTATATATTGGTTTTTTAATCCTTCTTTTACCTCGTCTAATTTACCTAATCTGATTAATTCTTTTAAATCATCCTCGGTCTTCATATCCTCAAATTTTGCTTTTAAATCAGGATCTTGTATTTTCATGTTATCAATTACATCTTGGACTACCTTTTGAGAGCTTAAATAATTGCCTTTACCACCGTCCATAATGTACTGAGCAACTTGTTGTACATCATCACCTTCCCCTAAGCCTTCCATATACTCATCAAAATTATTACCAAACTGTGCTCTCATGTTTTCATCATTTGGTTTAATCATAAGATTCGATGTTTCAGAATTTCTTAAATCATTTAATAAATCAGCTTTACTTGTACCATTAGCTATACTATTTTGTATTTTAGCAGTAAGCATACTATCTGTATTTGCCTTTTTAAATGTAGATACCTCTTCTTTTGGTTGGTATCTAACAACAGACATTCTTTCAATTTCTGATACAGGCACTTGTACCTTACCTTTTATATCATCGTTAGGGTCATCCCACTCGCCTGTTATAACTATTTGGCCAGCTTCTGTAGTTTTATATTGAAGTTTAGCAGAACCATCAGCTACTGCTGCCCACCAAGATTCAACTTTTGGATCATTAGTATTTGACAATGTTCCATTTGCTTGACCTGCTAAATATTTTTCAGCATTTACCCGTATAGTTTCTTCAGCTACTTTATACATGGGTATTTGGCTTTCAAGAAGTGCCATACCTTTTCTATAGTCTTTAGCTGTTATTTCACCTGCTTCTTTTGCTTCAAATAATTTATTAGCTTTATCAACAAGTATAGTAGATACTTCAGCTCTAGCAGCACTAATACCGTCTATATCTTTAATAGGAGGAAAGATTAATCCTTGCTCTTGTTCTTTATATAGGTTATATCTTGTAGCAGCTCTAGTTTCTTCTAATTGTTTACGCGCTTCTATATCTCTTTTTTCTCTAGCTGCTATTTGCATGTTTCTAGCCACCTGCTGCCCTTGTTGCATACCTAATTGTACACCTCTGTTAAGAGCGTCTATTTCTTCTGTGCCAGTAGGCCCAAATCTTGTTGTAATTGTAGGATCAAATGACCCAAATCCTCTTGGTATTGTCATATTTATAATTTAATTTTATTATTCCATT
>Ga0208159_1000904_pt1 | contig 11468 bp, 13 predicted proteins | sample 9_EtaG_FD_184082 | JGI IMG/M metagenome (GOLD analysis project Ga0208159, IMG submission 184082) | Marine viral communities from the Subarctic Pacific Ocean - 9_ETSP_OMZ_AT15188 metaG (SPAdes) (version 2) | ecosystem: Environmental > Aquatic > Marine > Oceanic | place: Pacific Ocean | collected... | reverse complement strand
GAAATGTTAGCTAAGAAAAAGTTCCAAGAGTTTTCAACAGCATGGTGGGAAGCTAAAACTTACACACCTTCTGGAATTATGGAATTATCTAGTAAGAAAAATGATTGGCTTAACCGAGAAGTAAAAGAAAGTATTGCATATCCTTGGGAAGGATTGAACAAGAAGTTATATGGTATGCGTAAAGGAGAACTTGTTACTCTTACAGGTGGTACAGGTCTTGGTAAGTCTAGTGTAACTAGAGAACTAGAACATCATCTTATTAAAAATACAGATGATAATGTAGGTATCATAGCACTAGAAGAGAATTGGTTAAGAACTGCTGACGGAATTGTATCTATTGAAGCTAACGATAGAATATATTTATCAGAGAAACGAAGTAAATATACTGATGAAGAACTGCACACTTTATTTGATAATGCAATACAAGAAGGTAGAGTATTTATTCATGCACATTTAGGAGCAACCGACATAGATGAAATCTTTTCTAAATTAAGATATATCATTGTAGGATGTGAATGTGATTGGGTAGTAGTAGACCACTTACATATGCTTGTCAATGTATTATCTGAAGGAGATGAACGCAGAGGTATTGATATGCTTATGAATAGATTGCGTAGTCTTGTAGAAGAAACAGGAGTAGGTATGATATTAGTATCACATTTAAGAAGAGCAGCAGGAGATAGAGGACACGAGAAAGGTATTGAAGTTTCACTATCACATCTTAAAGGCTCACAAGGTATTGCACAACTATCAGATTGTGTAATAGCATTAGAAAGAAATCAACAGGCAGAAAATCCTGATGAAGCTAATATAACTAAAGTCAGAGTCTTGAAGTCAAGATATACTGGAGATACAGGAATGGCTTGTCATTTAAAATATGATACTGAAACAGGTAGACTACACGAAGTATCAGAGGAGGACACATTTAATAATGAAGATGATTTTTGATATAGAAACAGATGACTTACATGCAACTAAAGTATGGTGTATTGTAGTCAAAGAAATAGAAGGAGACTTTTATAAGTTTGGACCTGATGAACTTGATGATGCTCTTAAACTATTATCAAGTGCTGATACTTTAATAGGACATAATATAATAGGTTTTGATTTATCAGTATTAAAAAGATTATATGATTTTGAATACTCTGGTAATGTAATAGATACATTAGTTATGTCTAGATTATACAATCCTGTTAGAGAGAATGGACATAGTCTTAAAACTTGGGGTTATAGATTAGGTGTTCCTAAACAAGAACAACCAGAGTTTGATAACTATACACCAGAGATGTTAGATTATTGTCAACAAGATGTTAAACTTAATGAAGCAGTTTATCATTATCTAATTAAAGAAGGTGCAGGATTTAGTAAACAATCTTTTGATTTAGAACAATTAACTGCTACTATTATGTCTGAACAAGAAAAGACTGGATTTTATTTTGATAGTAAACAGGCTATGACTTTGTTAGCAAAACTAAAACAAAACATGGCAGATGTAGAAGATGAAGTACAGAAAACATTTAAACCTAAATGGGTAGATGATAAGTTAGTTACACCTTATATAAAGAAAGACGGGACATTATCTAAGCGTGGACTTACTGATGAAGAGTATGAATCTATACAAAAGTCAGACCATACTCAATCGTTTATGAGACAGAAGTTAGTTGAATTTAATCTTGGTAGTCGTAAACAAATAGGAGAATATCTTATTGACTTTGGTTGGAAACCTGAAAGGTTTACTCCTACAGGACAACCTATTGTAGATGAAGCTACACTTAAAAAGATAACACATATTAAAGAAGCTAAACTTATAGCTGACTTTTTATTATATCAAAAGCGTATAGCTCAAGTATCATCATGGATAGATGAACTAAAAGAAGATAGAGTTCATGGTAGTGTAATACCTAATGGAACTATTACAGGTAGAATGACACACAGAAATCCTAACATGGCTCAAGTTCCTAATATACATAGTCCTTTTGGTAAAGAATGTAGGGCTTGTTGGACAGTACCAGAGGGATATAAACTTGTAGGTATAGATGCTAGTGGTCTTGAACTTAGAATGTTAGCTCATTATATGAATGATGCTAATTATATTGAAGAAGTAATTAATGGAGATATACATTCTACTAATCAAGAACTTGCAGGTCTACAGACTAGAGACCAAGCCAAGACATTTATATATGCATTAGTTTATGGTGCAGGAGATGCAAAGATAGGTAGTATTATTAATGGAGATATAAAGAAAGGTAAAGCCTTAAAACAAAGGTTCTTTACTAACTTACCAGCTCTAAAGAAACTACGAGATAGAGTACAACAAGCTGCTAATAGAGGATTCTTAAAAGGTATTGACGGTAGAAAGATTTATGTAAGAAGTCAACATGCTGCTCTTAATACTTTACTACAAGGTAGTGGTGCTATTGTTATGAAACAAGCTATGATAAACTTATATCAGTTAATAAAACTTAATACACTTGATGCTATGTTTGTAGCTAACATACATGATGAATGGCAACTACAAGTTAAAGAATCTCAAGCAGATTCTGTAGGTAGGTTAGGTGTGGAGTGTATAGAAAAAGTAACACAACAATTTAGAATGAGATGTAATTTAACAGGAGAATATAAAATAGGAGGTAACTGGAGTGAAACGCACTAAAGAACATTCAACAAATAGAAAGGGAGACCTTGCAGAATTTTATGCTGTCACTTGGCTATGGGATAATGGCTATGAAGTATTTAAAAACTGTGGGTGTGACGGGTTTATTGATTTAGTAACTCGGGACCCTAAAGGAAATATAAAATTAATAGATGTAAAAACTGCAAGAAGAGATTATAGAACTGAAGATTCTTATACATCAAGAACAACAAGAACTAAAAAACAAATAGAAGCTGATGTTCAGTATCTATTATTTCTTCCAGACACAAGAAAATTAAGGTGGGTAGAACATAATGACAAATAAAATTAACGAAATCATTGACAAATCTAAATTAGACAACTATAATAAGTTTACATCTGAATCAGGACATTGGTATACCCAAGAGGGAGAACCTATGTATACTCTAATAGGTGCTAATGGTAAAGAAAGAAACACCACATTAAGAGATGCAAAAAGTTTAGGACTTGTTCCTTCTGTAACTACTATACTAAGTATGGTTGCTAAACCTGCATTAGAAAATTGGAAACTTACACAAGCTATTACATCTGCTATTACTTTAAATAGAAAAGATAATGAATCATTAGATTCTTATATTTATAGATGTAAGTCTGATGCTAAAAGTATAGGATTAAATGCAGCTAAAGAAGGAACTAAAATTCATGGTCAAATAGAAACAGGATTTTTGGGTGGTAAGAAAACTAAACCTTACAAAATTATTAAGAAGTGGTTAGATGAAAACTTTACTGACCACGATTGGATTGCAGAAGATTCTTTCTGTGCACCTCAAGGTTATGGTGGTAAAATAGATTTATATTCTAATGATGTTTTCATAGACTTTAAAACTAAAGATAATCTTGAAGGCAAAGACCCTGCTAAATTAGTTTATGATGAACATGGTATGCAACTCTCGGCTTATGCTCAGGGTATGGGAATAGATTGTCCTACAAGAGTATCAATATTTATTGACAGAAAAGATACAAATATTATATTGTTTCACATATGGGATTTAGAATCACACGATAGGCATATAAAAATGTTTAATAGTATATTAAAGTATTGGCAACTTGTAAAAAATTATGAGTGGGATAATGCCTAGAAGAATACCAAGAAAACCTAGACCTAAAAAAGTTAATGTACCTAAAGGGTATGATAGTAAATGGGAATATGATATACATCAATCTGTTTTAAAAGATTGGAAACATCATAATGAACATATAGATTATATTGTTAAACATAAATATGAACCAGACTTTATAAAAGTTATTAATGGTCAAACAATATTACTAGAAGCTAAAGGTAGGTTTTGGGATTATGCTGAATATAGTAAATATGTTTGGATAAGAGAGGCTTTAACAGAAGAGGTAGGAGAATTTGAGTTAGTATTTTTATTTCAAAAACCTTATGCTCCAATGCCACAGGCTAAGAAAAGAAAAGACGGAACTAAAAGAACTCATGCAGAATGGGCAGAAACAAATAACTTCACATGGTATAGTGAAGAAACATTACCGGAGGAATGGAAATGAAATATAAATTTAATGAAGATAATATCATACCACAAATACAAAGATATGTAGATAAAACTTATGAGAAACATTATGCTTATGGAGATTACCAAGCAACAGATGTTATATTTGATAACGGACATGGAGAAGGATTTTGTATTGGTAATATTATAAAGTATGCTATGAGGTATGGAAAAAAGAACGGATATAACCAAGCAGACTTGCTAAAAATAATTCATTATGCTATAATGGCTATACATTTACAGGACATTCAAGATGATTGAAGATAAGATAGGAACTAAGCCTTACTTAGGAATTGAAATAGACTACAATAAAGAAAAAGAATTTGATAAATTTAGTCTAGATACTCTCAGAGATAGATATTTCTGGGAAGGAGAAACACATGCACAAGAAGCATTCGCAAGAGCCTCCGTCTTCGGAGCAACCTTCAAAGGTGAGACAGATTTTGAACTGGCTCAAAGACTTTACAACTACAGTTCCTCTCGTTGGTTCATGTTTAGCACTCCTATACTTAGTAACGGGGGAACCAGTCGTGGGCTTCCTATCTCTTGTTTCCTTAATTATGTTCCTGACAGTCGCCACGGTTTATCTAATCACTACGATGAGAACATATGGTTGGCAAGTTCAGGTGGAGGCATTGGTGGATATTGGGGCGATATTAGGAGCAACGGTATTTCTACTACTCATGGCAGTCGTTCTACTGGTTCAATTCCATTCATGCATGTGGTAGATTCTCAGATGTTAGCCTTTAATCAAGGTACAACTAGAAGAGGTTCTTATGCTGCATATATGGATGTAAGCCATCCAGAGATAGAAGAGTTTATAAATATGCGTAAAGAATCTGGTGGAGATATTAATCGTAAATGTCTTAACTTACATAATGGTATTAATATAACTAATGCATTTTTAGATGCAGTAAAAGATGATGAAGACTGGAGATTGATTGACCCTAAAACTCAAGAGGCTGTTAAGATTATAAATGCTAGAGATTTATGGTGGCAGATTATTCATGCAAGAGCAGAAACTGGAGAGCCTTACATGATAAACATAGATACTTGTAATAAAGCTTTACCTAAACAACAACAAGATTTAGGCTTATCAATTAGACAAAGTAATTTATGTTCTGAAATAACTTTACCAACTAATGAAGAAAGAACTGCAGTATGTTGTTTGTCTTCTGTAAACTTAGAACACTTTGATGCTTGGTCAAAAGATGATAACTTTATATTAGATTTAATAACAATGCTAGATAATGTAATAGAACATTATATAGAAAACGCAATAGATACATCACAACTAGGAGGATATAATGCAAATTTTAAACGCTTTCAAAACTATGTTAGAAAAGATAAAGAAGGATATACTAAGTCTGCCTATTCGGCATATAGAGAAAGGAGTCTCGGGTTGGGTGCAATGGGTTTTCATGCATATCTACAATCTAGGAACATACCTTTCGAGGGTATCTTTGCAACTGGTTTTAATCATAAAGCATTTACTTTTATTAAATCAAAAGCTATGGAAGCCAGTAAAGAATTGGCTAAAGAAAGGGGCGAAGCTCCTGATATCAATGGTTCAGGTAAGCGAAATGCTAATCTCCTTGCTGTTGCTCCTAATGCTAGTAGTGGTATTATATGTAGTGGCACTTCCCCTAGTATTGAGCCTTATAGGGCTAATTGCTACACTCATAAGACTTTATCAGGAAGCTATCAAGTTAAAAACAAATTTCTTGAAAAGATTTTAAAGTCTAAAGGTTTAAAAGTTAAAGAGCTAGAAAACATTTGGAAAGATATAGCAGGTAAAGATGGTTCAGTACAACACTTAGATATATTAACAGATAAAGAAAAAGAAATATTTAAAACAGCAAATGAAATAAATCAAATATGGGTAGTGGAACATGCATATCAAAGACAACAATTTATATGTCAAGCACAATCCGTAAACTTATTCTTTACTTTACCAAAAGCAACTGAAGACCAAGACAAGCATGATGAATACATGCAGTATGTTAATGATGTTCATTGGTATGGTATGAATAAACTAAAATCACTCTACTACTTTAGGTCTAACGCAGCTAGAAATGTAGAGAATGTAAACATTAAAGTTCCAAGAATCAAGTTAGATGATGTGGAATGTATAGCCTGTGAGGGATAACATGATAAAAGAAAAACTATATGATGCTTTGTATGATAAATACAAGGCTGAACAATCAGAAGCTTTATGCAATCTTCAAATGTATTTTAGAGAGGGTGTTGGTGTAGCTGACCATCCTAATACAGTAGAAACTGTAGCTAAATTATTTGAAGAATATGCAGAGGCAACAGAACACTTAGAAATATTAAAGGAGAATAGATATGAGTTTGTTGGGCAATAGAGATTATTATAAACCATTTGAATATCCATGGATGTTTGATTACTATGTATTACAAAATCAAATGCATTGGATGCCAGAGTCTGTACCATTACATACAGATGTAAAAGACTGGCAAGAACTTTCAGATAAAGAAAAGAATTTACTTACACAAATATTTAGATTGTTTACTCAATCAGATGTAGATGTAGCATCAGGATATATAGATAAGTATATGCCTATATTTAAAAAGCCAGAAGCAAGAATGATGATGTCATCTTTTGCTAATATGGAATCAATACATCAACACGCCTACAGCTTACTACTTGATACAGTAGGTATGCCTGAAATAGAATACAAAGCATTTGCTGACTATGAAGAAATGGCAGACAAGCATGACTATGTTGGTAACTTTAAACCTAGTAAAGCTAAGAAAGAAACTATTGCTAAAACTTTAGCAGTTTACTCTGCTTTCACAGAAGGACTACAACTCTTTAGTAGTTTTGCAATCTTGTTAAACTTTCCTAGATTTGGAAAGATGAAAGGCATGGGTCAGATAGTTACTTATAGTATTAGAGATGAATCAATGCATGTCGAAGCTATGACTAAATTGTTTAGAGAGTTTATCAAAGAGAACATAGAAATATGGACAGATGATTTCAAAAAAGAGTTATATGAAATATGTAGACAAATGGTTAAGCTTGAAGATAAATTTTTAGATTTAGTATTTGAAATGGGAGACTTACAAGGATTAACTAAAAAAGATATGTATGCTTATAATAGATATATAGCTGACAGAAGATTACTTCAACTTGGACTTAAAACTAATTATGACCAAAGAGAAAATCCTCTTGGTTGGATAGATGAAGTCATGGGTGTTGAGCATCAAAACTTCTTTGAAGGTAGAGCAACAACATATATGAAAGCAGGACTTAGAGGAAGACAAGACAACATAACCTTTAGTGATTTAAATGAAAACTAAAGAAGCAACTCTATTAGGATATAAAATCTTATATAATAGAGCAGGAAAATTAATTACGGAACGAACATCTACTGATATTAAAGAATTAAAACCTTATTTTACAACGGAAGAGTATGCAACATTACAAACTATAGTAAGAGAAGGTACAATGAAGTTAGATGAAATACATAATTATATAGAAGCTAACTTAAATGCACGGATAATGTCAAATTAGAAAAATTTGTCAACACCTAAAGCCCGTGCTTAAACATTTGGAAGGTAGTTAATACCTTGGCTTCAAAAAGACCTATTATTTAACTACGGGCTTCTCCGTGCCTCTGAGAGGATTTAGCTATTTTTACCTAGAAATCTTAATAATTTTTGGTTTATTCTCTTCTGGTATGTTTTTCTGTAGCTCAATGAGTAAAATTCCATCAACCATCTTAGCTTTTTTAACTTCAACATACTCAGCCAAAGCAAATGATTTATAAAATTCTCGTTCAGAAATTCCTTTATGAACAAATTCTATATCATCTTCTCTGTCTGCGTAAGTTGCAGAGATAGTTAAAGAATTATCTTCTACTTGAATGTTAATGTCAGACTGTTTAAACCCTGCCATTGCCATTTCAATATAGTATGTTTCACCTTTTTTAATTATATTGTAAGGTGGATAGTTTGATTGAGGTATTGATGCTCTTTGTAATGTATTAAAGATTTCATCAAACCCAACTGAGAACGGGCTGAATTGCCCAAATGCTTTTATGTTTGTCATATTAACTCCTTATATAAAGCAAGTTTATGAGTGCCGACCTTTCGCACACTCTTCTTATATTATAGTACCTATTTCAAAATTGTCAAGTCTATTATGTAAAAAGATAGTAACATAAACATAAATACACTAACTTGTACAACAGACATAATAGTTACTTGTTTCATTGGATGTACCTCTACAATTCTTTCTATCCAATCTTCACTTGGAGAAAGATTAGCTGCTTGAAGTATTTTCTTTTCTGTTTCTTTTTTCATTTAACCATTAGCTAAAGGATTACCACTTTCTAGTTTAGATATATCTCTAGCTAAAGTTTCAAGGTCTGCTTTAATTGTAGCAATGTCGGTTTTAATTTCAGTTACATCAGGAATAGATATATTGTCTATTTCTTTTTCTAAAAATTGAACTGATGTTTCTATCTTAGCAAACCTTTCTTCAATTATTTTTTGAGCATCTTCGGTATCTGCGATACCACCAACAGCAGCTTCAAGATTTTCTAATCTATTAACATACTCTGCTCCTTGATATCCAAACCCTGCCAGAGTTCCAATAATACCTATCAATGCAATAAACTGTGTTGTTTTATTTTGTAACCAATCCATAATGTTCTCCTATAATTTTGGTTCTAGTTCTTTTATTTTAATCAAAGTTTCTAAACTCTGACCTGCCATTTGGTAAAAGCCTTCAATGTTATCTGACAGCATATTGTTTGCGTAGATATCTGTAGACTCATACCATATATCTTGGTCCGGTAATGTAACTAATCTATATTTATTAAAGTTAGGTACAAATCCCATGTAAGCTATAATAGTATTCTCTGACCCATACTCACCTGTCTCTTCTTGTTTAGCTTCAACATCATCTTGAGCATCTTGTAAGTTCTGAGCTATAACATTGGCTACAGTTTGTTCTGTCTCTGTAGCTGATGCATCTGTAGAAACTGATACATCTATTTGACTTTGTAAAGTTTGAGTAGATGTTGTATCAACTACAACACTTGTTGTCTCAACTGTCTCAACTTCTGTACTTGTAGAGCTTGTAATATTAGAACTCATAGCTAACACTTGATTGTTTTGTGCAGTAGAAGATGCAAATTGTTCTGATATACTAGGCGAATTACTAATACTTACACCACCAGAATTAGATGATGATACGCTAGAAGCTCCTGTCGTGCCACCTGTAGAGTGTATAGAGTTTCCTGATGTAGTTCCACTAACACTAGACTGAGCTGTGCTTAGAGTAGAAGAGATAATGTTTAATGCCATTTCTCTACTTATTGAACTCTTACCTTCAGATGTTTCTTCAGCAATAACTAGTTCTTCATCTTCTTGTATTTCTTCTTCTATAACTTCTTCTTCTTCTTCAATAAGTTCCTCAATAAGTTCTTCCTCCGACTCCTCTGCATACGCAAGTTCTTCTTCAATAATTGCCTCTTCCTCAAACCAATCCTCCATTTCTTCAATAAATGTTTCTTGAAATACAAACTCCTCAATCATTAAATCTTCAATAGGTAAAAAGATTTCTTCTTCTCGTATAAATGGAAGAGGTTCTATAAATTCATCAAGTGGTTGTAGTTGTTCAAAGATTATTTCTTCTGTAAATATTAACTCAGGCTCTTCAAAAAAATCATACTCAAATTCAAATACATACTCTTCAAAGATTTCAGGTTCTTCAAAAGTGTCATACATGTCATACTCTTCTTGATAACCATAATCAAATTCTTCTTCAAAATAAGCTACTGAATTTTCTTGGCTATAACCTTGACAGAATGGAGCATACTGTGGGTCTAAATCACATTGAAGGTCATCATAAGCATCCCAATAGTAAGGACATGATTCAGAATATAACTGGTCTATATCACATTGTTGTGCTTGATAAGCTGCTGCATAACCAGAACAGCTTGAATTGTTTAAAGGATTACTACAATCAATATTATTACCACTACCAGAACCATATAACGAACCACCATTCTCTAACATATCATTAAATGATGTGTCGTTCCAGTTAGTATTTACACAACTACTAGAGTTAGTAGAGCCTGTATTACATTCATCGTGAAATAAATATTGATATATTTCAGAGCTACCACTACCTACTTCACCAATTAAAACATCGTGATTAATTATATCTAATGCACCATACCTATACTCAAAAGTATTGTTAGTCCAAAGTATAACTTCAAAACTGTTATCAGATGCACGATTATACTCACGCATATTATACCAACCAAAGACTGTCATATCATTAAAATTTTTAGCTAACATCTTTGAACCATTGTCTCGTATTAAATCAGTCCAAAAAGGTAGCATAGTATAAGTATACTGATTTGCTAAAGGGTCTGGTGTGTAGTCGTTACAATAAGCTCCAGAGATTTTAAAATGTAGACAACCATTGGTAGCCATTCTAGCAGAGCTAAAGGTTTGATTATAAAAATCAAAGTTAAACCCTAAATTAAAAGCATTAGAAACTTGGTCGTCTCCAGAGTTTAAATTGGTTGTACCTGATTGATTGGTAAGGTCTATTAAAGACTGATTGCCTTCGTAGATATATTGACTAAAGACATTAAGACTTAAGAGACACGCTATTGCGTAGCATAAAATTCTTTTTTGCATTGTCTTTTAGTTTTAGTTTTAGCTGTATAGGTTTTCTTTACTAACCCAACTACATCTTTATTTATATTATCTCTGTTAGGATTTTTATCGTAAGTACATTCTTCTATAAAAAGTTTTAATTGTTCTTTAGCATCAGGTCTTTTAGATTTATTTTCTGACCAAGCTTTAGCAGCTTCTTTACCTATTTTACCTTGATAAGGGCAAGGAGTACCAGCCATTTCCATAGCTTTAAATACTCTAGGGTCTTGACATAATATTGAAACTGAAGCTACTTTCATACCAGTATCGTAAAGATACTTAGAAAGTTTTAAGCGTTCACAATTAGTATCAGTAACTGTCCGACCTGTAGAGATACCAAATACTTGTCCTTGATAAGCACCAGAACGACCTACAGTACAAAGGTCTTGTGAATAAGACATAATACTAGGTGCTATAGCAGAAGCAGGAGGTGCTTTACTTTTTATTTCTTGTCTTATTGTTTGTGTTGAGTTAGACTCGTTAATATTTCTATTAGTATTATCAGACTTTGTATTGTTATTATTAGTATTTGTGTTATCAGTAGTAACATTAGAATCTGAAGTAGATTGATTAACATTAGTATT
>Ga0208159_1000903_pt1 | contig 11474 bp, 9 predicted proteins | sample 9_EtaG_FD_184082 | JGI IMG/M metagenome (GOLD analysis project Ga0208159, IMG submission 184082) | Marine viral communities from the Subarctic Pacific Ocean - 9_ETSP_OMZ_AT15188 metaG (SPAdes) (version 2) | ecosystem: Environmental > Aquatic > Marine > Oceanic | place: Pacific Ocean | collected... | reverse complement strand
AAAGCACGTAACTTTCTAGAGCAAACAAAGAGTAAATATTACGACGAGATCAAGTTGAGACCGGGCGTTACTCAAGAGCAACAGAAAGCAATGGACTTTTTCAATAGATATAACAAAGAGCAAGATATAGCAACCCAGCAACATGCTGATTTTGAAAAGCGAACTAATCAAATGTTCTCTAATGAATTCAAAGGTTTTGAATTTAATGTTGGAGAAAAAAGATTTAGATATGGAGTTTCAAACCCTCAGGAAGTTGCTAAAAGCCAATCAAACTTATCTCATTTTGTTAAGAAGTTCTTAAACGAAGATGGAAGTGTAAAGGATCATGTTGGTTATCATAAAGCTATTTACGCAGCAGAAAATGCAGATACTATAGCAAAACATTTTTATGAGCAAGGCAAAGCTGATGCTGTTAAAGATGTTGTTGCAAAATCTAAAAATATAAATTTAGAATCTAGGACGCCAGCGTCTGAAGGTGATGTATATATTGGCGGGTTTAAAGTGAAAGCTATTTCCGGTGTTGATAGCTCTAAGTTAAAAATACAACGTAAAATAAAAAAATAAAAACTAAATTAAAATGGGTTTTAATACAGGCGGGAGTTTTCCTGCATCATTAGCTCCTGCACAGAAAAAATTAACTCTGCAGGACAATTATCTTAGTTTTAACGGGGACGCTGCAGGCGGAGATCCAGTTAATAACTTTGCACAACAATATCTACCTGAGCTTTACGAAGCAGAAGTAGAAAGATACGGAAACCGAACTTTATCTGGTTTCTTGAGAATGGTAGGCGCTGAAATGCCTATGACATCTGATCAAGTTATTTGGTCTGAACAAAATAGATTACACGTAGGTTATTCAAACGTCTCAGCTACTGTTGCTGGTAATTTTGATATTACAGTTGTTCTTGATTTAACTGCTGCTTATCCAGGTGCTGATTCAAATTCTGGTGCTGTTAGACAAGGACAAACTATTTTACTTGCTGATAGAGCTACAGGTTTAGTTACTGCTAAAGCTTTAGTTCAAGCAGTTGGTGACTCTGGTGCTGCTGGTAAAACAAATGACAGTTTAGAATGTACTTTATATGAAACTAACGCTGCTGGTTTTCCAGGTGCTTTAGATGGAGCAAATAAATCTAATTTGTTTGTTTATGGTTCTGAATACGGAAAAGGTTCTGTAGGAATGGAAGGATCTATTCAGCCACAATTTACTCAGTTTTCTAATTCACCAATTATTCTTAAAGATAACTTTGAGATTAACGGATCTGATACTGCTCAAATTGGTTGGGTTGAAGTTGCTACTGAAGATGGAACATCTGGATACTTATGGTATCTAAAATCTGAATCTGAAACAAGATTAAGATTTGATGATTATCTTGAAATGGCAATGGTTGAAGGTGAAAAAATGGCGCAAGCTGGAATAGACTTCAATTATGGTCCTACAAGTGCTAATTCACAAATTAAAGGTACAGAAGGTTTATTTGCTGCTATTGAAGATAGAGGTAATGTATACTCTGGTTTTGCTGGTGCTGCTGCTCCTGGATCTGGTGCATTGGGTGATTTCGATGCTATCCTTAAGCAATTAGACAAGCAAGGTGCTATTGAAGAAAACATGCTTTTCTTATCAAGAGCTACTGCTTTAGATTTTGATGACATGATAGGTGCTATGGCCGGCGGAGGTTACGCTTCAGTTGCTTCAGCTTCTTATGGTCTTTTTGACAATGAAGAAGACATGGCATTAAACTTTGGGTTTTCTGGATTCAGAAGAGGTTCTTATGACTTCTACAAAACTGACTGGAAATACTTAAATGATGCTTCTACTAGAGGATTATCAAATGCTATTGACGGTGTTATGATACCTGCTGGAACTACAACAGTGTATGATCAAATGATGGGTGTTAATATTAGACGTCCTTTCTTGCACGTAAGATATAGAGCTTCTGAAACTGAAGATAGAAGATACAAAACATGGATCACTGGTTCTGTCGGTGGTGCTTACACTTCTGATCTTGATGCTATGAGAGTTAATTTCTTATCTGAAAGATGTTTAGTAACTCAAGCTGCTAATAACTTCGTGTTATTTAAAGGAGCTTAATTATTATATAAATGTGGAGAGTTAACGCTCTCCACTTTATTAACATTTAAAAAATAAGAAAAATGGGATTTGTAAAATTAAAAAAATCAGGTAGTGAGTTTGATTTACTTCCAGCAGAGGGTATACTAAATATAGCTAATCAAGTGAGCCAAATTGACGTAACATATTCGACTGGCGTGATACTTAGTATTAACACCGATAATGGGTCTCCTACAGATGAAGATGTAAATAAAATAACTGATGCTGCTTTAAAAATAGAGGGAGCTTCAGGGGAAGGTATTTTTACAGAAGAATTAAGCTCTCCTGTAACTGGTATTGACCTAAATTACGTATCATAAAAAATTAAAAAAATGGGTTATTTAAAATATAAAAAAAGTAACGGCCTAGTTGGAATTATTCCAACTGAAAATGTTAGTCAAATTACAGATGAAGGTGGAAGCGGAGAATTAATAATTAGGTATAATACTGGATACAAATTATCAATATATGATAATGGTGTAAGTATGAGACAAGAAGATGTTGATGCTACTATAAATGGCATTAATATTCTTAATGGAACATCTGGTTCATCCATGGATTTAGTGTTATCTCAACCTATTGACACAGTAGACATTATTAGGGAAAATTAATTCAATACAATGATCCCGCTTAGGCGGGGTCTTTTTTAATTATTATATTATATTATATTATGGAAACAAAAGAAAAAAAAGCTCCTGCTCCCAAGCAAGAGGTTAAAAAAGATACTTGGGAATATAAAGATAGAAACTATTATTTATTAGGAAATAAAAATCCTTTAACCTATACTATAACTAGTAGACATACTAGTAGGTATCCTTTGGTTTGGTTTGATCCAGAAAAAGGTTATGAAAGAGAAATGAGATATGCTACTAATCAAAAATCTGTATTTGTAGATGAACAAAAAGGAGCTTCAACTCTTTCTCATATAGTTTTTTCTAATGGTCATTTACTTGTGCCTAAAGAAAAAAGAAATTTACAAGAGTTACTATTAAAGCATCCACATAGAAATTTAATATTTGCAGAACATGATGCTGTGGTAGAAGCTGAAGATCAATATGATAATCTAGAACTAGAGATAGCCGCTATGAACATGGCATATGATATGGATATTGATAAAGCAGAAGCTATATTAAGGACTGAGATAGGTTCTGAAGTAAATAAACTATCTTCTAAAGAATTAAAAAGAGATTTATTACTTTTTGCTAAGAAAAATCCTAAATTACTTATAGATCTAGCAGAAGATGAAAATGTTGAACTTAGAAATATTGCTATTATAGCAGTAGAATCAAATATAGTTTCACTTTCTCAAGATCAAAGAACTTTTTCATGGACTAGTAATAGTAAAAAATTATTGAATGTTCCTTTTGAAGAAAATCCATATTCAGCTATGGCTGCTTGGTTTAAAACAGATGAAGGTGTTGAAGTTTACAACTCAATAATGAAAAAACTAAAATAAACAAGTGATTATAATTTAGGGTGGTTAACGCCACCCTTTTTTTTTAAAAATATTAAAATGGCGATAAGTGTAAATAAAGTATATAAAACTGTATTACTTATACTAAATAAAGAACAAAGAGGTTATATGACACCTGAAGAGTTCAATAGAATAGGTACGCAAGTCCAAAGAGAAATCTTTGAAAAGTATTTTGAAGATTTAAATCAATATACTAGAATGCCACAAACTGATGTGGACTACGCTAATAGGTTAATGAACCTAAATGAAAAAATGAACATATTTAAAAGAGATGGTAATGCTACTTATGTTCTCGCCGACAATAACTTTACTTTACCAATAGGTACTCATATAATAGGATCTGTTACATATGAAGACAATAACAGAATGCCTGTTGAAATGCAGAGGGTAGATAGGGGAGAGTTTTATAATTTAAGATTATCTCCGCTAGTTACACCAAGTGAACAATTTCCTATATATTTATTTGAAAACAATAAGCTTCAAGTATATCCCAATATTATAAATACTAAGGCAAATGCTGGTGCAGCCAACGTAGCTGTTCAATATATAAAAGTTCCAGAAGATATAAACTGGGCTTATACAGTAGGTAACCTTGGTCAATTTATATTTAATGCCAACACGCCTCCTACTGTAGATTTTGAACTACACAACTCTGAATTTACAGAAGTAGTTTTAGCTATATTAATGTATGCTGGTATAGTAATAAGAGATCCTCAAATAGTTCAAGCTGCATCAGGTCAATTACAAGCAGATAGAGCAAATCAAAAACAATAATAAATGAGCTTAATTAATCAGACTAACGAAGAGTATTATGCAGGAGAAAAAATGTTTGCAGTTACGGCAGCTCCTCAAACCGTTTTTACTTGCACATTTGAACCAAAACTAACTTTAGCTACTGCTACAGAGCCTGCTAACTTTGGTGTACAAGTAAGTACAGATAATGGTGTTAATTTTAATGATTATGCAGCTGGTACTATTACAGTAGTTAATGATAATACTATTAATCCTCCTTATAACCAGCAAACTATAACTTTAAGTGTAGCTATTGCTAATTCGCCAACAACATTGGTAAGAGTAGTATTAAAAGCAGGAGCGCTATGGAATAATTATGGAAGTTATGAATATGTTAAATTAAACGACATTGTAAATAATTTTTTAGTAGCTTATACTGGTGTTGGAAAATTAATACCATTAGTAAAAAGAACTGATGTTATATTTCACGCCAAAAGAGGTTTACAAGAGTTTAGTTATGATACTTTAAATAGCATAAAAACTTTAGAATTAGACTTACCTCCAAGTAATTCTGTTATTATACCACAAGACTATGTTAATTATGTTAGAATGTCTTTTGTTGACGGCATGGGAGTTTTACATCCAATATATCCAGCAAACAATTTGACAACTGATCCTACTTCTGTTCCGTTGCAAGAACACGATGGTAGTTTTATTCAAGATAATTATGGAGAAAATACTGAAGCTGATCAATCTATTACTAGAACTAGATGGGAAAACTCTAATGACAATCTTATAAATGGAGCTTATGATGAATATTTTTACAATGCTAATGTTTATAACTGGAGTTGGAGAAAAGAAACTTATGGAAGAAGATATGGTTTAGATCCAGTAGTATCTCAAAGCAACGGCTGGTTTAATATAGATAGGAGAAAAAATGTAATATCTTTTTCTAGTGATTTAAAAGGTAGAATAATAATACTAGAATATATATCTGATGGTTTAGCATCTGACTTAGATACAAAAGTGCCAAAAATGGCAGAAGAAGCAATGTATATGCATATAGCTTATTCTATATTAGCAGGTAGATCAGGTATTCCAGAATATATAGTTCAAAGATTTAAAAGAGATAGATCAGCTCAACTTAGAAATACTAAAATACGTTTAAGCAATATGAAATTAAGTGAAATGATACAAACTATGAGAGGTAAATCTAAATGGCTAAAGCATTAATATGGCAGAAGTAAGAAATGTATTTGTCAAGTCTAAAATGAATAAAGACTTAGATGAAAGACTTTTACCTAATGGTGAGTATAGAGATGGTAGAAATATATCCGTAAATAAAAGTGAAGGACCAGATGAAGGAGTTGTTGAAAATATAATAGGAAACAATATATATTCTAATTTTGATTTTGGAGCGGGTGTAGAAATTATTGGTACTTATGTTGATACTGATAAAGATAGAATATTTATATTCGCTACTAATCACTCAGATGGGTCGCCTAGTCAGTTGGACGCTAGAGCTATAGGTAACGTAGAAACATTGGGCAAAGCAGACAATACCGCAACTTGCGTTATAGCGTACATAGAGGGACCTACTGCCTCAAACAACAATACTCCAAATTTTGATAAACTTGTTGAAGGGGCTTTTTTAAATTTTTCAAAAACACATCCTATAACTGGTATAGATATGATAGAAGATCTATTGTTTTTTACAGACAATAGAAATCAACCTAGAAAAATAAATGTAGAAACAGCTATTGGAGCTTCTGCAACTAGTCCAGACCCTTATTACACTCACGAAGATCATATATCAGTTTCTAAACTATGTCCATTTTCACCAATATCTTTTATACAAGGAGATGGAATAAATTCTACGCCTGGTTTGATGGATGAAACTAGTGAGTATTTACCAGCTAATAGTATTAGTATTTTCACCGGTACATCTCCAACACCTGGAAAACTTAATTTATTAGAGCAAAATCCCCAACTAGATACTCCATCTAGATTTAAGAACATAAACTTTCCAGAACTAGGATATTTTGAAGTTGTTAGTTTTAGCAATGCTTTTCCTCCATTCGTAACTTTTAAATATCCTATAGGTTCAAATAATACGCCTGTTCAGTCAGCTGCTGCAGCTAATTTTGCAGCTGCAACTTTTAAAGGTGGAACAAACGCTGCTCCTACTAGAGCTCCATTTGAAGCCGACGATGTACTTCAATTTGAAAGAGAAAATCCTATTTATGATGAGTTTTATTCAGGTGATAAAGAGTATTTAAGAGATAAGTTTATTAGATTTAGTTATAGATTTAAATTTGATGATGGTGAATTTTCTTTAATGGCACCTTTTACTCAACATGCTTTTGTACCCAAACAGTACGGTTATTTCTTAGATAGTGCTTATGGAGATGGTGAGTTGAAAAGAGACGAAAAAGACACTGCGGAAAGCGGTATAAATAAATTAATGGAAAACCAAGTAACTTCAGCTATTTTAAGAATAGAACTTCCTTGGACAACAGATACACTTCAATCTAGACTTTTCAATTTTAAAAAGAATTTTAAAATAGATTCTATACAAATACTATTAAAAGAGTCAGATGGGCTTGCTATAAAAGTTGTAGATGAAATTGAAGTAAATAGTGGTGATTGGTACAGCCCACAAACTCAAACTAATACTTATTTTGAATATAATTACAAGTCAGAAAAACCTTTTAAAGTACTACCCGACGCAGACGCTACAAGAGTTCATGATAAAGTACCAATAAGAGCTTTAGCGCAAGCTGTTACATCTAACAGAGTTGTATATGGTAATTTTATAGAAAAACATGAATCTCCAAGTTCTTTATCTTTTGATATAGGAATTTCTGAAAAACCAGATAGTAGTTCTACTTCTTTTGATCAAAAACAATATCCTAATCATACATTAAAACAAAATAGATCTTATAAAGTAGGAGTTGTTTTAGTTGATAGATATGGCAGGTCTTCTAATGTTATATTAAGAAATACTTTATCTTCTGCTCCACAAGGAGATTTTGCATCTATATATGCTCCTTATGAAAATTTAACAAGTGTGCTTAATTGGCCAGGTAACAATTTAAACTTATTGTTTAATAATACAATACCACAAGATAAAACAAATACGGGTTACCCCGGTATATGGTCAATTAATAATCCACTAGGTTTTTATAGTTATAAAATAGTTGTTCAGCAAAAAGAACAAGAGTATTATAACGTGTACGTTCCTGGTGCTTGCTCTGGAAAAATAACTTTCAAAGGTAAGTTAGGTTCTGGTTCTACTGCTGGAGATAAGCCAACATACCCAAGAGCTAATAGTACTAGTAATATAGTTCTTTATGGAGATAATATAAATAAAATTCCAAAAGAACTTGCTGATGTTGGTCCTACAGAAGAAATATATGGTAGTGAAACTTTGCTTTATCCTAGAGTAGTTACTAAATATATAGTAGACGCTACTAATGTTACACCCTACAAACCTGTTTTAGCTACTACTGAATCTTCTCAAGTAAGAGAGTTAAATGAGTTTACTGTAACATCTATAGTTTCCTTTAATGATTTAGGTAAATGGACAAGTCAAAATAATGCGGTTAGTATACTTATATCTTCTTATCCTAATGATACAACAGACTATATAGATCCTTTGTACTTAGAAGCAAGTAGTAACCCTTTTGTTGCTCAAATATCTACAAATTTCTTAGTAGGTTTTGCACCTACTATACAAGAGGGGACAAACCCAAGTACATTTCCACAATTTTCAAAAAATTTAAACATATTTGAAACAGATCCAGTTGTGTCAAATATAGATATATACTGGGAGTCAAGTACTTCTGACAGAATATACTTATTAAACAATGACATAATAAACGACAATGCTGGATTACCTGCGGGTATAAGTGAACCTAATTTAGTAATGGAAGAATCTTTAACTCCGGGTGTTGGCTCTTGGATTTCAGATCCTTTTGATATAGTAGATTCAAGTGGAACTCCTCTACCTTCAGTGCCGGCTGGTAATGCGACTATGACTGTGACTAATGGTAATAATGCTAACGTATCCATGTTTGAACTAGAGCCTAGTCCGTCATTCCCATCGTATAGAATAAGATACAACCCAACAGATGCTAATATTTATTATGGAGCAGATCCTAATGTAAGAACTTTTAATTTTAATATAACAGCAACGGCATCAAGTGGAGAAACTAACACTAGTACTCACCAAATGTTATTAAGTAACACAGCCCCAACTTTTACTGTACCTAGTAATGGCGTTGGTTTAAAAGAATATTTATATATAGGTGATACTGGTTTTCCTTCAGGTCAACAAGGATCTCTTAATAATCCATTTCCTATATTTACATTTAATCCATCAGCTGGCAACCCTCAACCAGGGTCTTCATTAGGAACTGTTAATAAGATCACCGAAATATTTAATGGAAGTGGAAGTACAAGCACAAATACAACGAGTGCAGAAACAGATATAAAAAAATCAGGAACAGTAAATTCACAAATCTTGTTTGAAATAGATAACACATCGTCTAATATTGAATTTAAAGTTAATGGTGATGCCGCAACTGTTTCAAGCTTAAAGAACGCAAATGATGGTAATGGGCCTGGTATATTTCTTTTTAAAGTATACGTACAAGACGCAGGTTTAATAGGCACTCAAACTTTTTATTCTGGATATTTTGAAGTACAATAATTATGGCAACTAGACTAGACGTTAAATATTATAATTCTTTTTGGTTAAAAAAGACTATATATGTAGGTGATTTAGATGAGTCTGACCCTGATAACAGAGGCGGATTTGGGTCTGCTTTTCCAGGATTACCATGGAATCCAACAGACTTTCCAACGTTTCCATCTGGCGCAGGCGATAGTCAAAATAGCAACTATGATGAAGTAGAAAACTGGTTTATTGAAGAGTCTAGATATCAAGGTGGTTATAACGATGTATCTACTGATTATGGTGCTAAAGCGTATTTAAAAGAAGATAACAATGCTCAAGAGTATAGACCTAACGCGCTAATATATTCTGGTGTCTATAATTCTAGAACTGGATTAAATGATACTAATGTTTTTTCTGTAGGAGAGGCAATAACAAAAGCTGCTGATCCTCATAAAGGTAGTGTGCAAAAGCTATATGCTGAAGATACTAACTTAATAATATTTCAAGAAGACAAAGTTAACAGAGCTTTAATAGATAAAGATCAAATATACACTTCAGAAAGTGGTACACAGACATTGCCACAAGGAACTGTTATTGGTCAAATAACTCCGTATAGAGGTGAGTTTGGTATAAGTAAAAATCCAGAATCATTTGCAGTGTATGGTTTTAGAAAATACTTTGCAGATAAAGATAGAGGATCAATATTAAGATTGTCTCACGATGGTATGACTGAAATATCAGAATATGGTATGTCTAACTTTTTTAGAGATCAATTAAAAAATATAAGCGAGCTCCAACAACCTATTGATGTTAAAAAGAAGTCTAATGGAATTAAATCTACACCTTCTACTCCACCTGTGTCTCCAGACCCTAAATATATAGAATTACAAACTTCATCAAATTTAGATATTGAGACAGGCTCTATGATAATAGTTAATGGGCTTGAATACTCTATATATGTTACAGCTGCTGAAGTAAATATTGTTTATTTAACAACTCACTTTCCTGGACAAATATCTGATGGTGACGAAGTTATTTTTAGATCTTTTAAGAAAGATAAAATACAAGGTGCTTGGGATATATATGATAGAAATTATGTAGTATCAATACAGCAAGAGTCTCAAGAGGATTATCATACTCTAAGTTTTGATGAAGGTGTTTTAGGTTGGCCAACTTTCTATAGTTATAGACCAGGTGAAATGTTTAGTTTAAAAAATACTTTTTTTACTACTAATTCTGGAGAAATATATCAACACTACTTTGAGGGTGCTGGTAATAATAGAAATGTTTTTTATGGAGCTGCTCCTGCTAAGTCTTCTGTAACTTTTGTTTTTAATCCTCAACCAAATGTAAATAAAAACTTCCTAACTTTAGGTTATGAAGGAAGTAATGGTTGGCAGGGTGAAAGTTTTATATCTGATATTAGAGGACTTCAAGAAGTTCCTAGCAACTACGTAAACCCTAATACTAACCTGCCTTCATATGTAAATTACAATGATAGTAGTGTAATAGTAAATAGTTACTATGAAGGTGCTTATGATAGTGTAGGCAATGAATATCCTGCTGCATTAACAGAACCTATATATAGGGCTGGTTTTAATTTAAAAGAAGGTAAGTATGTTGCTAATTTAAAAAGCAATAGCCAAATAAGAGCAGGTGAAGTTGTATTTGGGCCAGATGCTTACGGAGGTTACCCAACTAGTGGAATAAAAGGATTTACAGCAACAGTAAAATTATCAACTGATTTAAGTACTGATCCAGGCGGGCAAAAACAAATATTTGCGGTGTCTTCAAATCAAGTACAATCATCTAATTAAATTAAATTGAATATACGTAGACTTACAGATAAAGACTGGGATACGTTAGTATCTTGGTGGGACAATTGGCCTAAATGGAAAGCGCCAGTAAAAGACTTTTTACCAGAAAATGGTAATGGAGGTTTAATAGTAGAAATAAATGACATACCAGTAGTAGCTGGATTTATTTATTTAACTAATTCTAAGACAGCTTTGTTAGAATGGATAGTATCTAACCCAAAGTATAGAGAAAGTGACAGAAAAGCAGCTATAGAGCTTCTTATAACTGGTGCTGAAAACTTAGTTAAATCTCTTGATTATAAATATTTATTTGCAGTAATGCAACATAAAGGACTAATACAAACACATGAAAAACTAGGGTGGAAGGCTGATCCTAAACCCTCTTACGAATTAACAAAAGTATTGTAATATGGCAGTAGCAACAACACTAGCAATAGGAGCAGCAGTAGGTGGTATAACCAGCATGGTAGGAGCTCAAGTTAAAAAAAATGAAGCTAAAAAGCAGATGGAAGCAGAGGCAGCGAAAGCTAACGATGCTAAAACTGCTTTAGAAGAATTAGAAAAGAACAGGCAAGAAGTTATTAACCCTTATGAAAATATGGCTAATGAGTTTGAAAACCTAGGCGTCGCTACTCAAGCTTCTAAGTTTCAAGCTGAAGA
>Ga0208159_1000902_pt1 | contig 11482 bp, 7 predicted proteins | sample 9_EtaG_FD_184082 | JGI IMG/M metagenome (GOLD analysis project Ga0208159, IMG submission 184082) | Marine viral communities from the Subarctic Pacific Ocean - 9_ETSP_OMZ_AT15188 metaG (SPAdes) (version 2) | ecosystem: Environmental > Aquatic > Marine > Oceanic | place: Pacific Ocean | collected... | reverse complement strand
GAGGCAATTCAAAGTGGCGAACAATATTCTTTATATACAAGAGGTCGTGAGAATGGAAAGATTGTTTACGGTGTTCAGCGTGGCGAATATGGATCAACTGGTTTTGGGTTTATTACTGATAGTAACGGTGAGGATCTAGCTTTTACTATGGAAGAACTTGTTACTGCTTCTAGGATACAACCGCCAAAAGTAGTTGAAGAAACTGGCGTAGCTGGTTTTACTGCAACAGGTGCAGCGCAAGAAGCAGAAAAGTTTGTTGCTGAACAAAAAAACGAAGGTGCTAAAGTAGAAGGTGATGGCAGCGGTGCGGTAGGTAATGATGTTAACAGAACTGTTGTGCAAAAAAGATTGCAACGTAAAGGACAAGATCAAGATCCTAACTTTGAAGGTCCATTAGAAAGTGCTTTGCCACAGTCAGGTTTTGATAGCGCTGCCTCTAGTGCAACCGTTTCGTCTAACGAAAAAACAATTATTAAAAAAATAGAAGCTAATCAAAAAACAAAATCTAAAGAAAAATTAGATGGAAGTTTTCTTGTAAGTGACGATGAATTTATAAATCAAACTGGTAAAGAAGCCGATGATTACGATCTTATGTTTGATAGATACGTTGTACAAATTGTTGAAGAATTAATAAATGATTTTCCTGATATAAATGTTTTATTAGGTTTACACACAGAAATGTTTGACGGTTATGAAATTTTTGAAGATTGGGCTAAACAAAACAATCTTACAGTAAACCAAGATGTAAAAACAGAAGTTGCATTTTTAATAAATCAAGAAGTTAAAAAAAGGCAAAATAATTAATGGCTAGCTATCTACCAAATGAAGTAAACAAGTTAGCGTTTGCGTCTGCGCCTAGAGCAGATAAACCGTTAGGTTCGTTTGTAGAAAACCTTTCGCAAGCTTTTGATGCTGGTCTAATGCAAAGTGGAACGTCTGCCGAGCGCTACATTAAAGAAGCGTGGGAGCCTGTAGTTGACGAGATTAAAGATATTACTGGCGTTTCATTTAACAATCCCGGTTCTTATCTTAGGCCAAATATTTTTGAAATAGGTAGGGGCTATCCACTTATAAACAAACAGTTTCATTACGATCACTATGTAGAAAAAGTAGAAAGCTATGTGCGTGATAATCAAGATGTGTTGCCAGAAAATGTAGTGAATACAGTATTAGACAAAGAAAGAGATAACACTTGGCGGCAGCAAGCAATAGAAGAATATAATTCTGAGCAAGGCGAGTTAGCAGAGCTTACTGATCGCTCTCCCGGTATAGGAAATACAACAGCTAGGTTTTTAGGTGGTTTAGCAGCTGGCGCTGAAGATCCAATAAACCAACTTAGTATGCTTATTCCAGCGTTACGTCTAAGAAATACTTTTAGCGCTATTGTGTTTGGCGAAGCAATATCAAATGCTGGTGTAGAAGCTATACAACAGCCCGGAGTTGCTGAGTGGTATGAAAGTTTAGGGTTAGAATATTCATGGAAAGATTTTGTTACTAATGTAGGTAGCGCAGCAATTATCGGTGGTGCTTTTCCTATTGGTATTAAGATTGGTGGCAAGACTATTGGCTTAACATTTGAGCAAGCAAAAAAAGGTGCGCGTCTACTAACAGGCACAAGGAAAACCGATCTACAAGAAACAGCTGAAATTTTAGAAGAGGTTGCATCTTCAACAGTAGAAAGCAATCCGTTGCAAAATAATTCTATAGGTCAAGCTGAACATCAAGCCCGGCTTACAGAAGCAACGGTAGCAATTAACGATGGCGAAATGCCGAGGCTGTCAGACAATACGGAAGCGCAAGTTGTTATACCAGACAACATTAATCAAGCTACTAATCTTGGCGGCGTTGTAGATGAATTTAATCCGCGTGATATTAACGTAGATGCTAAAACATTTCAGTTTAAAGAAGGTGGTGACATATACGGTGTTACCGATAGGTTAGAAGGTGTAACAGAGTTTGATCCAATAAAAGCTGGTATGATTACAGTGTATGAATATGCTGATGGTCGTTTGTTTATAGCAGATGGACACCAACGGCTAGGTTTAGCAAAACGTATTATGGATCAAGACCCAAGCCAAGATATACAAATGGTTGGTTTTAGATTGCGTGAAAAAGATGGCATCACGCCAGAAGAGGCAACCGTTATCGCTGCACTAAAAAACATAGCCGAAGGTACTGGCACTGTTATAGATGCAGCAAAGATACTACGCATAAACCCAGATAGAATTGTTGAGTTACCGCCAAAATCTGCATTTGTCCGACAGGCTAGAGACTTGTCACAGTTATCAGATGATGCGTGGGGTATGGTTAAAAATGAAATAGTTGCACCAAACTACGCAGCTATTGTTGGTCGGTTGATGGCAGATGATGCCACAATGCAAAAAGCAGCGTTAGATGTATTATCAAAAACAGAACCGTCTAATGAGTTTCAAGCAGAAGCAATAGTGCGTCAGGTACGCGAAACAGAACTTGTAAGCGAAACGCAAGAAAACTTATTCGGTGAGGAAGTGTTAACGCAAAGCTTGTTTGCCGAGCGCGCAAAAGTGTTAGACCGAGCGCAAAAACAATTACGCAAAGATAAAAACTCTTTCCAGAACTTAATTAAAAATGCAGATAGGCTGGAAGATGAAGGTAACAAACTAGCAAACGAAGCAAACAAAAGAAGGGCAACAAACGATGGCAAAGCGATCTCGCTCCTCCAAAGCCAAGCGAACAGGAAAGGTAGCCTCTCAGAAGCCCTTACAACCGCAGCAAGGCAAGCAAAAGAAACAGGAAACTACAACCGCGCTACAACAAGCTTTGTCGAAGATGTCAGACGAGCAATTTCAGATGGCGAGTTCGACCGCGCAGAAATTAGCGATGCTGGACGCGCTTTCGATGCTCCAGAAGAAATCCCTCAGATACGAACAGATGCAGAGGAAATCGAGCTAGATAAATTTGATAGTTTGTTTAGCGAGGGCATGGAGGAACAAGCTAGAATATTAGATGCCGGGTTGCGTCAAGATTTAGATGTTAATGAAATACTTGATGAATATAAACTAGATTTTCAGCGGCAACTTAAAAACAATCCTAATAATGAAACTTTAATACGACATCCTTACATTGTAAGAGCCGTAGAAGATATGGAAAGTAGGCCCGAAACAAATAAAATGCCGGGCTACCCTAAAGATGAAAACGATGTTGAAGGTATTGCAAATTGGGTGAGTGAAAGACAGTACATTGTTGACGGTAGTAACAACGGTACTTTTGACGATGCTATGCGCGATATGGTTAAAACAGCGCGTAGTCTTGGCTGGATAGATGATAAGATAGAGTTGCCAGCTAATGCTATTAGAAAAGAAAAGAAAGCAGTAATTATACTTGGGCCACCAGCTGCCGGGAAAAGTACGCTTGCTAATCCTATAGCGCGCAAGATGGGTGCTTCTATTGTTGATGCAGATGAAGCTAAGAAGCTTTTGCCAGAATACGAAGGTGGTATAGGTGCAAATGCAATACATGAAGAAAGTTCTTTAATGTCGGACATTTTGCTTAAAACGTTGCTAGAGGAAGGTGATAACTTAGTGTTGCCAAAAGTCGGCGGTAACGTAGAAAGTATAGAACGTGCTATTTCTATGATAAAACAAAAAGGTTATAGTGTAGAAGTATTTGATATGGCGGTATCTTTTGACAATGCAATGCAGCGTATGTTGCAACGTTTTGTATCAAAGGATAGATTTATTAATCCACAATATGTAGTTAAGGTTGGTGAAAATCCAAGCAAAACTTTTGATGAAATTAAAAAGAAAGGTTTAGCAGATGGCTATTACAGAATCGACAACAACGGACCTCAAGACGGATACAAAGAAGTCCTTACAGAAACCGGGGAACTCCTCAAAGACACGAGTATTAGACTTAGAAGAGGTGGAGTTGAAAGCGGTCCAGAAGTCAGACGGACAGGTAGGAAAGTATCTGTTGGAGAGATCTCTGAAAGCTTTGAGGAGCTAGACACACCCACTATTAGCGAAAGTTTTTTAGACGAGGAATTTCCGTTAGAAGTCTTAGGCGAAGTAGATGATGTTACTGGCGAAGTTGTTTTGCGAAAAGTAACAGCTAGGCAGTTGCTTGATGAAATAGATCAAGATGATGCAATGGTCGATGCAATATCAAGGTGTCCGTTATGAGTTTTAAAAAATGTATTGATGATTTAGAAAACGGCAATCAGCTTACAAGAAACCAAGCGGAGGAAGTGCGCGAGGTTTATGAGCAACAGCTAGAGTTTCATAAAGGGAAAATGAGCGATACAGCTGCCGAAGCAGAGGCTGGCAAAGATGCTTTCAATGCAATTAAAAATAAAAAGTTACATAGCAAACGCCAAAAGATTACGCAAATGCGTACATGGCAAGAAATTACAAGAAACCTAGATAGCTATCGTAATAGGTTAGGTCAACAAGATCCAAATGCAGCTGCGCTTGCTTTATTTGAGCAAGATGGAATGTCAAAGTTTTCTAGTGTAGTGCAAAGAGAAGAAGCTATTGCTGGTTTTGCGTTTGCAAACATGAATAAAATTCTTGGTACGTTTCGTCGCAATCTAATAGGTAATGTACGAAGCAAAGCAAAACTTAAAAATATTGTTAGAGAGGCGTTTGGTGAAAATACAGGTGATGTAAGCGCAAAAGAACTTGCCGAAGCTTGGGGTGGCACAACAAAAATGTTAGGCAAAAGATTTAACAGGGCTGGCGGCAATATTGCATTTAAGAAAAATTACGGAATTTCACAAAATCACAATAGAATTACTATTGCAAAAGCTGGTCGAGAATTGTGGAAAACCTTTATAAAACCGTTATTAAATCGTACACAAATGATAGACCAAACTACAGGTATACCTTTTAATGATTTTCAATTAGACTTAGCGTTAAACGATGTTTACGATAGTATTACGTCAGAAGGATTTAATAAGTTAAATCCGGGGGCTGGTGGGCGCGGTAAATCTTTAGGTAATACGCGGCAAGATCATAGGTTTTTAATTTTTAAAAATGCAGACAGTTGGATGAAGTACCAAGAACAATTTGGTGATCCAAATGTTTTTGACACTATGATTTCTCATGTAAAAAATATGTCGCGTGACATTGCGCTAATGGAAATACTTGGGCCTAATCCTACAGCAACGGTAAATTTTCTACAGCAAACTTTAAATAAAAAAGTAAAAACAGAAGCCCTTACTGGACCAGTTAACGTAAAAGCTGAAAACGCAGTTGCGAAAACAAATAAAAAAATAGAACATTTGTATGCTGCCGTTACTGGTAGGAATAATGCACCCATTGATGGAACATACGCACCTGTTTTTGCTGGGTTGCGTCAAATACTGCAATCGGCGCAGTTAGGTGCTGCGTCAATCTCTGCAATTACAGATCTAAACTTTCAACGGTTAGCGCGTCAGTTTACAGGTTTATCGCAAACGCGCACGTTACAACAGTATTTAGAATACCTTAGTCCTCTAGGTGCAAAAGAAAAAGGTGAGTTAGCAATCGGTTCTGGTTTAATTGCAGAAGGTTGGACAAGTTTAGCTGCCGGGCAAATGCGTTTTGTTGGCGATATGTCGGGTCCAGAAGTTACTAGGCGTATATCTGATTTTGTAATGCGCGCTTCTTTTCTATCGCCAATGACTTCTGCCGGGCGTTGGGCTTTTGGTATGGAGTTTCAACAGTTTGTTGGGCGTAACGCTGCCAAAGGTTTTAACGATTTAGATCCAAATTTTAAATCTACGTTGCAACGTTACAACATAAATCAATCTGATTGGGATGTTATACGCGCAACAAACCCATATGATGAAAAAGGTGCAAAATTTATAAGACCTACTGATCTTATGGATCGTGCAGATTTAGACCCTAGTTTAAGAGAAAGTGTAGCAACTCGGTATTTAGAAATGATTAATACCGAAACAAACTTTGCTGTGCCATCTAATTCACTGAGAGGTCGTGTATTTCTCACAGGTGACAGTCAGCCCGGAACAGTTACAGGTGAGTTATCGCGGTCTTTTGCAATGTATAAAAACTTTGGCGTTACTGTTGTAAATACACATTTGATGCGCGGCATGACGTTAGATAAAACATCAAGCAAAGGTGGTTACTACGCGAACTTACTTATTTCTACTACAATGATGGGTGCGTTAGCATTGCAACTTAAAGAAATATCTAAAGGTCGTGATCCGCGTAATATGTTTGGTGATAGTGAAGAAACTGCAAAGTTCTGGTTTGCCGCATTTATGCAAGGCGGTGGTCTAGGTATCTTTGGTGATTTTCTAAACTCTGGAACAAATAGATTTGGCGGTGGTTTAGCAGAAACTATAGCTGGACCTGTTGCTGGTTTTGGCGATGATATTTTAAAATTAAGTGTTGGTAACTTATATCAAGCTGCTACTGGTGACGATACAAACGCAGCTGGTGAGTTAGTTAAATTTACGCAAAGATATTTACCCGGTTCGTCTTTGTGGTATGCAAGGTTAGCATTAGAGCGTAAAGTATGGGATCAGCTACAGCTTATGACAGATCCAAAAGCGCGGTCTAAGTTTCGTAGGGCAGAAACAAAGTATCGTAGGGATTTTGGTCAAAAATACTGGTGGGGTCCGGGTGATACAGCGCCGACAAGAGCGCCACGTTATTCAGCGGCGATTGAATGAAAGACTACACAATTAGGTTAAATTATGGTATTAGGGCAGCAAGGTAAGGAATTGCTATGACAGTAAGTAGTAGTACAAGTAAAGTTAGTTTTAGTGGTAACGGTTCGCTTACTACCTTTGCTTATAGTTTTAAGATATTTGACCAAGATGATCTTACAGTTATCTTGCGCGCAGCTGACGGAACAGAAACTGTCCAGACTATAACAACGCACTATACAGTTACAGGCGTAGGGTCGGCTAGTGGCGGTAACGTGGTGTTTGGTTCTGCCCCAGCAAGCGGTGTTACTGTAGTGATTTTACGCGAACAGCCACTTACACAAGGTTTAGACCTAGTTGCTAACGATCCTTTTCCAGCTGAAAGCTTAGAAGAGGCGTTAGACAAGTTAGTGTTTATGACGCAAAAGCACGAAGAGGAACTTAGTCGTGCTATTAAAGGATCGCGTACAAACGTCATAGCTAACTCTGAGTTTACAGTATCTGCTACAGACCGGGCTAACAAACTATTTAGTTTTGATAGTTCTGGTAACTTATCTATAGCACAAGAACTAGGAACGTTTCGCGGCAATTGGGCAGCTAGCACTTCTTACAATGCGCGTGACTTAGTTAAAGACACAAGCACTAATAACATATTTCTTGTAAACACAGCGCATACATCTAGTGGCGCACAGCCTCTTACAACAAATGCTAACAGTGCAAAGTATGATCTTATCGTAGATGCTGCATCTTCTACTACAGCGCAAACCGCTGCTGCTTCAAGTGCTACAGCATCGGCCAATAGCGCTACAGCATCGGCATCAAGTGCTACGGCTAGTGAAACTGCTAAGACTGCATCCGAAACAGCAAAGGCTGCTAGTGAAACTGCACAAGCTGCATCGGAAACAGCACAAGCTGCATCGGAAGCTGCGCTTGATAGTTTTGACGATAGGTACTTAGGCGCAAAATCTACGTCAGGCGGCAACCCTACTCAAGACAACGACGGAAACGCGCTTATTGATGGCGCATTATTTTTCGATACGACGAATAATGTGCTTATGGTGTACAACTTAGGTACGACTACGTGGCTCCGCACAACGCCAACTAGCTCAGATCAAACAGCAATAAATACTGTTAATTCAAATGCTACAAACATAAATACAGTGGCTGGTATAGATGCTAACGTAACAACCGTCGCTGGCATAGCAGCAAATGTTACAGCTGTGGCTGGTGATGCAACTGACATAGGCACAGTGGCCTCTAATCTTGGTGGTTCAAATACAATAGGAACCGTAGCTGGCATAGCTAGTAACGTAACAACTGTAGCTGGTATAAGTTCAGATGTGTCAACCGTAGCTGGTATTAGCTCTGACGTTACTGCTGTTGTTTCAATTCAATCTAACATTGCAACTATTGCAGCTTCAGCAGCAACTACAAACATAAATACAGTTGCAACAGATATATCTGGATCTAACAATATAGGAACGGTTGCTGGTGCAATAACAAATGTTAATAATACTGGCGGCTCAATAGCTAACATTAATACAGTCGCATCAAATTTGAGTTCAGTAAACAGTTTTGCAGAAACGTATCGTGTGGGCGGTGCAGACCCTACAAGTTCACTAGATGAAGGCGATTTATTTTACAACACAAGCTCAAACCAACTTAAAGTTTATAATGGATCGGCTTGGGAAGCTGGTATTCTTGCTGGTGCTAACGCATTAATACGATCAAATAATTTATCTGATGTTGCAGACAAAGGCACAGCACAAAAAAATCTTGGATTTTATTCAAGTAAAACAATTTCCGCATCAGAAACATTAGCTTCAAATGCAGAAATAATTACTGGCGCAAACCTAGTAATTAACAATGGGGCAACCCTCACAATTCCAAACACAAGCCGTCTTGAAGTGCGTAATTTTGCAAGCGGTGAAGTATTGTAAGAAAGGAAAACAACAATGTCTATTAAGTTAAATAGCGCAAGCGGCTCGATTACAATCTCGCCAGAGGACGGATCGGGCAATGCGGCTGTAACATTTCCGAGGGCTGGATTTGCTAGTTTAGCAAGTCCAACTTTTACTGGAACACCAGCGGCTCCTACAGCTTCAACTGGTACGAACACAACCCAAATTGCTACAACTGCTTTTGTGCAAACAGAAGTTACGGCATTAGTGGATAGCGCACCGTCTACACTAAACACTCTAAATGAGTTAGCTGCTGCATTAGGTGATGATGCAAGTTTTAGCACTACGGTTACAAACAGTATTGCTACAAAATTGCCTTTGGCTGGTGGTACGATGACTGGTGCAATAGATATGGGTGCAAATAATATTACTACTACTGGTAAAATTTTGTATTCTAATCTTTATTCTCAATTATCTGACCTTCCATCAGCCTCAACATATCATGGGATGTTTGCCCACGTACATGCAACAGGAAAAGGGTATTTTGCTCATGGAGGAAATTGGGTTCCTCTAGTAAGTGAAGATACTTCTGGTGATGTAACATTAAGTGGTGCATTAACTGTAAACGATACGCTAAATATTGAGGAAGTCATTGAGAAGGTTGCTATAAGCTCAAGTACTACTGGTACAATAAACACGGATCTTTTGTCCTCTGCTGTTGTTTTTTACAATGTAAATCAAACAGCAAACCGTACTATAAATTTTAGGGGTAATAGCTCAACAACTTTAAATAGTATAATGGCAATTGGTGAGACTATGACTTGTGCTATACTTATGCAGCAAGGCTCTACTGCATACTACCTAAACGCATATCAAGTTGATGGTAGTTCAGTTACACCCAAATGGTCAGGTGGTTCTGCGCCTTCTGGTGGTAATGCAAGTAGCATTGATAGCTATGCGTTTACAATAATTAAAACAGCGGATGCAACTTTTACTGTTTTAGCTTCACTTACTCAGTACGCATAAGAGGTTATTATGAGTTTATTTATACCAAAGCCAAAAATATTATATGCCCCGATGCTTGCTACATTTGGCGGTGGATCAATAGGCGGTTTTAAAAGTGGAGGTGCAGATTTTGAGGCTTATGATTTTGCTGTAGGTCAGTCAATTACATTTAGAAATGGTGATCTAACAATAGATCCAAATGGGATTACCTTAACGCAAGCAAGAGCTTATCTTAGCACTACGCAACCAGATGGTAGTAGTCAAGCTTATCAGTATTCGCAATGGGGAAATAACACAGAATTTTTTAATGTTTGGTATCAAAATGGCTATCAAGATTGGCTTGTACCACAAACAGGCCGATATAATATTCGTTGTGCTGGTGCACAAGGTGGTAGTGCTACTTATACAGTCGGTGGTATGAGCGCAACTAATGGCGCAAGTGGTGGTGTAGTAGAAGCAAAATTTGATTTAACTGGTGGCTCTTCATTAAGGTTTATTTGCGGTGCAAAAGGTACAACTGAAAATAATGAAGGTGGCGCTGGCGGTGGCGGTGGTTCATTTGTATTTTTTGGATCGGGTCTTACTGCAAATGTAACTACCGCTAATTATGCACACAATGGAACGGACGCTGAGAAAAAAGCTGCTTGTATGCTTGCCGCAGGCGGTGGCGGTAGTGCCTCTCATTCGAATACTCAATCACAAAGAGCGGGGCAACCGGCTTACACTGGTGCTGCGTTTGGTACTGGACGAGGTGCTAATTCTAGTGGCTATCATGATGCTCCATCAGCTATAACAACTTTAGGACATGGAACTAATGGATCAGGTGGTTCTATAGATAGAGAAAATAACTCTGTTGGGCAGTGGTCTGGTGGTGCTGGGTCAGGAATTTTAAGCGCTGGTGAAGATGGTCGATCTAGTGGAGGTACATCGGGGTATGTGACTAATAGACATTATGAAAATGGTTTTCGTGGTTCATATAATACAGGTAATTTCAATTACGGTGAATCAGGGGGTTTTGGCGGTGGTGCACGAGGTAGCTATAGTGGCGCTGGTGGCGGTGGCTTTTCAGGAGGCGCTGGTGATTGGTCAGATGGATCGACCTCTCATGGACATGGTGGTGGAGGTGGAGGAAACTTTATAAATTCAAGTTTTTCTGTTTCTGGTCAAGGTTCTTATGTTAGCTATTCTACTAATGCTAATAATAACACAAGTTACGGTACAATAGTAATTACAAGAGATAGCTAATGGATAAAAGAACACGCACACTTTCACAAGCACATTCGCGTATCGATCAAGTTGAGAAGGACGTTGTCGAAATAAAGACTACTATTACGCTCACAGTAAAAGATCTACAGCAAAGGATTAAGCGTTTAGAGATGATACTAATTGCAATTACTGGCGCAAGCTTACTGCTTCTTATACGAATGAACTTTTTAGGCTAGGCATATGGACCCGGTTACAATCAGTGGTTGCGTAGCTCTTGCCACTGGCAGTTTTAAAGCCATCAAGGGAGCAGTCTCCGCTGGTAAAGATCTAAGTGATATAGCCGGGCAACTAAATCAGTGGGGCAAAGCTTGCTCGGATTTCGCTATGCTTCAGCAACGTGAGGAGAACCCTCCCTTTTGGAAAAAAACATTTAAAGGTAGCGATGAGGAAAACGCTATCTTGATATGGAATAATGAGCGTAAATTTAAGGAGATGCGCCAAACCTTAAAAGACGAAATCAGTTTCGTATACGGACCATCCGCTTGGAAAGAAGTTTTGGCAATTGAGGCGCAGCAACGTAAAAGGCGTAAAGATGAACTGTATAAAAAACAGGAGCAACTAGATGCGATTATTAACTTTGCTATTGGGTTTATTATTTTTATCCTCAGTGGTGGTATCTTGTTCTGCATTTTCTATTTCATCGGCAAATGGCAAGGGCGTTGGTGATCATGTGGGTGCT
>Ga0208159_1000901_pt1 | contig 11488 bp, 20 predicted proteins | sample 9_EtaG_FD_184082 | JGI IMG/M metagenome (GOLD analysis project Ga0208159, IMG submission 184082) | Marine viral communities from the Subarctic Pacific Ocean - 9_ETSP_OMZ_AT15188 metaG (SPAdes) (version 2) | ecosystem: Environmental > Aquatic > Marine > Oceanic | place: Pacific Ocean | collected... | reverse complement strand
TAGACCTGTAGATAATGATAAGGATTTATATGTAAGAGTTACAACAAGTGGCACAGGGGATAGTGATAGTGAATATGATATGGCAACTTTGTTTATGAGGGCAGATACATCTTTTGGAACTACACCTGTTACAAATGCCACTCAATGGTTTTTTAATTCAGCTATGCCAAATGACAGTAATAAATTTAGTAATGCAACATTGTATTTATTTAATTTTAATTCATCAGAATTTAGTTTTGTAACAGTAGAGAGTGCAGGTTGGAACAATAGTATAGATGATCTAGTAGGAGAGCAGGGGGGTGGTGTTCATACTGTTCAAGAAGCAAATGATGGTATTGAATTACTATGGGAGAGTGGCAGTAATTTTGCTAGTGGAAGTAAAGTTATTCTGTATGGTTTGAAGAAATAAGTATAAGAAATATATAGTAAGATAGGAGTAATATGGCAACATTAGAGGAATTTCAAGCAGAATGTAGATCTGAATTACAAGCTCTTAGAGATGGAGATGGTATCTTTAAGCAAGTTAATAATGAGAGATTACCTATTTCTGATGATGATTTTGAACAGATGATTGTAGATTGTGCTAATGGTAAATTTGATCAACAAGAAAATGGCTACAAAGAGGCAAGATTACAGGAATATCCTAGCTATGGAGAGCAGTTAGATTATATTTACCACAATGGCTTAGAAGCTTGGAAAACAGATATAATTCAACCAATAAAAGAAGCTCATCCAAAGCCAGAATCCCCATAAATTTGTCTTAGGCTTAGTCTATCCTAGACTTATAGGAGGTTGAATAATGACTTTATTACAATACTCTGAACAGCAGGGAAAGAAGCCTACAGGGCAATATTCAGCAACTAGATTTATATTAGATAATCCAGAAGCTAAAAAAATCTTTCTGAAAGTGGCAAAAGAAGCTGAATCAGAATATATTTCAGATACTTTAGCAGCTCAATATTTAGTAGATCAATATGAGCAATTCAAACATCTCAATTACAACACAGTAAGGAGATATTTTAGGGATTATAGAGATGGCAGAATCAAATAACCTAAAGAAGTTTGCTCAAACTGTACAGGATAGAGATCCTAGAAAGTCTAAAAAGAAAGTTAATCATCCAAAAGGCTTTGAGCCATCAGCTTCTTTCAATCAAGCTACAAGATCTGGAGAGATAGTATCTCAACCTCAGAAATCTAATGACATTGATTGGAAAGAACAATTAGAGTCTTATTTTGGTAAAGATGCCCATAAATACAAAGTTTTAGAGAATCAAGCAGAGATAAGGTATTGGGATTCCAATATTGGAAATGGCAATATAGAGAGGCTTTATTACTTCAAAGCAAAAATAGTTTCTAGTGATCAATATATGCCAGATGAGGACTTTAAGAAGCTCCTAGCAAGTGCAGGTAGATTAAAGAAACAAGATAAAAAAAAGCCTGTAAAAGATTCAAAGACATTTTGTATAGCATTAGCAGATTTTCAAATTGGCAAAGAGGGTACTGAGGAGGCAATAGAGAGGTTTATAGACTATATTCCTAAGATTAAGGCACAAGTTAAGCAGATCCAGAAAGTAGAGCCATTAGATCAAGTATTGTTTGCAGGATTAGGGGATCTAGTTGAGTCTTGCTCTAATCATTATGCTATGCAGGAATTTAGCACAGTTTTAGATGAAAGACAGCAGCAAAAAGTAGCTAGGAGAATGATATATACAATAATTAAAGAGATTATGCCATTGTTTAGTAAGGGTGTAGTTTGTTTTATTGGTGGTAATCATGGAGAAAATAGAAAGAATGGGAGAGCTTATACAACTTTTGCAGATAATAAAGATGTTATGTTAGCTGAGGAGCTGCAGGAAATATTTAAAGAATCTCCTGCATATAGTAAGAGCTTAGATTTTATTATTCCAGATAATGAATTACACCTAACTATAGAAATATCTAATACAGTACTGCTTTTATTACATGGGCATCAGATGAGAGGAGCAGGTAATTCACAGGCTAAAGCTAGAAAATGGCTATCAGATCAAGCATTTTCAAGAAGTGAAACTGCTGATGCAGATATAGTTTTACATGGGCATTACCATTATTTTTCTGCTTATGAGAGTTCTGATAGGTTAATACTACAAGCTCCAACATTAGATTCAGGCTCAGAATGGTTTGAAAATACAAAAGGGGATAAATCTAGGGCAGGAATGCTTACTTTTGTAATTGGAGGAAAAGAGAAATGGGATTATATTAAGGTTATAAGGTAAATATGAAACTTGAAGTATTAAGATTTAATAGTGGTACAACATTCACTTCTGGATTGCTATTTGATGTAACAGACAATGTAAGATCCTTTTTATGCTACACAATGGAGGATCAATATAATCCAACAAAGATTTATGGAGAAACAAGAATCCCTGCAGGAACTTATAAGCTAACTCTAAGAGCTGAGGGAGGTTTCCACAATAGGTACTCTACTAAATATTCTGATAGACCAAATTGGCATCAGGGCATGATTTTAGTTAATAATGTTCCAAACTATTCCTATGTGCTTTGGCATGTAGGGAATAGCCCAAAAGATACCAAAGGTTGTTTATTGCTCTCAAAAACTCAGAAAGATGCTTTTGGAGGAGCTTCAAGAGCTGCTTATGAGGAAGTTTATCCTGTTGTTAGAGATGCAATTCTATCTGGAGAGGATGTAACTGTAACTTATAAAAACTTTGATGGATCTATTGTTTCTAATAAAGCAACAGATGATGTTGTAAATATATCTCAAGTTTCTAAGAATCAGGAGGATATTATGGATATATTATCTACAGAAATAAAACATCTAAAAGCTGAAGTTAAAGCTCTTAGACAAGCAATCATATTAAAGGGAATGCAAGTTAAATAATTTAACTCATTCACAATCATGAATATAAAATGTCATTCCTGTATGGGAAAACTAGAATTAATTAATAAGGCTTTTGTTTGTATTAATAAAAAATGCAATCAATTTAAAAAAGTACAAACAAAATTAAAAGAGGAGGAATAAATGGAATATTGGAAAGCTGCACTTATCAGAGGACTAAGATCTGGAGTACAAACTTTTTTAGCTGTAATGATGGCTAATCAAGCAGGTATGTTTGAAACAGATGTGCTTATGGCAGGTGTTATGGCAGGAGCTACAGCTCTTGTTTCAGTAGTTCAAAATGCTATGGAGGATGCTCCATTCAAATTTATGAGCAATATACCAAAAGGCTAAATTTTTACTTTAGGAAGACTAGCAATAGCTTTCCTTTTGTATATAAAAAAAGAGGAGATTTGTATCTCCTCTTTTTTGTTAAGCAGGTTGAGGTTGATTAGGGCTACAATGATCATACACAAAGGGGTATGTGAATGAAGTATCTCCACCTGCTCATTATTAACTATAACAAAGCTCTGGAACAAAAATTAATTTATTTCAGTTTGTGCCTTTTTGTCTTAACTGCAGTTTATAGTGTTATACACAAATAAACTTTTTCTGTAGCTTTTAAAAAGAGATAGTTGATTAGGATCTTTATAACAGAGGATTAGCTACACCTCATTAAACTAGGGTTAAAGCCTATTATTCCACATATTTAAATGCTACTAAATTTAGTGTTCTGGTTTTTGGGAGGGAGTGGCACAGGGTAAGTTCCACCTATAACAATAACAAACACAGTTCTTAAAAATAGCCCTAGCCTAGTAAAAGGGCTAGGGCTTATCAATCTTAATTTCTACTTTTAATGCTTGACAATGTGACAAATTTTATTATATTTATATTATAAGTATTAGTTGATTAGGAGGTAACAATGATGATTCAGGAATGGATTTATTTAGGCTTAGCTTTATATGGCTTTGCTTCATTAATAATAACAATTCTATTTGCTTGGATGTGGATAGAGGAAAAGCTGTTAAATAAAAAGACAGACTTTGAAACAAGACTACATAGAGGAGAGATCCTTTATAAAGGAAATATTTTCTAATGTATCCAATCAAAAGTAAAAATAAATTTACTTGGGCTTATAAGTTTCTCTATTGGAATAGTGATCAAAATATTGTTTATCTTTATACAATAGAAACTAAAGAGGGTTTTCAAGTTGCAGAAAGTGCAGCTTGGGGAAATGCAACTTTTGATGGTTGCAACAATATGAAATATATTGGTAAAAATAAAATGGAGGTTGAAAATGGCACATATGCCTAAGTTCTTAGAGGACTACACAACTGTTGATGAACTTATCAACAAAATGAATACAGAATATCCAGAATGCAGATTAATTGCAGAAATGATTGGATATGGAGATGATTGGGTAATATTTAAAAGCTCATTCTATGAAACAAAAGAGGACACAGATCCAAAAGCTGTAGCCTATGCAAAGCAAACAAGTAAAGATCATAATTCTTGGTTTGAGATGGCTAATACTAAAGCTAATGGGAGATGCTTAAGAATTGTATTCTCTGAATCTACTTTAGCTGAGGAAATGATTGGGATTGCTCCTAGTAAAGATGCAGATCCAGAGAAATCTAATTTAGATAAGAAAGTAGAAGCATTAGAAGCTGAGGGATTAGTTACTGATATTTCTCATAAGGCTCAAGCTGTAATGAATAGCATTAAGGATTTTGCTATGGATTGCACATCTCAAGATCTAGATAAAGCAAGACTTTTAACTGCTAGTGCTTTAACTGAGCTAGGAATTAGAAAAGAGGATGTATCTATTACTAATTTACAAGCAGTAAAAGATAAGATTCAAGATATTGCTAGTTCTGAGAAAGCTTCATAATGCTAGGTTTATTTGCTAGGAATAAGCATAGTAATATGGAAATTCTTTTTTTTGAGAAAGATATATCAGAATTTAGAAAAATTAGATATATCTTAGAAGTAGAGGGCAAGATCTGTTCATTAGATCCAGAGTTCTCTACTTCTGGAAACTTAAGAAAAGCTGTGCATAGATTAAATAAAGATTACAATTCTAAAATCTATAAAGAGGAATGTAATTGTAATTTTAAGATTAAAGGCAAACTAAATATGGATGGAACTCCTAGAAAGCACTATGCCTATATAAAGGATTGGGCATCATGAGAATTATGGTTACTTTTATAATAACTGAGGATTATATTATTGAAACTTCTGATATTAAAAAATCAGCAAAATTAATTCAAAAAATTTGGAAAAAAAAGCAAAATTCTCAAAATAATTTACTTAAACAACATAAAGTAGATTATTCAATAGATATTGTAGAAAAATATATAACAGAGGAGGTATAAATGGGGGATAAGTACAGACCAACTGCTTTTGCAGATGTAAAAGGAGCTGCAACAAAGATTCAGAGTGTTGATTGGCATACACCTCCAGAGGTGTTTGATAAATTAGATTTAGAATTTGATATTGATGTAGCTTCTCCTGTAGGTGGTGTTGATTGGATTCCTGCTAAAAAGTATTATACAGAGCAAGATGATGGATTAGCTCAAGATTGGGAGGGTACAGTATGGATGAATCCCCCTTATGGCAAATTTACTGCAACTTGGTTGGAAAAATTTGTAAATCATGGAGATGGAATAGCCTTAGTATTTGCTAGAACTGATACTCTTTGGTTTCATAATTATGCACTTAAAGCAGATGCACTTTTATTCACTAAGGGTAGATTAAAATTTATTAATCCAGAGAGAAATGATACAAGCACTTCTGCATCAGGCTCATTGTTTGTAGCTTGTGGTAGTAAAAGTGTAGAATCTCTTAAAAATTCAAATATGGGATGGTTTATAGATTTAGGTAATAATAATGATATCTTTAAATTATAGGAAAGAGGGATATAAATTTCCAGAGCTTCCTATACAAACAACAATTATAGATCCTCCTTACAATATTGGATTTAATTATAAATCTGATTTTAAGGATAAGATGACTCCAGAGGAATATAACAAATTTATTTATGATTGTATTGAGGGTTGTTATCATCATTCAACTGATGATGCTAATTTATTTTTAATTAATTATCCTGAAATAATATTTGATTTATATTTAGCTATTGATCATAGCTCTTGGAATATTAATCAATTTATTCAATGGGTTTATCCATCTTATCAAAGATCTAATAAAAAATTTACAAGAGCTAGTAGAACTATATTGTGGCTATCTAAAAATAATTCTAAAACATATTTAGATAGAGTAACTCAACCATATAAAAATCCAAATGATAAAAGAGTTAAAAAGATAATAGCTTCTGGTAAGACAGGAACTCATCTTTATGATTGGTGGGAAATAAATATGGTTAAAGGTAATTCTAAAGAAAGTTTAGGTTATGTTAATCAAATACCTTATGAGCTTTTAAGGAGATTGATTCTTACAACTACTGATGAAAATGATGTAGTTTATGATCCTATGTGTGGCTCAGGATCTACAGTATTTGCAGCAGGGCATCTAGGTAGAATTGGAATAGGTTATGATATTAGCTCTAAAGCTAGGGATATTTGGGATAAATACACTATCAATCCTTATACTGCTCTAGGTTATGATAGAAAATGAGTATATTAAGTAAGCCATTACAAGCATTCTGGAATAATCAGGTTGCTAATGATAATGTTAAAGCTACTCCTTTTTCTGGTAATTGTATGTTTTGCAGTAAAGCAATAACAGAAAAAGATGAGGATCACTCTGTTTGCAATACTTGTTGGGCAGATTTAGGAGATGATGAGTGATAGAACTTTTATTAACTTGCTCATTGTTAGGTACTGTTCATTTTAACCTAGATGAAGTAACTGATATATATAAAGTATCTAATCAATGTGAGTTAATAGAGGTGGTGCAGGAGTGGATTCCATTAGTTAATATCCACTTTCAGTCAGAGGATGAAGCTCTTGCATTAACTGTTATTTATTGTGAAAGTAGAGGATATGCTAATGCTACAGGCTATAACACAGATGGATCTTATGATCAGGGTTTGTTTCAATTTAATAATAGAACTGAGAAATGGCTTGAGGATGATATCTATAATAGAGATCTAGATATGTATGATCCAGAAACTAATGTAAAAGCTGCTAGATGGCTTTCTTTTTATGATGGTTGGCACCATTGGAACAGTAGTAAGCATTGTTGGGGGAGATATGGTTAATGCTAACAATAGGAGAGATTTTAAAGCAGAGGAATATGATCTTTATGATGTTAGAAAAGCTAGACCATTCTGGAATCAAGTCTGTGAAGCTAATCAATGGCAAGTTATAAAAGATGAGGAGGACTTTGCAGAGGACTATGTTTGCAAAATACTTAATAATCTTTATGTTATGGAGCTTCAGGTTGTTGGTTATTGGCATAATTTTAACAAAGATAATATAAGCAACTTATGGATCTCAGCAAGTAAAGTAGATAATCTTAAAAAGAAAGCACAGGCAAAAAACACAAGATCAGGTTTAATTTTTCTTAATTGTGTTCCTAATAGGTTTATAGGCATAGATATAGAGGAAATTAAAGAAGCCTACAAAGTTAATAAATCCTCTGGAGAGAAATCTTATCAAATACCACTACAAAAGATTGATTATCTTTATAAACAATTATTAAATAATAACTTCTGTGATTGCTTAGAAAATCACATAGAAATTATGAATCAGGGTAATGGTAGAATCCCAATGGCTCAAAGAAATGTAAATTTAAGAGGTAAAAATGGAATATGCTGCTGATGAGATAAATTATGGCTATAGAGCCATTATGATGCTGATTAATTCTGAACATACCTTAATAGATAAGATTGAAAATATAAAAGAGATTGATGGCACTAAAGAACATCCATTGTTCGGTACAAGTCAGGGTGGAGTAACTTTCTCTATGATGCTTAAAGGTATGCAGACACTTGTAGAGATTGTGTTAAATAAGGGAGATAGATTTGATATAAACACTATGACAGAGCTTGGAAGTGCAACTGTTATAGATGAAACTGTGGAAACTGTAAATAATTTTTTACATATCTTTTATACAAACTTAAAAGATGATGAGAATAAACTACTGAGTGAGGCATTAGATCCTCACAACTACAGGAAAGCTGCTAAAAAAATGCACTATAGAGAAATGTTTGGTGATGATGCAGCTATTTAATGGAGATTGCCTGAAAGTAATGCAGGATATTCCTGATAACTCTGTTGATTTGATTATTACTTCTCCACCTTATGAGGATATTTCTGGAGCAGGTTATAAAGCTAACAAAAAAGATATATTATTTCTTAAACTTTATTCTGAGTTCTTAGATAAAGTATTTACTCATTATGAAAGAATATTAAAAGATGGTGGGCAATTATTTTTTAACATAAAAAGTAAAACTGCAAACAAGACATTAAGAACTCCACATTGGCTAGAATTTACAGATGCTTTTCAAAAATTAGATTTTAAAAGTTATATTATTTGGAAATATGCAGGAAGTTTTGATAGCACAAGATCTAGGTTTCATTTGGATTATGAAATTATTTACCATTTATCAAAAGGTGATAATATTTACCTTAATACTGATTGTGGTATTGATGATCCATTAACTTCTGTTTGGTATGTTCCACATTATATACCTGCTAAAGAAAGATTACATCCTACACAAATGCCTATAGCACTAGCAGAAAGAATATTAACTATTGCTTCTAAAAAGGGAGATACAGTATTAGATAATTTTATGGGTAGTGGAACAACAGGTGTTGCTTGTAAAAAATTTGATCTAAATTTTATTGGCATTGAATTAGACAGGGATAATTTTGATATATCAGAAAATAGAATACAAGAAGCATCAAAAAGTTAAGTTTGTAATCCCTACAGATCTAAGAATTATAGATCCACAGACAAAAAATATACTCTGGAAATATGGCACAATACAACTATTTGCTAATAATAAAATTTCTGCATGGGTACTAGAAAACAACACAAAAGAGCCAATTAGAATTTCATTATTCTGTATCTTGCCTGTACATTGATATTATATGAAAGCACAAGTTAATTTAAGTCAAGTATTGCAGGGTGGTTTAGCTGCATTAGTTGGATGGTTATTTAAAACTGTTAATGATCTACAGCAAGAAGTTGCTGTTTTAATGGTACAAATATCAGATGCTAAAGAAGATCTAATGTCTTTGGCTATGAGAGAACAAGAACTAAACTCAGCAATTACTGAAATTCTCATAAAACTAGGTGGATAATGTGTAATTGCAACTATTTATGCTGTGGTTGTAGTTTGCATTGTAATAATAGAACTTAGGTTATACTAAATCTATGGATTACATAGATGATATGTCTTTAGCTTTACCTAATCAGCAACAAGTTGGAGAATCTAATATTGATTTTAAAAGATTTCAATATTATTTAGGTTTAGGTGCAGGTAGAACTCTAACAAAAGTTTCAGAAAACTTCAGTTTGACAGAGAGGAGAATATATCAAATATCCTCTAAGAATCAATGGCAGGATAGAGTAAAAGCTATAAATAAAATGCTTAATGAGCAGATTATTGGGGAAGTTTTTGCTCAAGTAGGAGAAACTGCAAGAGATCTAGCTAATGAGCTTAAGCCTGTAATTTTTAGAATTATTAATGAAATAAATGAAAGAGATCTAGCTTCACTTAATCCTACTGAATTAAAAGGATTGTTAGATGTTTGCTATAAGATGATCAGTCAAATTTATGGATTAGGAACACCTCAAGTAACAGTTAATCACATAGAACAACCACAGATCAAGTTCAAGTGGGATTGGGAGCAGGATGATGAGCCAGATTATTGAGGCTACTCCACCTGATCTACATTCTGGACAATTAGAAGTTATAAAAGCATTAGATGAACATAGATTTATAATTGCTGTTTGTGGTAGGAGATGGGGTAAAACTACACTATCTTTAGTTGCTGCAGTAGATCAAGCATTAAAAGGTTTAAAAGTTTGGATTATCTTTCCTGTATATCCACAGGCTTTAGAGTCTTGGCTTAATCTAAAAAGCTTAATTAGACAGTTACCAGAGGATTATGCAGAAACTAGAGAAGTAGAGAAAAGAATAGTATTAGCTAATGGAGGATCTATACAGATTAAATCAGCTAATAAGCCAGAAACTCTTAGAGGTGCAGGTGGTATATCTCTTATAATCTTTGATGAGGTTGCTTATCAAGATAAAGAAACATGGGATACAGTTAGACCAATACTTAGTGATAGTTTAGGCAAAGCTTTGTTTATATCTACACCTAATGGCATGAATTGGTTTTATGAGCTGTTTGATAATGCTAAAAGGAGAGCTGATTGGAAAGTATTTCACTATCCTACAGATCAATCTCCTAGAATAAATAAAGATGAGTTAGCACAAGCCAAAGAGGAGTTAGGATCTATGGTTTATGCACAGGAGTTCAATGCAGAATTTACAGAGGTAGGACACATGTTCAAAAGAGAATGGTTTAAATATTATGACACTATTACAGGAGATGATCCAGAGTATGTCTTAGGAGATGAAGTAGTAAAGCATTCTGAACTATCTATCTTTGGAACTATGGACACAGCTTTGAGTATTAAAGAAACTGCTGATTACTCAGTAATAATAACAGTAGGATCTACTCCTAGTGGTAAGCTTTTAGTAATGGATGTATTCAGAGCAAGATTAGAAGCTCCAGAATTACTCCCACAGATAGAAGCAAAGATTGATGAATACAATATGTCTTGGTTGGGAGTGGAAGATTCTAGTTTTGGTTTAGGTATAATTCAGATGGCTAGGAGGCAGGGTTTGCCCATAAGGAACTTAAAGGCAGATAAAAGTAAAACTGCTAGAGCTGTACCTGCTGCTGCAGGTGTAGAAAATGGCACTATATGGTTTTTGAAAAATGCTAAATGGCTTGTAGAATTTGAAAGAGAATTAACTAGCTTTCCATCCTCTGGATCTCATGATGATATGGTGGATGCCTTAGCTTATGCAGCTAGGTTTGGAATAGTTAGAAAGACAAATTGGAGTGTAACCTAATTGGGAATTAGAGATAATATTAGAGGCTTCTTTGCTCAGGAAGTTCAAACAGAAAAGAAATCTGGGCAATATCCAACATCACAAGTAGTATTTCCATTTAATACTGATGCAGGTTATTTTAGTGGAGTTAATCAAATGTCTCCAGAGGGAAACTCAGCTGCTCTTGCTTGTTTAAATGTACTAGGAACAGCTTTTAGTGAGCCACCACTTAAAGTATATTTAAAGAATCAAGAGGGGGATGAGTATATAGATAAGCATCCTGCTGCATTACTTTTAGAGAATCCTAATCCAAATATGACAGCATCACTACTTAATAATTACATAGTTACTTCTGTTGCTGTGTCTGGAGATGCTTTTATCTTGAAACTTAGAAATGATGCAGGAGCTGTAGTTCAACTTATACCACTACTTCCAGAGATGGTAGAAGTTAAAGGCAATACAGAACAATTAATAACTAAGTATGAATATAAGCAAAAAGGCAACACTATGACCATATTGCCAGAGGATATGATACACCTTAGAGAAAGAATAGATCCTAGAAACCACAGGAGAGGATT
>Ga0208159_1000900_pt1 | contig 11492 bp, 16 predicted proteins | sample 9_EtaG_FD_184082 | JGI IMG/M metagenome (GOLD analysis project Ga0208159, IMG submission 184082) | Marine viral communities from the Subarctic Pacific Ocean - 9_ETSP_OMZ_AT15188 metaG (SPAdes) (version 2) | ecosystem: Environmental > Aquatic > Marine > Oceanic | place: Pacific Ocean | collected... | reverse complement strand
TATTAAGATTATCTTAATCTAGAGGAGCATTACCATGGCAGATGCTTGGGGTGAAAATAATTGGGGCGAAGGCGCATGGGGCCAACAAAGCTCGATCACAGTATCTGTTACTGGGTTATCGACCACAACAGCATTAGGCACTGAGTCTTTTGTTGGTGATGTTGTAGTCACATTAGATTCACTTCAATCAACATTTTCTTTAGGAACAGAATCCGTAGAGGCTAGTTCTCTCGTTACACTAGATTCACTTCAATCTACATTTACGTTAGGTACGGAAACAGCTATTGCTGATTCAGTAGTAAGTGTATCAGGGCTTTCAATAAGTAATGCATTATCTGGAGTTACGGTATCAGGTGAAGGTAGCGTAGCTGTTGTAGCTCCCTCAGATCAACTTGATTTCAATATTGGAACTGTAACAGTAGAAGGGTCATTAGACGTCAACGTCACTGGTGTAAGTATGTCCTCTGCTTTAGGAACAGCAGTGGCTGCTATTGATATTGTAGTAACCCTAGGCAGTCTATCGACAAGTTTTGCTGCAGGAACTGCAACAGCAACAGGGGGAACAGGTGTAATAGTTAGTGCTACGGGTGTATCCATGAGTTTTGCTGCAGGAACTGCTTCAATTACAAGTGGAGCCTTAGTCAATGTGACAGGTTTAGATTTATCAATAGTTACAGGAAACCCTTTTGCTACACCTTGGGCTAATGTGGTAACCGGTGCAAGTAATACCTGGACAGAAGTAGACGCAGCATAAAAGGTGTTGCTTGAATAACAAAAAAGGATATATTTTAGAGAGGTAAAAACATGGCCAGTACATTTACAAGTAGATTCAAATTAGAGAAGATGGAAACAGGGGCTAACGCCAATACCTGGGGAACTAGAACAAACAATAACTTAGATGTTTTAGACGCTTTTGGAGGAGGCTATATAGCTAAATCTGTAGCAGGTTCAGCCAATATTACCTTGTCTACAGCTGATGCAGATCCAACTGCTGAGTCTTCCAATAAAGTAATTGAACTTACAGGAGCTTTGACAGGAGATATTGTTGTATTTGTCCCAGCCACTGAAGGTGAATATGTATTTTTTAATAATACGACAGGTTCACAAACTTTAACAATAGCAGCAACTGGACACACTGCTAACGGTATACAAATAGCACAAGGTGCATACTCACATATTTATAATGACGGTTCTTCTAATTTTAAAATGTATAACGCTGTTGACAAATTAGGAGCTACAACTTTTAAAGGAGCTGTAACTGCTGGTTCATCAGGACAAATTATTCTTAGAGATAATGGAGCCGTAACTGCTACAACATTTACAGGTGATGGTTCTAATTTAACAGGAATTGGTGGAGCTATACCTTCAGGAACAAAAATGGTTTTTTATCAAGCCTCTGCTCCAACAGGTTGGACCAAAGATACAACTGCTGCACTTAACGAAGCCGTAATGTCAATCGTTACAGGTTCAGGTGCTGGTACAGGTGGTTCGACAGCTTACTTTTCATCTTTTTTAGCTACTACAAATAAAACGCAACCTGACGCAACTGTTACAGGTAGTGTAGCAGGAACTGTAGGTGGGCATACTTTATCAACTCCAGAAATATCTTCACATACACACGGTAGAAATTTCATACAGAGCAATCCACCACAGAGTCTTAAAAGTGCTCCAAATCAATCTTATCTTAGTATTGCAGCACAGTTAGAAGAAGGTGCTTACAGAGGAAACCCTTTTTCAGAAGCTCAGTCACAAGGAGCTGTTATTGAAGATGTCCCAACAAGTTCAGCAGGTGGTGGTGGATCTCATAGTCACCCATTCAGTGGCTCTCTTTCAAGTGCAACTGCTGCAGTTACTATTCCTGCCGCAGACGTAAAATATGCAAATGTGATTATCGCTGCCAAAGATTAGTGATAATCGTAAAAGATAATTTTTTTTCCGATTTAGATGAAATAAAAAAAATTCTTCAAAAAGTTCCTGTATATAGTAATGAAGATTGGGAGAGATCAACTAATAAAAAAATCTATTGGCAAGGTAATAGAAGTAATGATTTTGGTACATCTCATAAAGATATATACGACATGATCAAAAAAAATATAGAAGTTACCTTTAAAAAAAAATTTAAAATTAATTCGATGTGTTTACACGAAAGAAAAGACGAAAGAATGAATCCTCATTTAGATACAGATGGGCATGATACAAATTGTTTAATTTATATCAGTGGTGTTCAGGGCATACAAAATGGAACAGGTTTTTATAATAATGATGAACTTTCAGTTAGTGTCGGTTTTATGGAAAACAGGGCGATTTTATTTCCCTCTAATCATCTTCATTCTTGCCTTCAAGCAATTTACTCAAAAAAATCTAGTTTTAGAGTGACGGTAAATTGTTTTATGGAAGAAGAAAAATAATGCCTATATTTGACCCTGATGGAACGTGTCCTCTTTTAAAGAAAAAATGCATAAAACATAGGTGTGTTTGGTACAATATGCTTCAAGGTAAGCATCCTCAAACAGGATTAGATGTTCAAGAGTGGGGTTGTTCTATAGCTTGGTTGCCTTTGCTATTAGTTGAAAATAGTAAAAATACAATGGGAGTTCAAGCAGCGACAGAATCGTTTAGAAATGAAATGGTTCAGTCAAATAATATTATGACAAAGGTTTTAGCACAAAGTGGAGATGCTAAAAAAGCAATGAGCACCGCCACTTCTATATTTGAATTAATAGGTGATCATCAAAAAGCAATAGAAAATAATGACGAATCATTAGAACAGAAAACTGTTAGACAATTAAGCAATAATAAGATAAAAGTTAAGAAGAAGCCTAAAAAGGCAACAACAAAAAAGGTAAAAAAAGATGGCAACAACCGTAAATAACACAACAGTAAATTCAAAAGTAACAATCATTTTTGATGCGGCTGGAAACCTTAATGGCAATGGTCCTGCTAAAGGCACAGGTAATACTGAGTCTGATGTTTATCTAGATGATTCTGTTTATTACAATTTAAGATCTCATACTGAAATAGACAATAGTATTCATGCTTTACAATGGGATGCTACAACAAATTCTGGTGAAATAGAATATGTTGATACTAGAGACAACTTAGCTCTATCTTCTTTTCCTCAATGGGCAACAAATGTTGTCATAAGATGTGAAGCTGAAGATACTTGGAAAACAGCTTACAATACTAATGTTGCTGCTCAACTTACAACTTGGACTAACGGTGGAAACGCCGAAGCAGATTTTGTTGAAGATAAATCCAAAGCAACAACACACGCCGATTCAGAAAGAACAACTTACCTTTCTGCACACAGTATTACTTACTAAAGTTTTCTGTGTATAAATAAAAATGAAAGAATATATTTTAGAAATAAAAAAAGTAATCCCTAAGACTATTTGCGATAAAATAATCAAATATTTTGATAACAACTATAAAGAAGCTAAAACTACAGGTTTGGGCGTAAATAAAAATATTAGAAATTGTCTAACTAGAAATTTAATGAATACAAAGTCATTTGGAGAAACCATTTGTCTGAATGCTACAAAAGAAAAAATATTTGAATGTGTAACTCAATATAAAAAAAAATTCGATGTAAACATTGAGGATATAACACAACTAGATTTACTTAAATATGAAGCTAATGAATTTGAGGCGGGATACAATTTTCATTGCGATTTTGGCCCAAAGTGTATGGAAAGGTGTCTTTCAATTTCAATATGTTTAAATAATGAATATACGGGTGGTGAATTTGTTTTTGATTGCAAAGATGGAAGATATGTCGTACCACAAAATGTCGGTGACGCAGTAATCTTCCCTTCTAACTTTATTTTTCCACATCAAGTCAATAAGGTATTAACTGGTACTCGATATGCCCTGATAGGATGGGTATTATAATGAATCCTATTTTTATAGATAAATTTTTACCTGATCAGATTCTTAACATTTGTTATTCTTACACTATGATAAAATATTCGAATCATAGAAAAATAAATATGGATACACAGGCTAATTCACTTATAAGTGAATATAGCGACTTTTTAATGGAAACAATAATGGAGGCAAGCACTCCTGTTGTTGAACAAAATGTTGGTAAAAAACTTTTTCCTACATATTCTTTTCTAAGAATTTATGATAAAGGGTCTGATTTAAAAGTACACACTGATAGACCTTCTTGTGAATTTACAGTAGCTTTGTGTCTAGGTGCAGATCCTATAAGCAAACCCTATGAAATATTTATTGGAGAAGAAGATGAAACTTCGGATTACAAATATTACAATGAACAAAGAGAACTAGCTAGGTATAGAATTGATCATAAGTTCCCCATGTTACCAAACAACGCTGTAATATTTCAAGGTATGGATAAAATTCATTGGAGAGAGGTTTGCAATCACGATCACTTTACTACAGTGTTTCTTCATTATGTTGATCAAAATGGAGATTACAAAGATAACAAATATGATAAACGTAATCTGTTAGGTGCAGCTAAAACTTAATATTAATGAAAATAGAACTACAAAGAAACTCGTGGTTTAATTCTGATGTATTTTCTTTTTTTGTAGACGATCATTATTGTGAAGCTGTAAATGACATAGTTAAAAAAGATTGTGATGAATGGGCATCTGGCTTAAAAAATGTAAAGGCTAAAACTTCTAATTGGAATGGATTAAGATACCCTGTTATCAAAGAATTATCTGATTTTGCTTGTGAAAAAGTATTACCTTCAATCGGTAAATCTCAAAATTTTAAATGGAACAATTGGACTGCTAGAGAAGCTTGGATAAATTTTTATCAAAAAAATGATCAGGCTGTTCCTCATCATCATTATTTTGCAGATTTTTGTGGTGTTCTTATTACAAAAACAAAAGAATCTAATTTAAAATTTATTAATCCATTAGAAATACATGGCTATTTTAAAGAGTTTATGACTGAAGAAAGCATACACAAAATAAATGAAAAAAAAGGATTGTTTATTTTTTTTCCTAGTTATATTTATCATAAGGTAGAAGAATGCACAGAAGACAGAATATCAGTAGCTTTTAACTTTTTAAATGAGAGTGACCAAATTAAAAAAGAGGCCGATGAATTTCAAGATTCATTAAAACAACATGGTAATAGATTATCTTAAAGTTCCTTATTTGATTTCTTCTTTTGAAGAACACTCTATTATAAAAGAAGATATTTTGAATTTAATAAATAATTCACCAGCAGAATCTTCAATATCTAATGATGAAAAAAAAGGGGATAGAATATCAAGACTTGATTGGAATCATCGAACTAAATTTGATAGAGAGTGGGTAAAGAGGTTCTTACCCTTATTACATAAAAATATTCAAACAATGATACAACAAATAGGGTTTTCAAACCATGAAGTAATATTTTTATGGTTTCAACAATATTTGCAAAATGGAACTCATGGTTGGCATATTCATGCTGACAATTACACAGGAGTGTATTATTTAGAGTTACCAGTAGGAACTCCGACTACAGAATATTGCAATCCTAATAATATGAATGAGGTTAATAAATTTAATGTTAAAGAAGGAGACATATTATTATTTCCTAGTTTTGTCGTTCACAAAGCAATTAAAAATTTATCAGACAAAAGAAAAACAATTATTTCATTTAATATTAATTTTCAAAAAGTGAGAGGACACAGAAATGATTAAACCGGAAGAAATAAAAGATAAAAACTTTAAAATATTTTTAGGAATGCCTATGTACGGAGGGATGCTGACAGAAAGCACACTTCATGGGTTATTGGATTTACAACAATGGTCTGTAGCAAACAATGTACATTTGCGCATACAAACCATGGGTAATGAAAGTTTAATTACCAGAGCAAGAAATACGATCGTATCTATGATGTTTGATCAACAAGATTTTGTTGCTACACATCTTTTGTTTATAGATGCAGATATTGGTTTTACTTGGCAAAACATAGAGAGATTGGTTTGTGCGGAAAAAGATGTGGCTTGTGGTATATATCCAAGAAAACATATATATCTTGAAAAAATTAAAGACATATTAGAAAAAACTCCTAATGCTACTATTGATGAGATTGAAGCTAGAGCTTTAGGCTATAATGTTAATTTTGATGACCCTGAAAATATTCAGGGCGAACAAGGTTTTTTTCCTGTTCAAGAAGCAGCTACAGGAATGATGTTGGTAAAAAGACAAGTATTTAGAACAATGATGAAGAAATTTCCCAATAGAAAATATGAATCAGATCAAATTGTAAATGGTGGATCTTATAAATCAGATAACTGTTACGACCTATTTGCAGTAGGCCCCTATGAAACTTCTTTAAAAAATGGTGGTACACAAATTAGATACCTATCTGAAGACTATTATTTTTCTCGCTTGTGGCAGGAATGTGGCGGTCAAATATGGGCTGACTTAGCTATGCCTTTAACACACTTTGGCAACCGTGCATTTAAAGGTCATGTTGGGTCTTTAGTTGCTAAAAAAGACTAATTTATATATATTGGCGTCATGCCATTAGTAAATTTTAGACCAGCACCCGGTATCAATAAAGAAGTAACTGACTACACAGGCGAAGGCAAGTGGACAGACGGCGATAACGTACGCTTTTTTCAAGGATTACCTCAAAAAATTAAAGGGTGGGAGAAGTTCATATCTACCTCATTAGTTGGTGTAGCACGTGATATGCACGCTTGGGTAGCTTTAGATGGAATTAGATATAATGCAGTCGGGACGGATAGAAAACTTTATGTCATTCAAGAAGGATTAGCCTATGACATAACACCAATTAGAGAAACACAAGCTTTGACTAATCCTTTTACGACCAATGCTACAACCTCCGTTGTAGTGACTGATACAGCTCACGGTGCACAAAAGGGTGATTTTGTAACCTTTGATTCTTTTTCTGCTGTAGACGGATTAGACATGAATAAAGAATTTGAAATTACATCAGTGGCTAACAATAATGCCTATGTTGTAACTGCAACCTCTGCTGCATCAGGCTCAACAGCAAGTGGAGGAGGATCAGGCAATGCCAAATATCAAATTAGTATTGGACCTGAAATTTCCACTTCGGCTTTTGGTTGGGGCACTGATTCTTGGGGTTCAGGAACTTGGGGTACACCTTCTTCTTCTTCTAATGTTACTTTAGAGGCCAGACAGTGGTCGTTGGATAATTTTGGTGAAGATCTTATAGCTACTGTTTTAAATGGAGGAGCCTTTAAATGGGACACTTCTGTTGGTGTTAGTACGAGAGCCGCAGCAATATCAGGTGCACCTACAGCGTCAAGAATAAGTTTAGTTTCTACACCAGACAGACATTTAGTTTTTATGGGTACAGAAAATACAATTGGCACAACAAATTCACAAGACGATTTATTAATTAGATTTTCAGACCAAGAGGATATTACCACTTATCAACCAACAGCAGAAAATACAGCTGGATCACTAAGAATAGCTGACGGATCACGAATAGTGGCCGCAGAACGTTCTAGGGGTCAGATACTTGTATGGACAGACACTTCATTACACTCAATGCAATTCATTGGCCCTCCTTTTACTTTTGGACTTAGACAATTAGGTCAGAATTGTGGTATTGTAGGTATACATGCAGGACTTGACTTAAATGGTGTTGCCTATTGGATGTCTCAAGATTCTTTCTTCTTATTTGATGGTACTGTGAAAAAACTACCTTGCACGGTTGAACAATTTATTTTTGATAATATTAATATTACAGGAGCAGAAAATGCTTTTGCAGGACATAATGGTGAGTTTAATGAGATTATGTGGTTTTACCCTAGAACAGGTTCAGACACAATAAATGCTGTGGTTGCATATAATTACTTAGAACAAACTTGGTGGACTGGAACATTAGATAGAACCACTTGGATTGATAGAGAAGTGTATGAAAATCCTGTGGCCACGGACTACTTACCAACGACCACTGCTAATAATGAAACTATATCAGGATTAACGGACGGAGCTTCACAACTTTTTTTACATGAAACAGGTAACAATGCAGATGGTGCAGCGATGACTGCATATGTAAAATCAGGATCAGTAGAAATTGGTGATGGCAATGATATTCTTTTTGTGCAAAAACTAATACCTGATATTCAAAATCAGTCTGGCACACTAAACATGAATTTAGAATTTAAATATTATCCAAATAACTCAACCAGTGTAATTAAGACAGCTACCTTTACAGATACTACAGAGTTTGTAAGTTTACGAGGTAGAGGTAGAGAGTTTACTGTAAATGTTGTTTCGAACACAACAGGCACAGCGTGGAGATTAGGCACACAACGTTTTGACATTCAACAGGATGGAAGAAGATAATGGCAAAATTAACTTTAACAAGATTTCCTGATCCTAGAGATGAATACCAAAGAGAACAACAAGCTGAACTTATTAGACAATTAGAGGAGTTAGTTCAACAATTGAACACACAATATACACAAGACACTCAAGAGGAGTCCACAAGAAGAAGTTGGTTTTTAACAAATGGCTGATGTTTTTAAAAGATTTATAGCAAATCTTACGACAACAGATTTGACAACTGTTTTTACTGTGCCTTCAGCAAATGTAGCAGCTTCTCCACCCACACCTGTGTCTACATTTATAGTCAAAACAATTAATACACATAATTATGATGGGTCTAGCGCAGTAACAGTTAATGTCGATCATAATAATGGAAGTGCAGATTTTCAAATATTTCAAGTTGATGTGTCTGCATCTGATACAAACACCATAAACACAAGCATGGTTTATCAAGAAGGAGATAAAATGAAAGTACAAGCTAACGCCGCTTCAAGAGCAATGATTGAGGTATCTTTGTTGGAGGTAAAACAACAACAATAATGTATATATTATCTGACGTACCAAAATATATTTTGGAAGAATTAGACAAAATTATAAATAAAAAAAATAAACCCGCCTACAATGAAAAACTTGCAGGTTCAATAAAAAACGAATTTGGCATAAGAGAAGGTATAAGCATAGTATCTCCTTTTCTCATGCAAATGGTAAAAGCTCACAATGATAAACATCCTGCTTTTATTAAAAAAGCTCATTCCGTTTTTAATTACAAAACTATAGATATAGAACTGTTTGATTTGTGGGTAAACTTTCAAAAAAAATATGAATTTAATCCTCCTCATGTTCATGATGGGTTATTTAGCTTTGTTATATGGTATAAAGTTCCCTACACTATGAAAGACGAAAGAGCTAATTTTCCGCACATAGCAGAAAAAAATCAAAAGGCAGGTCAATTTGCTTTTCTATTTTCAGCACCAGATGGAGCTTTACACACTGAGGATTTACCGGTTGATAAGGAATGGGAGGGAAAGATTGCTTTATTTCCAGCGAACTTAAACCACATGGTTTATCCTTTCTATACTTCAGATGAGTATAGAATATCTATATCAGGTAACTTGGGTTTCAAAACTTCAGAAAAATAATCTATTGATTTCGTAGTTTTTCGCCTATAAAACTATACTATGGTAAAGATTGTAGACGAACCAAAAATTCTTCGTTATGACGAAATTGGCGGTGAAAAAATCCCTGTATATAGTGCAAAAGTAGAAACAACTGTTACCAATATTAAAACAGGTAAAGAATATAATTCACACGAGGAATGTCAGGCTGATATTGACAATCCTGAAACAGACACAACAGAAGCAGATATAAGAAGAGATGTCCACGTAACAGCTCCTAATGTATTTGCAGGAGCACACACACTGCCGGAATAGAACATGTTTAAAAAGATATTTAATGCAGCAAAAGACTTATTACGAAGCCCAGTAGGACAACTCGGTATTGGTTTACTTTTACCTCAGTTTGCACCTGCATTTGGTGCGATGAGTAAGTTAGGTGGTGTTAAAGGTGCCCTAGGCGGTATTGGATCTTTTGCAGCTGCTAATCCCATGCTCACACAAGCAGGACTAGGTTTACTTGGAGGGGACAAACCCGCCAACGTTTTAAGAAACGTGGCCTACGGAACAGCTCTTGGTGGAATTCAAAACTTAGGTGAACCAGGTGGTTTTATGGGTGGTGTACAACAAAGTTTAGGTATGACTCCTAATATAGGAACAGGCACACCAATGACTGCAGACAGTGGTTATTTAAATGAAAACGCAGATTTCACAAACATTTTAAGTACAAATACATCTCGTCCCGTTAAAGAAAGTTTATTAGAAAAATATGGTTTAATAAGAAGTGGAGAAGGATTAGACTTTTTTGCAAAATATTCTCCTCTTTTAAAAATAGGCGCTGTTGGCGCAAGTGTCTTATCTGCAGTTTTATCTGATGAGGAAAAAGAAATGTTATACGATCCAACAAAAAATCCTTACTTATCGTCCGGAACTGCCGATAAAGATTTCTTCAGAGACATAAACCCTTACTACGCTGCCACTATGAACAAAGGTGGAGTTATGGACTTTCCTGAAAAAGACGGTATGATTAATGGTCCAGGTGATGGTCAATCTGATGATATTCCTGCAATGCTTTCTGATGGCGAATTTGTAATGACTAAACAAGCAGTCATGGCTGCTGGTGACGGAGATAGAGACAAAGGAACTGATAAAATGTATGCAATGATGAACGGTTTAGAAGAAAAAGCACAAAGCATGGGGATAGGTAAATTTTAATGACACCACAAGAATTACAAGAACTGATTGCACAACAATATGGCAACGTCCTTACAGCAGGACAAGCCTTAACATCTAACGCAGCTCCTGTTCCACAAATGACTACAGTTGCTCCTTCCGCTGCAATTAGTCAGGCTACAAATTTAGCAGCAAATGCTGCAACATCAGGTCCAGATTATTTTGGAATGGGTGTAGGAGCATTACAAGGTGCAAATGCAGCCATAGGTAATGCGATGACAACATCGGCTCAAACAACCGGGGCCTACGATCCACAATCCTATCAAGCTTTTATGAACCCCTATCAACAAGAAGTGATAGATAAGTACACTCAAGAAATGCAAAGACAGTTTGGTATCTCTGGTCAAAACAGAGCAGCTCAGGCAATCAATGCTGGAGCTTTTGGTGGTAGTCGTGAGGGTGTTTTGGAGGCAGAAGCACAAAGAGGTTTTCAACAACAACTAGGAACAGGTATCGCAGGTTTACTTTCTAGTGGATTTCAAAATGCTCAACAACAAGCTCAACAAGCTTTTGAAAATCAAAGAAAAGCACAACAAAGTGCTGCAGGATTACAACTTGCAGGTGGAGAACTTGGTCAAGGTATTGGTCAACTTTATGGACAGTTTGGTGTTGCGGCACCACAATCTGCAGGAAACTTAGCATCAACTCTAAGTCAATTAGGTGTTACAGAAACTGCAGCTAATCAACAAGCAGCTTTAAATGCTTTTAACAATCAAATGCTTCAGTTTAAACAACCTTATGATCAGTTGTCCTTTCAATCTAATTTATTAGGTGGAGCTGCACCTTCTTTCTTGTCAGCACCCACAACGCAAATGGGAAATCCTCTTTTGGCAGGTATAGGAGCATTAG
>Ga0208159_1000897_pt1 | contig 11505 bp, 33 predicted proteins | sample 9_EtaG_FD_184082 | JGI IMG/M metagenome (GOLD analysis project Ga0208159, IMG submission 184082) | Marine viral communities from the Subarctic Pacific Ocean - 9_ETSP_OMZ_AT15188 metaG (SPAdes) (version 2) | ecosystem: Environmental > Aquatic > Marine > Oceanic | place: Pacific Ocean | collected... | reverse complement strand
GATGCCCACGACACTATCTGAGAGGATAGGCGGAAGAACTTGATGTTGTGCTTCTCATTCCATTGGAGGATAGTAAGAAGATCCTTTGCGTTCTGTAAGAAGATAGCAGAGGCATGGGGTAGCCCCTTCTCTTCGAACGTAGCCTTGCGGAATGTTCTATTGGTTGTAATTCGTTTGGTCTTGGGTTGTTCAGACAGACCCTTGTTGATGCAAGCATATCCCAGTTTCATGATTGCTCCTTCTCTTCTATCTTTGTTTCTTCATCATAGTAAACCCAGTCACTTGACTGATAATCGTTTTCATTGTGAAACTTATCATAAGCTTCTTCTTTACTCTCTGCTTCGATGTAGTCCACTAATGTTCTAGTTTCCGTATAAATCACTTTGTATCTTTTCATGTTATTCTCCAATGTAAAATAAGTTGTAGCCATTGAGAGCATATCGCTCTCCGTTATTCCAATGTACCATGTAGCGATCTACAACACCTACTTGCCACAAGACAATGCCGATCTCTCCATATGTATTTTCTACTAAATCGCCTACTTTCATGTTGCCTCCGTTGGTTGATGTAAGTAATATAACCTATTCATTAAAAAAGTCAAGGTCATTTTTTGACCGGCACTAAATATATGGCCGTTAGATAACCTTTAAAGCCGCTATTCCAAAAAATGATATATTCTGCGAATCTGTCCCCGTGTCGGCTTCGTCTTATCTCTGTAATAATACCTAACACACTTGTGTTATATCGTGCTTTCACTAAATCACCTACATTCATTGTGCCTCCAATAAAACGACATTGTGCATGCCTATCCAAGCGGCATCTCCATCATGCCAATAAACCAAATACTGTCTATCTTCTTCTTTCATAATGATTCCCCATTCTTTGGGAACTGTTCTGTAATAAACCAAATCACCTATTTTCATTCTATCACCTCCAATGCACTTGGTTTTTCATAAGTTTTATCTCCATTGTCCCAATGAATATAATGAGTGTGCACACCAGCATCTCCCATAAGCACAACGATGCCAATCTTATATCTCCAGTGATAAGCAATCTTCTTAGTTGGTTTTACTATACTACCTATTTTCATAGTGTTCTCCGTTGTTATATCTATAATGTATCTCATTCATCTCAAAAAGTCAAGGACATTTTTTGACCACTCTAAGATCGCAGCTTAAAAACCAACTATCATCTCCATCGCCCCAAAGTACTCTGTATGTCATCACACCTAATGTATACTGTCCATCGATAATCATACCCAAAGGGTATGATCTTTTGCCCCAAGTAACCAAATCACCTACTTTCATAGTATCCCTCCTCAAAGAATGGCAGTTGCCCTTCAAAAGCTTCAACCTTGACACCTTCATAAAGATCTTCTATCAACCTGTCTGCTATAGTCATAGCTCTGCTGAGGCTCTTTGTCCGTGTATAGTATTTTTTATTTGACTTTTGTCCTGTTATTATGTACATAGTATCTCCACCTCTCCATACTCTATTAGCCTTCTGAGCCTAGCATGGAAGAACCAACTTGGGGTTAGCATATCATCAAACCAATAAACTCTTATCAAGCCATCGTTTTTTTCACCTATGAAGGCTAAATGCCATTCATCTATTATTTTTATTTTTATTAAGTTGCCTATCTGCATTGTACTTTCCTCATATAACTCTGAGTCCAAATACCACAACTTTCACCATCTTGAAGCAAGACCCGACAAGCTCCATATTCAGTGATCGCCAACACTATTCCCAATCTTTCTATTCCATCTTCTGCACTTGTGCATATCACCAAATCACCTACTTTCATAAATCACCTCTACATATTCAAAGATACCTGTACCGAAATGTATCTTCCTGTTTATCTGTGCAAAGTATATACAAGCAAAGCTTTCATCAGCATCAAACACAATACCCACTATGTTGTCCAGCTCAGGCCATGCTCTGCTTCTGATCTTTACTATACTACCTTTCTTCATTTATCACCTTCAAACTATGTTTTTGATGTTGGTTTGTGCGGCCATTGTCAGGCCAATAGATCACAATCCAGTCCCTCCAAATGATTCCAACACCTGTTACCACACCCACTCTTTTACCTTGTTTTTTACGAACTAAATCACCTACCTTCACAAATCACCTCCAAACGGCTTTTATGGTAGGAATTCCGCCAACCATCATCAACAAAACATATTCGAAGAACGTCCTTGTTATAGGGCATAGCGAATAAAACTATAGCCACTTTCCCTACACATTCTTCATCGTTTGAGGTTTTCACTCTTACTACACTACCTATCTTCATTGATCAATCTCTTAACCCATTCGTTACCATAGTCCTTCGCATAGTCTGCTACAAAGTCGCTTTTGAACGTAAGCATACGTTCATTCTTTATTACGACATTTTGAAGCTTATATCCAGCTATAACAAACTCTTCGCCCACTTGTACCGATGGGTCTAGTGAAAGAATCACCTTACACACTGCCAAAGGCATAGATTTAGTCTTTCTCTTACCTGTATTCTTATCTTTGAACTTTGATAAGTATCTTCTAAATTTGACCTTGCTTACAGTGGCAGTTATTGGTCTTCCATTGTTCGCAAAGAACACTTGCATGTTGGCTTTAATCATTGCCATGTTTCACCTCCATTGTGATGTATATAATGTAACCTGTTTATTAAAAAAGTCAAGGACATTTTTTGACCGCTTTTATAGATATATCTTTTTCCCACAACAGACGACCATCAGACCAATATATTTTGAGCCTCCAAGAGCCAATGGTTTTTACCACGACACCTATCTCTTTGTGGTAACGTGCGTCTTTCATTATCACTAAATCGCCTACTTTCATATTATCACCATCAATGTAAAGTTGACAACCTCTTCTTTCCTGCCTTCATCAAGCCAATAGACCCAATACCAGTTCATATAGCGATGTGTATCGCAGATGAATCCAAGCTTATCCGTTTCCTTATCTCTTACAATACTGCCTACTTTCATAATGTTCTCCGTTGCTATGTTAGTAATGTATCTCATTAATCTTAAAAAGTCAAGGACATTTTTTGACCACTTGTAAATCACCTACTTTCATCATACCTTCTCCGCTATATAAGCCAGCTCATGGCCTGTAAATGTCCATAGTTTTAGGTTATCTACCATTCTAATGTCATAAACAGTCTGATCGCTCATACCGCACTTTATTTCAGTAACTATGAAGAGTCGCCCTTCATATTCACTCAAGTAATGCATTAGAGGCTTTTTAAATCTATATAGATCACCTTTTTTCACTTATCACCTCCAAGTGTTCTTTGGGCATTGACCATTGTCTTCCTTGTGTATCGGATACATCATAGTATCCAAGAAACACTTTTGACATTATTATGTAGATTTCACCATCATATATATTTTTCGCTAAATTACCCACCTTCATATGTCACCTTCCTAAGTGTGAAAGTAGGACACCAACACTCTTTATCTTTAAGCTTAACTAAAACCTGTTTTTGGCCGTTGAAGCCATTGGTTATTGTGTTTAGAATCAAACCAATCCCAAAGTCCCTCTCATATCCTTTAATGGCCACTAAGTCACCTATTTTGAATCTATTTTTCTTCATTTAACACCTCCAGTGCGTTTTTCATTATTACCTGTATTCTATGGTCTATGAGCCAACGAACGATGTAAAACCCTTCGAACTCTCCCAAGACCATACCGAATCCCTTGAACTTAAAGTCCTCATTTTTATATATACAAAGTCTGTTGATCATGATGCCTCCAAAATATACATTCTTTCTTTTTCTAGTTCTTCATAGTAATAGTGCTCTGTATCTCCATCGCTAAATACTACAGTGATTCCTTCTTTATATTTGTCCACCACAGTGCCATAATAAATCACTCCATCGTAACCATTTAGCTGAACAAGGTGTCCGATCTTTATAGTAATCAAGTGTATAACTCTTTGTGTAATCATTTTACCTCCAAAGGTGTAAGCTCATTGTGATGGAAAACCCTTTTCACAGAAGGCTTATGTGGCTCTATCAAAGTATAGGTCACAAAGTGTCCCGAATAGTCTTTGTTTATTCTTCTATTTATTATCATATAGACAGGTGCGCTGTCTAGATGCCTAACAAGACTGTTCAATCTGTATGGCTTCATAAATCCTCCAAAGGAAAAAGGTTATACATATTAGTATCATGCTATATCGGATCTGTCAAATCTTTTTTGTTACTTTTTTTATGTAAGTTAGATAAAATGTGTAAGTTAGTTAAAATTTTATCTAACTTGTTTAATCTACTCATCAGTAGAATCTAAATGTGCTTTGACCAGCTCTTGGAGCTGGTTTTTGATGTTCCAGTTATGTAAACTATTTTTGGCACGAATCTTGCAAGTGTTTTTAGCAAGTTTGTTATATTTTATCTAACTTACATAAAAACAGCTCCAGTTATGTAAACAAAAATTGGCATGAATCTTGCAACATGTAAAAAAGTGGAATCTATTTACTTGGAATAAAGTTTTTATGATTTCAGTTATGTAAACAAAAGTTGGCACGGATCTTGCAGCATCTATTTTTAACAAATTTCATAAAATTATTTGACAAGTTTGTTAAATTTAGCTAAGTTAGATATAATAGGTTGCCTGATAGATGGCAGACGATATCCACATCAAAGAAATAGTAGTGATTGTTGTGGGTCAGAGAATAACCATGATAAAGAAAGTTATCTCTTTCGTCGTAAAGTATTGCCGATCCTATGCCGACGACTACGCATATAACGTCATGATCATAACACGGGTCGCGCACAACCACAAGCGAGCCTATGTCATAGTATTCGGTCATAAGATTCCTCTTATTGCTGTTTTATCGGACATTTTGTCCATGGCTCTACCTTTGATGATCTCAAAGAAATCCATCTCGGTAAATATGATAGCAAAAATCTTTGTAGACTCAGGATTTCGAACTAATTCAGAATATCTTAGATAGTTACTCCAAAGCTCGTCTAAATATTTATCAATCCAAAGGCATAACATGACCAATTCCTCGTCACTCCTGGGAAGGGGTATCTTGTGAGGGCTCCTCCGGGAGGGGGAGGGGGGTAGTAGGGTAGTAGTAGAGCAGGAGGAGATCATATTATTTCAATGTCTCCATTTTTTATCAACCTTCTTAAGGTTGCTGCTCCCATAATGGAAAACGATCCATCATCATAATAAATCTCATAATTGATTCTCCACTTGATGATCGGATGTTCTACGTTTAGACTACCACTCTGGATAACTTTGGTGATAACACCAAGTTTACCCATGTCTTTTATTAGGGTGCCGACCTTGATTTCTTCCATCGTTCAAGAATCCCCCTCAAAGCATACCTGTCATAACCTCTAGGTCTTGAACAATAAACTAAGTTTTCGTGTAGTTCTGGGAAAGGACTGTGTCCGTATACCCCTAGTTTAAGTGCCCTGACAACTCCAACGACGCGGCCCTTTGTATCAAAAACAACGGAACCACTAGAGCCAGGCAAAGCAAAGGATTGCATTACAAACGTAAACAGCCGATCGCTTGAGATTATGCCGGTAAATAATGATTTAGAAGAGTCTCCTGGATATCCAGCGTAAATTACTGTTTCTCCTGTTATGCTTCTTTCTTGTTGCAAAGTATATTTGACAGCTTTTATGTCGCGGAGATCTTTCTCCGGAACAAGTATAGCTATGTCCAATTCGCTATCAATTACAACAGGAAGCAAGTAAACGTAATTATGTTTATCTATGACCGCCAGTTTGCTTGCTCCTTCCAAATTGTGAGCAGCGGTCATAATAAATTTATGCTTTCCTATCTTAAGATAATTTCCTGAGCCGTGACCAAGAAGCTCTCCTTCTTTATCCAGCCCATCAATTCGAACAGAAGATCGTAAAGCATTTTTATTGTCAATATAATGAGCAGGTTTTGTTTGCTCGAATGATATTGTGGAATGATCCTCCCCAGACTCAACTCCAATAATGCAAGATAATAAAAACCATAACATAAAAAAACCCCCCTATAGTAAATAGGAGGGGAGGGTAGCAAAAGGAGGAAGTTATACTCTTTTATAATCGTCTTCTAGTCTCACAACATCATCAATTTCCGGCGTTGAAACTTCGATTAATGTGACAGGGACAGATTCAGGCGCACAGAATCTATGAACTACACCCGGAAGTATCCTAAATCTTTCCCCATATACAAGAGTTTTTGTTTCAAAACTCTCTGTACCGGGTATACCTAACTCTAAGATAAGGGTGCCATGATAAACCATAATTGTCTCATCTTTTTGCTGATGGTACTGTCTAGATAGTCTCTTGCCTTTTGCAATATAAAGTATCTTACCTAAGTACTTTTCATTTTGTGCAAAACGAATTTCATGACCCCATGGTTTCATCACAGTATAATCTTCCATTCCATCCATCATTTCTTCTCCTCTTTTAAAAGCCTAAGAGTCTCAGTGCAACCACCAATTAATTTTTCCTCACCATTCTCTCTGAGTATGACGATGGGGACAGTGGGGTGTTTATACTTTTCTTTTGCTTCTTTAAGAAGCTCTTCTTTTCCGTCCATAAATTCAACATAGAATGTTTGTTTAGTATCAATCATACTTTGCAATAGTTTGATACAGTATGGACAAGAAGAGATGACGTACATTTTGTATGATTTCATATTAACCTCTCAATAGTTGTCTAGATGTTTTGTTAAATATCTTGCTCTCGATAAGACCGGGGTCTCCGACAACAATGATCTCCTCTACGTAGCCTGACATGTTCATTCGAATCCTAGTGAAGTTTGTAAATGTTTGATTAAGGCCAAGCTTTAGTTTACCTTCTTGTAGTTCTTGCTTCATTCTAAGATCCTCAGACATAAAGACTATCTGTTGAGGATTCACATATACCGATTTTAATTGATAATTTTTGTCTCTCTGAATTACTTGTATTAACTCGACTAGCATTTTGAAATACCAAAAAAAGAAATTGAATCTAATTCAACAGTCCAGTATTTTTCATTTAAGAATACTTGTGCTGTTTTATAACCTTCATATTTTATGAAGATACCAACTGTTGGTTTATGTGTGTATTGGTATTTGTCTACCATGTGCAGTTCACTTTGCCTTTGTGTCAAACAGGTGTTGGCAGGAACTCTAATTAAATCACCCTTCACTAACATCTTCTTTCTCCTCGCCACCATTAATTGTGGCATGGTACCCTTGCAAGATCGAATCGCTATCCGCTAGAGAATAGTCTATTCTTGCTAACTCTTCTCTTAGGGCAGCAATCTCTAATTTGGCTCTATGTCCATCGATTGTTTTGCTATCTATCTCATTTATCAAAGACTGTAACTTGTGCTTTAAATTAATTAAGTCGACAGTATTATCAGTCAGTAGTCTAACTACCTCCTGTGGGACCTCTTCAAGATCCACAGAATAACTTATTCTAACTCTCATTATACCTCCATTTGTTAGTACATATATATTATAACATATTATTGTTAGCTTGTCAAGCAGAAATCATCATTTTATATGCAGTTGCTGCAACTAAACCAATTACAGTTGTTATTATGGTCCACTGTACTTTGGCTTGTGATTCTTTCCACTGTTCTAGTTCTCTCAGGCGAGCATACAAACCTTCATCCGGATTGTATACCGCCTCTTTTATTTTTTTAACATCTTCAACCATTTCTTCTTGGCGCTCAGACATTCTTTCAATTTGCCCCTTTAGCTCCATAATAGCTTGAGTCAAATGTGTTATGTCGCTGTTGGTCATAATCTAATCCTCCAACTATAATTAGTCCTTTCATGATACAATCGCATGCGAGGTTGTTATGATTGTTGAGGCTACTGAGACGGCATTTTGAAGAGCACACCTCGTTACTTTAGCAGGATCAATGATACCAGCTTCAACAAGATTCTGAGTGTCTCCAGTCATGAAGTTGATCCCATAGTTATTCTCAAGATCTCGAACAGTCTTAACGATAATATCCGGAGAGAGGCCACAGTTCTTTGCCATTTGTCTCAACGGTTCTTCAATTGCTTTGATAACAATTGCTGCTCCTGTAGCTTGATCATCATTGTCTGTTTCAACCTCAATGTTTTTTACAGCATTCATTAGACCTTTACCACCACCGGGAAGGATGCCTTCTTCTTGAGCAGAGCGGACAGCTTCCAAAGCATCATCGATACGATGCTTCTTCTCTATCATCTCTACCTCAGTTGCAGCACCAACTTTAATAACAGCAACCCCAGAAGCAAGACGAGTAATACGTTCCTGTAATCGCTCGCATATCTTAAGATTGTCTTCTTCAGCGATAAGTGCTTTGACTGATTCGATTCTTCCTTCGATTTGTTCTTCATCACCTTTACCTCCTACAATAGTTGTCCACTGTTTTGACACAGTGATTCTTTTTGATTGACCGAAGTGAGTCAATTTAATATCTTTCAGAGTGAGATTATTCTCTCTCGTTATGAATGTAGCTCCAACAGATGCACAGAGATCTTTAAGAATATTTCTTCTTTCTTCTCCGTATCTCGGAGCTTTGACGGCAGCAACCTTCATTGTTCCCCGAACAGCGTTCGCAATCACAGCAGCGAGTGCTTGACCTTCCATGTCACCAGCGACAATAATGAGAGGTCGAGACTCTCTCGCAGCCAGTTCCAGAGTAGGTAAAATTTGCTCTATTGTCTCAAGTTTTTCATCTGTAACGCACAGTAAAGGACTATCGTAATCAACAGTACCATTGCGCTCATTCGTGATAAATGTGGGCGAAATATAGCCACTATCGAAACGAAATCCTTCGATGAGATCAAGAGACGTGTTGACAGATCGAGCCTCTTCAACAAGGACAGTTCCATCTTTACCAGCAGAGTCAATAGCTTTGGAGATAAGAGTTCCAATTGCTTTATCGTTGTTGGCTGAGATGGTTGCAACATGGAAGATGTCTTCCTCTGTTCTGATGGGAGTTGCCATCTCTTTAAGTTGAGACACAATAACCTCGCAAGCCTTATCCATTCCTCTCTTGAGTTCAATGGGAGATCGACCTGCTGTTATATGCTTCTGTGCTTCATTAATGATTCCTCTCGTTAGCACAGTTGTCGTTGTGGTTCCGTCTCCAGCTTTGGTTGCAGATTGCTCCGCTGCTTGCTTGAGAATTTGAACACCGACATTCTCGAAAGGATCTTCAAGTTCTACGAACTTTGCGATTGTGACACCATCTTTGGTGATCACAGGGATGTTTTGTTTTCTATCATACAGAATAACATTGCGACCTTTTGGGCCGAGGGTTGTTCCCACATTGTCAGCGAGAACGTTCATTCCTTTAAGGATCTTCTCATTGAGAGAAGACCCGTTATTGTATTGCTTGCTCATTAAACCTCCATAAATTATTTAAGTAGTCTTTTTAATATAACCTCTTTTATCAGATTGTCAAGGTCTTTTTTTGATTTTTTCTTATTTTCTGTTAAACCAATATCAGCTGTTGTGGATATTCCCTTTTCTGTTACTATTGTCTGAAGTAAGCCTTTGATTCCCTTGTATGTGTCGGCCATAGCCACACCTTCGGAAAAATCACCAGAAACTGTATATGTTGTTGTTAGTTCTTGTAATTTTCTTGATTCAGAGTTAAACTTTGCAGCTGCTCTTGCAAAAGCATTAGTAATACTGCTGATGGCTTTGCTAAATATATCATCGAAGACTTCTTCATCTGCTGTTACGAGTTTAATTGTTCCTATTGCTGCTACTCCCTTTGGTGGTTTTACATTAAAACTACTACCGGCACTATCATAGGTCATTTTTTGCGCGTTGGGTGCTGATTTAATTGCAGCCAACGTGGTTTTGCCGGCAAAGGCACCCAAAGAACCTTTATATCCTTCCGCAGTATAATCTGCGCTATTTCCCGTAGCTGTGGCTTTTTTTGTTGTTATAATATCATAAAGATATATATCCATTTCTGTAACTGACATGACATCCGATGTGCCGGCTTTGGTGGAAGTGGCTTTTGTAGATTTTTTATCAGCAAAAATATATGTAATAATTTCATGTTTTGTTTTAAAATTACTTCGAGCTTGAGTAGAGCCAGATTTAAGTGAAGACCATTTAGAACTGTAATTCTTGCCATCTTCTCCTACAAAATCTGCCGCGCCACCAGACTGACCTTCTTTACTTCCGGCAACTAAAAAGGCTAAAAAAGCTTCTACAATCGTACCACCAGCGGAGGCATCAATTTGTCTAGTGTGTCTAGACAGTAAAGACATTATATTGCCACCAGTAAAAATTTCTTCGGCATCATATCGATTCAGTTTGGTGGCATTACCACTGGCTGCTTCAGCCACGGCTTCGGAAAAGTTTTTTAAGTGCATCACTCTAGCATTAAAATTTGCTCCTGTGGGGAAAAACCTTTCAAAACTCTGAAACACAACGGGATCAACAGGGCTTCTAGACTCACCTCCTATTTGTGTTGTAGTTATAAATCGGTCTGTGCCAGAATATTCTGGTGTTCTCGAGGGAGTTAAGCCACGCGATCTAGCTACCATCGCATCATAAGCTATTTTTGCTTGGCGGAGTTCGCGCGCTCTTGTTTTATCTTTTAAGGAATTAATAAAATTTGTCAGAGATTTATCTATATCTTTAGCGATTTCTAAATTGGTTTTTGTCAATCCTGGTGGCTTTTTATCATAATCATCTACCGGCTTATCATATAGCTTCTTCAAATCATCAAATTCTAGGGCTTTAGGGTCTTCTTTAAGTATACCCTCATTTAGCCCAGCGATATAGTCAATTTCTTTGCTCGAAAGTAGCCCAGTAAAAGAAGATCTTAAAGCTTGGAGGATCTTATTTCTTTCTGGGTCGGTATATTTATCTGATGATCCTGATTTTACATAATCTTTATCAACTGCCCCCAGAGGATCTTTCTTCCATGCATTTATAATTAAATCTTTCTCTCTATCAGCCTGTGCTTTTATATCTGCTATTTCTTTACTAGCATCCGAATTTGCACTGTCAACATCTTCTTGATTTGCTGCATAATAATCCTCTAGGGCTTTTATTGCTGTGTCGATTTTTCCAACGTTATTTGTTTTATAGGAATCTCCAACTGCTATTTTTTTAGAGTCAAACACAGAAATATCAAATTTTGCCTTAAAAGCAGAAACTTTTGCAAAATTAGCTTCAGATGCATCATCTTTTGGCCCAGTATTGTTATAATAATTTATGATATTATTTTTAGCTGCATCGACCTTTGGTTGGTTTATTGTTTTTGCTGCATCTTCAAGAGCTTGATAAAGTTTATCAAAAACAGTTTTGTATTCATAATGGAATTTTAAGTTTCTGATATGAGTATCAGCAATGTGAGCAAACTTCAAAATATATTCTCCTACTAAATGGCAGAAATTGCATTGATCAAGCTATCGTAGCTCTTCACAAATTTAGCTTTCTGACTTAAAACTGAAACTTCTTCCTTGGACATATCTCCAATGTCCCGTTCGTCGGGATACTCTATCTCTCTTACCTCTATTCCGTA
>Ga0208159_1000893_pt1 | contig 11539 bp, 5 predicted proteins | sample 9_EtaG_FD_184082 | JGI IMG/M metagenome (GOLD analysis project Ga0208159, IMG submission 184082) | Marine viral communities from the Subarctic Pacific Ocean - 9_ETSP_OMZ_AT15188 metaG (SPAdes) (version 2) | ecosystem: Environmental > Aquatic > Marine > Oceanic | place: Pacific Ocean | collected... | reverse complement strand
GTCTTTCGCGCTTAAATCGTGTAGCTCGCCATTTTTGCTTAAATTACCAGCAGTGACTAAAGTACTCATAATACCTTTTTGATCTGACAAATATCTGTTTACTTTGTTTTTCCATTTGGATCTTGCAGCTTCGCCAGCTTTACCTCTAGGTATTTTTTTCCAATCTTCTTTAAAAGCATCTAATTGACCTAACCTGCTTTCTAGCAAACCATCCGTTAAAGTTCCGTCTTCAAACTTAGCATATAATGGATCTAAGGTGTCTTTCATTTCTTGATTATATAGTTTTTCTCCTTCAACTACACTTTTAAAATTTTTAGATATACTATTTAGCATGTTTGCATGAGCATTGGCCGTGTTTTGAAACTGTTGCCTCATGCTAACTGGCTTGTTAGAAATAGCCGCTCTATAAGCAGAGTTTACTAATGTAGAATCTGCAGCTCCTAATATTGGTTGTAATCCTTGTTTTTTTGCCATTAGTCTAATTGATTAAGTTGAGTAAACATATTTCCTGCAGCGTTTATATTATTCATTTGCATTTGAGCACTAGCTTGCATTGCTGACATTTGATTTGCATAAGCGCCTTGCACAGCTTGATTTGCCCCAGCTAAACCACCATATTCTATACCTAGCAAAGTTGATTGCCTAGACATTTCTGCTTGTTGAACCATAGCATCACCACCACGTCTTGCCATATCAGCCGCTGACAAACCTTGTCTTTCTGCCATTTGTAATTGATTAGCCGCTTGAGCTTCTGCTAATTGGTTTTGTCTCTCTTGTTGTGCTATTTGAGCTGAAACTTGCGAGGCTTGTAACACACCTTGATTTGCTAATGTTTGTGCTAAAGCAGCTATACCAGATCCACCAGCTGAATCTCTTAAATTATTCATGATATTAGCTCTTTGCTGCTCTCCTCTTTCTAATTGAAAGTCTGCGGCTTGAGTGCTAACTGTAAGGTCTTCCATAGTATTTTCCATACCTTCATAATAGTTTTGCACGCCTGCATATGGATTAGAAAATTCCATTTCGCTATATATAGCTTTTTGTTTATCAAGTTTTGCTTGTTGTTCTTTTTGAAACTCCAAAGTTTGTGCAGCTTGAGCGTTTGCGGCTGCAGACATACGTCTAGCGTTTTTTTGCCCTTGGTGCATGCCGTAAGCAGTGATTCCTGCTCCTATTAAAATTGCTGTGCTTGTTGCTACTGCCATGTTTATATTGTTTTTATTATTTCGTATGATGGTTTTTTATCTACTAACCAACCTAGCTTTTCATGCGTATTTATTAAATGTTTATTTCTACCTATGCTAAATATATACTTATACCCCATATTTCTACAAACTTCTTCAACTTTGTTAATAAGCATTTCTATAGCTTGTTTTCTGTCTTTTTCTTTATATTTTGGATTTGAAACTACCCACTCTAGTTTAGCTCCTTTTGAATTTGTTATAAATAAAAAGCAAGAAACTATAGGTGTTTTATTTTTGTATACCATAAAACCACTTTTACCACTGTCTGGCAACATGTCTCTTGGTATTTCAGGCCATCTCCACCATTTCCACCAACTACAAATAGTTTCGTAGTCAGACTCTTTTAATGGTCTAAATTTTAATTGACTATCCATGATTTAATTTAATTTGATTTATAAAAATATAGTTACACTTTTTAGCGTTATTTTACTTTACGATCCTGCTATTACCTTTTCTAAATCAAAGCTTAAGCTAATTATTGATGGACTACCACCAACTGGGGTTATAGAGTTAAACTCTACATTTCCACTTAAAGTAAAAACTCTACCAGCGCCTTTGAAAGTTAATCCTTGACCATTTTGTAGTTTGTGAGCGCCTGGTGTTACTGTTATAGTGTTGCTACTTATGTTTGTAACTACTGGTGCTGCAACGCCTGAGTTTAAATTAACGCCGCTCATTACGCTAACATCGTCCATTATACCACTAGCGCTAGCAACGTCAAAAGTTGTAAGTGGATCAGTACCGTTGGCGTCAGCGTCGTTAACAGTAGTATTAACATCTGCTACTTCAATTTTTAAATCTGTAAAACTAACATCTAAACCTGTAGTTGTCAATAAAGCGTTTTGACCATAAGCATAAGCTTTAGTAGCTGTCATAGTGCTAACAACTTGTGCTTTGTCAAAAGTTATATAACCCTGTTGATTAGTAACAAGGCCGTTAGATATTGTTGGCTTTTGACCTAAAGTGTCTATAGCTGGTATATCAAAATTGGTAACAGTAAAACTATCATCTGTAACACTACCATCTTTAGCTGTAACCTCTGTGTTGTAAGTAGTTTGATCTAAATATCTTTGTATTATAGTGTTTTCTTGCAAGTGACTTCCAATACAAACTAAGCCAGGAACTAAAGTATGTACAGAAGAGTTTGAGTGAATTAACCATCTTCTATATCTTATGTCATTTGCTGTTACACTTGTATTTGCTACAGTGTTTGCTATTGTTAAATTTTTATTAACAGTTATAGTGTTGTCTGAAACCGCTGTAATTATTACAGGATAATCTGTATCATGAACACCGTCAATAGCAAGTCCTTTAACTGTCATACCAACTGCAGTTGATTCAATTTCAGCAACAGTAAACGTATTGCTATTACTTCTAGGCAAGTCAGTTATTGTCAAGCTTATTCCAGATTCGTTATTGAAATTTGCTGTAACACCAGGTATTGGTAAAGGATATTGAGGTGTAAAGCTTACAAAAGAGGTTATATCACTGGCTTGTGGTTGTTTTAATATTCTACCAACTTTTGTAGAACCTAAAGTAACTTCAATGCTAAAAGGCAAAACTCCAGTTGATTTTCCTCTTTGAAGTGTAAGTGAAGTGTTTGAAGTGTTACTTGCACCTTGTAAGTGCGTAGGTATAGAAGGTGATACTGAACCAGCAGAAATACTGACACCAAGGTTTGGATATTGATATAATATTTTTTCTAAAACTGCTGAATTAGAACCTACACAAGAGTTAATGTCAATAGTATCGTCAGCGAAGCGAGCTTCAACATAAGGAATGTGTGTAGTGCCAAGCGCGTACTCAGCATACAGATATAAATTGTAAATATTAGGATCGTCAGTGGGGCCAAGCCCACTAGCTGGAAAAACTATAGAGTCGTTAAAAATACCATTATTACATCTTCTATTTTTTAATCTTTTATATTCAGAGCCAAAAGTATCTGTACTGAAATTGTAATAAGTCACAACAGAACCTACTGTTCTTTTTAAAACTAAACTAAATATAGCACCGTCATCACCAACTATACTAAAGTTTCTAACTTCACCAAGGTTGCTAATATCATTTAAACTAAAATTAAACTCTTTTATTTCCATTTACTGTTGACTTTGAGATATTTCTGATCCAACAGTAAATAGCTCTGCCTTTTCAGTATCATTATTAATAAACTTTAACTCAGCATAATAACCTAACATACCAGTATTATTTATTGCTGATTCTTTAGTAAACATTATATAGTCTCCAGCATTAAACACAACGCTACCATTAACGTCTACTTGTTTCACTATAACTGTATTGTTATTTCTATCTATATTAATTATTTCACCTTCATACTTTAACATGTCACTCGCTGTAGTACCAAGAGTTAAATTGTTATTGCTAATTAAATATATAGTGTCATTTAATTGTAAAGAAACATTTATACTGCCATTAAACTTTAAAATTAAATTATCTAAGACAGTTACGTTACCTTGGTTGTCTACAGAGGTTGTTTGTGGAGTTTCTTCTAAAGATCCTATACCTTGAATATTATTAGAGCCAAAGTCAGAATTTAAGTTTAAATCTTGATCAACACCTTTAATGTAATTATACCACTTACCTTCTTTTTGTAAAAACTCAGATATTGTTCCTAGCTCTTTTTCTGTAGCTAATTCTTCAACAAACCAACCTTTCTTTTCTTCAATATTATAATAACTATTATCTATAACATTATTTTCATTTTGAATAACTCTAGACCTACTACCTTCATAACTTATTGTTCTAAAAGTTTTAGAAACACTTGGAGCTTCGTTTAATAACAAATCAATACTAGAGTTTGTATAATTACCGTAAAAAGTATTTCTAGGCTCGTTTTCATCGTGATGTAAATAAAGCTTACCATTATTAAAGGTATAATAATCACCAGAGCAACTAACACCACTTTCAGGTGTAAATGACTTATGACTTGTCCAACCTTTAACGTTTTCTTTAAATGTTACAGTTTTAAAGTTTTCGTTAGTGTACGCTATTATTGTTTCTGCTAATTCTATTTTTGGGTTTTTAATAGTACCTATAAAAGGTAGTAAAGGATCTGCGTTTCCATTTGAATCATTTGCAAATTGACCTTCAAAAAACAAAGTGTTTTCATAATAACCGTAATTACCCGCTGTAGTATTAAAGCTGTTAGGCTCTATAATATACTCATACACGCCAGCGTCGCTAGGTGATAACCCTTGAAAAACAGGATATGTTTGTCCATTTACTTGGTAATATTCGTTAACAGTATCTGTGTTGTTAAACAACCTTACAACTAAATCTCCTTGTAAAACACCATTGTAAGGTAGTAATTCAAAGCTAACTTTATACTTGTTGTTGTTTAGTATTTCTTGATTAGCTTGTATTAAAAGTTTTTCGTATTGAATGTAGTTCTGACCGTTATATGAATATTCAACATCACTACCAGTTCCAAATGATTTAGTAAAAAGTTGATTGTTTAATGGCGCTGTAAAAAAGCCAGCGTTAGTTATAGCGTCAACAGTTATGTCATCAAAGTCTTCGCTAGTACCTGTAGAGTAACTTAAGTTGTATTCGTCTTTTTTCTTATCATAACTACCTAGTATAATATCAGCATCTTTTAAATTATCTCTAAAATAATCTTTCATACCATGTAAAGATATAGGTGTTAAACCATCTCTAGATAATCTAAGAACAACACCTCTTTGTTTATCTGTAAAATAACTTCTATAAGCTTCTTGTACAAAAGACTCAGGGTTTTTAGATATTCCATATTCACCAACAAAAGGTGTTGCCTGTCCTAAAACGTTTTGACTAGATATTAATTGCGGGCTGCCATCAGCGTTAAATAACGCATCTTTGTTAGCTAGTATTTTTAAAACTTTATCTTCACACAAAGCTATTAAGTCGGTGTCTCTTGCGTGTAGCTTTTGTAAACTACCATGAGTAGGATTAAGATCTTTTGTTATTTTGTTTGCTTGTATAAATTGATTTAAACCGTTAATACTACCAGAAGAAGAATAAATACCTGAAAATATAAGTCCATTTTTTTTGTTTTCTTCTTTATAGTCTTCAAAAACAGTAGAAACTCTTACGCCAGGTTGTATAAAAGGTTTGTTAAAAGTATCTCTAACTCTATTAGATTCTACACCATTACCAAAAGAATAGCAATTATGCCAGTTTAAAGCATATCTAATATTTGCTGTGTTTGGGTTTAATGTAAAGGTATCTGTACTACCAGTGGCATCGATATTATTTACGCTAGCAATTCTTACAAAAATCACAGTGTTATCTGGTCTTGTAATCTTAAAATACTCGCCTTTTCTTATGTTTTGTCCTGGTAAAAATCCCATATTATAATTTTTTTTAAAATGCTAGATTATCGTCATATATTTCTGCACGGTTTTGATGTGAAGGAACAGTAGCTATAACTTTAGCCGGAGTTTCTAAAGTTATAACATTTCCATTTACACTAGCTACAGTGTTCTCGTTACCAGTACCAATACTACTAACATGCTCTATTTTAGAACCAACAGGTATTACATCTTCCAGTGTACTACCTACTTTTAACAAAGGTAGTGCGTCACTAGCTTCGTAATAAATATCTATATCGTTTATCTCTTCATGCTCTGTTTCCCAAACAGCAGGATTTGTAGGAACTAAATCTTCTGTATCACCACTACTAGCTATTTCAACAAACTCTATATCATAACCAAGAGCTGCAACACCTGAATTACCACTAGTAGAGCCTTCAGAACCATCTCTAAAGAAATTTAAATTTTTAGCAGAGTTAGGAGAAAGCCCATTCATACTGTATTGTCTAAAATTTAAAGCGTCGCCAGTAGCAATATTAGGGATATTACCAGCTGAGTTTGCAGAGTCTAAACTTTCATGAGCGCCGTTGTAAGCTCTAAACTTAATAGTATATTTAGAGGTACTACTATCAAAATCTACAGAACTAACAATAGCTTTTTTAGTTAAAGGTTGCACAGCGTTACTATTACTAGCATCATTGTAACTTTCTAAAACCATACCAACTTCAACGCCTAAGTTTTCACCATTAGACAAGCCAGTTATAGTGTCAGTTTCTATTTTAAATAAACCATTAGTAACACTAGCAACAGGGTTTGCTGTTGATGCCGTTAATTGCAACTCATGACCACCTGTTATTGGAGATCCATGACTTTCTACAGGGTTCCAAGCTATCGGCTTGTCAAGAAATAACTTATAATTAATAACATAGTTTACAGGATCTAAAAACGGTGCAGACCTATATCTTACTTGAGAATTAGTAGTAGTAGATAGAGTAATACCATCATCATCATATTCATTACCATATCCATAACCATTTGCTCCTTTGTAAACTCTTATCTGTCCAAAAATATGATTTCTATTACTAGCAGGACTATGGTTTTGAGATTCTTCTATATTGTCATACTGCAAAATATATTGAAGAGTAACGTCTTGTATGGTGTATATTGTTTTAGAAGGATCTTGTTTAAATCTAAATTGACTACCAGCCGATAGTTGTTTTACAAAGTCTCCTTGCAAAGGACCATAAGTAGAATGGTTTTCTAAATCATAATAACCAGCTTTGTGATACCACTGTCTGTAATTAGTTTCATCAGGTTTTAATTTTTTAAAATTTTGACTTTTTTCTGCTTCAATAGCGCCAAAAGACAAGTTTAACTGGCTACTACTAGACCAACTATCTAAACCACTTATTTGGTTAAATTTTCCAGGACCTGAAACATTACTATTTTGAGTAGGGTAATTATGTGAAACAACCCAACCACCAGGACCTTTTGGATTTCCTATTTGATAAGGCATACCACCACTAAATCTTGTTTCATTGATAAACCAGACATCTTCAAAAGCTTGATTATCTTTATCAGCATCTATATCTATAATAGGTTTTCTATTTTTGTTTGAAAAACCTGGCGTTTGATCAGTATTTATTCCTCTAAACCAAGCTTTCCAAGCTAAATAGTTTATCCAACTTTTTGCATTATAATTAGGATCGCTTGTGCTGTCTGAGTCTTTAGCGTAAGAATAATCACCTAGTCCTCTTATAACGTTTTTGTTAGCATCCATAAAACCTGCAAGTGTAGCTTTTTGAGGAGAGTTTCTACCAATAGTTGGAGCAACGCAAGATCTAGACATTGTAAAAGAACCAGGAGTATTGTATGCAGTATAATCATTGTGAGTTGTGCCAATACCCCAAAAATCACCAGCACTTGGATCTCCATCTATTAAAGGATTTGTCCCGCCATGAAAAGTAGGTCCATTAAATGGAGCTGATGCGTGAGATTTACAATAATATATTCTTTTTTTAGCTTTAGGTAAAACGCTATATTCAACGTTATCTTCGTCAATTTTTTTGTTTATAAACTTACTATAGTTAGCATCTTTAAATATTTTAACAAAAAATCTACCATCAAACTTTGGTGAGTTTTGCACTTTATCTACAAATATACTAAGAAAAACTCCGTCTACAATTTGAGTTGGAAAAGCTATGTTGTTTGGATCGTCTGAGAATTGAGCTACGTCAGATGCAAAAACACCTTCTATATTAAACGTAAAATTATTCAAAGCATCGTCTAAAACAACGTCAAGTATTTTGTATTTATTAGAAGTATTTACACCATCACCTAGACAAATAAAATATTCTGTATCAAGTGCTTTGTTAACAAATGTTTCATTAAAAAGAGCCATAGCGCCAGCGTTATATCTATTATAAAACACGCTAAAAGATCTTTGGTTTATAGCAGGTATTGTATCAAAAAGAGGGCTAGCACTAGAATGTCTTTTTTTACTAACAAATCTTTGCACTCTTTTTATAAAATCTGGAGCTTCGTTTTGAATATCTACAATTTTATACTTATTATCTTTTATTAAGCCTAAGTTTTCTTTTCCTATACCTTTTTTTAATATTAAAAAGTCATCTATTTTAACTTTATCTCTATCACTAGAAGGAAAAGCTAACCAGGCATTGCCGTCTTCGGCATCGTACCAACGATCCATTGCTAAGTTATAGTATTCACCGCCAGTGTCTTTAATATAAAATTTAAAATATTTCATATTAACGGGGTGCTCTAAAGAATTTATTAACACAGAGACTTGGTTTATGTCTGCACTGTTTTCAATATCTAAATTTACAGTAGCTTTAGAATTTGTTTGTACAGGTGTAGTTCTACCGTACTCGTCTAAATACACTACGCCTACTTGATATTTTCTTTGTGATTTTACTGAAGGTACTCCAGTGTCGCTTGGGTTTTGAGTTGATAAAACTCTTGCATCCATGCTTACATTAAAATCAACTAATTCGTTGTTTTCGTTTTCATAAACTAAATCGTAATTTTGTTTGTAATTACCATAAACAAGTCTGTTACCAATTACCTCTTGCGCTTTTGCTGTTCTAGGAACATTGTCATATGTTCTTAAAAATTGCTCTTCTGGTAAAAGTAATTTTATAGTTTCAGATTTTAAAGTGTAAGAGTCGTCTAAATCGTCGTTTTTTACAGTGTCAACAACATAAACAGCTGGTGAATCTTCAGATTTATATAATATGTCTATTGACTTTACATCTTCCGGCATTTTGTAATTAAAATTACTAAGCGTTACACTTTTAACATTATTCACCATACCAAGGTTGTAAGCTTCTAAAGAATTAAAAGCAAACTTGCCAGGTGAAAAAACTACAGGTGTAAATGGAGAAAAGTAAGAATATTCGTTGTCTACGTATTTGTATCTATAAGAAAACCTAGCTAGCCTGTCTTTAAATATACTTGTTTCATCTTCATAAACGTCAATTGCATAATTTAAACTATCTGCTTCTATAGGTGAAAAAACAGCCTCAGGATTTTTAGAATTTATTTTAATTTTAACTTTAGCTAACGTAGAATCTAATCTAGTTATAGAAAAATCTTTAACTATACCTTTAAATACTTTACCATCTTCGCCACTTCCATTATTTGTTTTCGCTTCAAATTGAAGGCAATTACCGTAACCTGTAAAACTAGGCCAACCACTACTTGGCTCAACAAAACCATAGTCAGGACTATTACCACCCCAAGTACCTGGATAATTTTGAGGTGTAAAATCAAACTCATATTCACCAGCATCTGAAGATGCAAGATTACGAAGATCTGTTATGACTACATAGTGATTAGTACCTCCAATAGAAGCTCCTGTAACGACATCGTGACCAGTGTTATCAAACAGTCTAACAACAAGTCTACCTTCTAAATCTCCAGCGCTATCTTCTGCTAAAGTAAACTTTATTTTATATTGATTACCAGCTGTTATTTTTTCTCCTGTTTCAGTTCCAACGTGCCAAGGTCTACTGCTTAGCTTTCTATATTGACCACCATCAAAGCTGTAAGAGTTTCTAATAACTATCTCGTTCCAACCAGTTTGTGTAGCTGTGTATTTTATAGGTAACAACAACGTTTCGTTACTAAAAACGTTATCTTCCCATTCTTCTATAAAACCTTTTAAAGCATAGTTTTGTATAGGTATTTCAGGTGGATTTCCAGAAGCATCATAAGGGCTTATAACAATATCTGTACCTGCACTCCAGCTTAAAGTAAAATCATTGTTACCGTTAATATCGCTTTCTATTATAACATTAAAAGTATCACCAACATCTAAATTACCAAAGTCGTGAACTTGTCCTTGAGAAGAACCTAAAAAAGAGTGTATGATTTCTTGATTTTTTGAAGTTGTAATTACACCTGTATGAGTATACAGCGGGTCTCTTGTGTAGTTATATTCTATTGTGGGAGATTTTAAAGGAGCTTTTTTAATAACAGTTATGTGAGACTCTAGCCTTCTAGTCAAAACATCTGGATCACCTTTTTCTACTAATATTTGAGTGTTGTTATAGCCGGTTTGCGCTGTGTAACTTAAACAATCTTTTATGTTTATTTTTTTAGGCTCACTAATACCGTCCGTAAAAAACAATAAGTCATCTATTATATTTATAGCTGTTATATAATTTTTAGAAAACTTTAATACAGTATTATCTAAATCGGCAAAAACTATTTTAATGCTTTGCTTGTCGTATTGAAATATAAAACTTTGCTCTACAACTTTGTTGTTGTCGTAAACAAACCAGTATATAGTGTCGTTTTTTTCGTCATCTATGCTTGCTATACACACCGCATCTTCAGTTAGATAGCTTATGTCACTAATCAAACTGTTACCTAATATATTTTGAACTGTTCCAATATCAGAATCGTCTGAAGTTGAAACTTGCACGTTCATAGCGTCTCTATATTCACCGTTTTGAACAAGTCTTTCATCAAGATCTTTGTTCATTTTACCGGTGGTAAAATTATGTTTAATCTCCGGCATGTAAAATTATTTTATTATTTTAGATTTATTTCTAAATATTTGCAATATATCACCTAGCTTTATGTTTGATAATCTCAACTTAGCAGATCTTTTTGAAGCTCTTTTTTCTTGTCTAAATCTATTTACAGTTCCACCACCTATGTTAGGTCTTGTAGAAACTATATCATACAATATAGACTTGTACATTGCGTCTTCAGCAAACTTGTGCACTTTCATTTCTTGATAAGTTCCTAAGCTGTCACTTATGTAGTCTAGTATTATAGTCTTTCCGTTTAAAGCAGATGAAAAATGTATTAGTCCGTTTTCATCATCAATATAAAAAGATCCATTAGCTTGAGATTCTGAAGGTTGTAAACCATATCTTCTTCCAGAATTAAAATCAAACCTATCTTCATCGCTAGAGTATTCTGTTCTATTGCTATCGCTAGAATTTTTTAATTTATATTTTTCCCAAGTACTAGAAGTTTTTGTTTCTATATCTCTGTGTTGTAAGTAGTTTGGTGAAATACCATTTGTAACAGAAATTTGCCTAACAAGATTTCTATATGCTTGGCTAGCTGTTTTTGTAAAAGTATTACCAGTAGCTACTCCAGATGCAGTAGTGTGTACAACAGAAAAACCAAGATCATCAGCTTGGTTAAACGGTATTATACTTGTTATAAGCACATAAACTCTATCGTAATCTTCTACATCAATAACTGTTGATTTACCAACATCGCTACCAGCATCGCTAGCTCCCCATTTTAAAACATCACCAATAGCATTATCATCTTGTTTCATGTTTTTACTTTCAGCAAATCTACCATAACCTATTTCGTTGTAACTAGTATCACCAGGATTTGCTTGAATAGAAATAGCAACTTGCCCAGCTGGCTTACTACCAGTAGAACCATCTGAATTTGTTTCACTTGCGTCTGCAGCCGTAACATTTACTGTAGCTGCAA
>Ga0208159_1000892_pt1 | contig 11547 bp, 13 predicted proteins | sample 9_EtaG_FD_184082 | JGI IMG/M metagenome (GOLD analysis project Ga0208159, IMG submission 184082) | Marine viral communities from the Subarctic Pacific Ocean - 9_ETSP_OMZ_AT15188 metaG (SPAdes) (version 2) | ecosystem: Environmental > Aquatic > Marine > Oceanic | place: Pacific Ocean | collected... | reverse complement strand
GATAGAAGTGATGAAGTAAAAGATTGGAGTCATCTTGGTGAAAGTATTCGTTCTCCCAATGTTGGTGAGAATATTTACGATATAATGCGATATATCGTAGAACATTATGATAATCTCCCTGATATTTGCATCTTTATTAAGGGTAATATGTTTCAGCGTCCTGAAGAAAGAGGTGGTGCTGAGTATTATACAACCCATGAAAAGTTTTATCGTGCCCTCACTGCTGAATATTTTCTTCCGATTGAACGTTTTCATGAAACGACTGCCATCTTTATAAACGGAGGTGGATTTGTGCAACCAACATGGGAAGCAGTATCAAATCAAACCATTTACACCCGACACTTTGCAACATTTCCTCAAATGTTGAATAAGTTATTCGTGAATCCTCCCAACTTCCCTTATAATAGATTTGCTCCTGGTGGAAATTATGTTGTTCCTAAGGGAAATATCCTTAAATTTAGTAAAGAGTTTTATAAAAAACTGATGTTCTATGTTTCTTATGAACCTCCTGAAGAGTTTCAAAGCACCTCTGGTGAAGCATATTTAATTGAGAGACTACTTTACATGATGTGGACTGAGGATTTGCAAGAATGTTGAGCGTTTATGGTGCTGGATACATAGGTGGTAGATATTGTGAGATGTATCCTCATGATACATTGATTATTCCCAGAGAACAGAGAAATCCTGCAACTCAGAAAATTTTATACTTTATTTCAACGATTGATAACAGCAACATCTACACAGATATTACCTTAGATGTCGAAACAAATCTAAGTATTCTCTGCGAAGTGTTGGATCATTGCAGGAGTGCTGATCGCGTTTTTAATTTTATTTCCTCTTGGTTCGTCTATGGCGATTGTGAACTCCCTGCTAAAGAAGATTCACCATGCAATCCAAGAGGTTTTTACTCTATCACAAAGAAGTGTGCAGAAGATCTACTAATTGATTTTTGTAGAACTTACAAAGTAAATTATCGAATTTTGAGGATGCCTAATGTTGTCGGTGGTATTGATCCAAAGGCATCTCCTAAGAAGAATGCAATTCATTATCTTATCAATGAACTTAAGAAAGGTAATAATATTACTCTAGTTAATGATGGTGAAATTTATCGCGATGTTATGCACGTTGATGATGTCTGTAGAGGTATCAATAGGGTTGTAAACAGTGGAGAACTTAATACTATCTACAATATTGGAAGTGGACATATGACTTCCATGGGTGATATAATGAGAACGGCAAAACATTTCCTTAAATCAGAATCTAATATTCTTACAAAATCTGGTTATAGTCAGGACATGTTTCTTGATTGTAGCAAGGTAAGAGCATTGGGTTTTAGTCCTAAAATAAGTATTACTGAAATTATCAGAGAATTATGTACCAACTGATTGATAACTTTATCAACGATGCAAAGGAAATTGATGATGATATCTTTCCGTTCATGGCTAATAAAGACTGGGTAGAGGGTAAACCAGTCTACTATTCGGGCCCATATTGGGACGATAATGAAGCAAGAGAACTCATTTACTCAATTTTAAAAGGTAAGTGGTTATCTTCTGGTGAAAAAGTCAATAAATTTGAACACGAGTTTTCATCAAAGTTTGGATTTGATTACTCTGTAATGGTGAACTCTGGTAGTTCTGCCAATCTTGTAATGCTCGCTGCACTTAAAAAGTATTTTAATTGGCAAGATGGTGATGAAATTATTGTTTGTGCATGTGGATTTGCTACCACAGTTGCACCCATCGTACAGTCTGGATTAAAACCAGTATTTGTTGATATTAGTTGGAATGATCTTAACTGGGACTTATCTCTTATCGAAGATAAAATTACTCATAAAACTAGAGCAATAATGTCTTCCCCTGTTTTGGGTAATGCATATGTCATGGATGATTTGTATGATATCATTGATAGACATAATCTTGAATTGATTGCAGATAATTGTGATAGTCTGGGTAGTAAGTATGATGGAGAGTATCTGACTCAACGTGCTATTGCAGCATCTTGTTCATTCTATCCAGCTCACCACCTTTGCACGATTGAAGGTGGTATGGTTTCTTCAAACGTTAAAGGAATTGTTGATCTTGCTCGTAGTTTTGCTTGGTGGGGACGCGGATGTTATTGTGTAGGACAACAAAATCTTCTTCCCAATGGAGTATGTGGAAAGCGTTTCGATAAATGGTTGTCTCATTTTGATGACATTGTAGATCATAAGTATGTCTTTTCTAACATGGGGTATAACCTTAAACCTCTTGATCTTCAGGGTGCAGTAGGTTCTGTTCAACTGCTAAAGTTTGAAGAAATTCATGAAAAACGTCGTCGTAACAAGTGGCTTATTCATCAGATTCTTGAGCGTATTCCAGGTATCAGAGTGATGAATGAGTTACCTAACGCTGAAACAAGTTGGTTTGGTGTTCCTATTCTTTGTGAAAATAAAAAATTGAAACATTCTCTTGTTCGTCACTTTGAAAAAAACAAAGTTCAAACAAGAAATTATTTTGCGGGTAATATTTTGCTCCATCCTGGATATTCACATCTTGATGATGCGAATAAATATCCAAACGCAAATCAAGTGTTGGATCTAGTATTCTTCCTTGGTTGCTCACCTACAATCAATGATAAGATGATTGATTACATCAGCAAAGTGGCGTCTGAATATGCTAGCAACTGAATTTATACATGGACAAGGACTTGGAAATCAATTATTTGCATACATAACCACCAGAGTATTAGCTCATAGATTGGGTTACGATTTTGGTATTAAAGGGCTTCAAAGTGCAGGAGACTCTAGAATCAATAAGAAAGGATTCTATTTTATGAATCTGGACTATGGTAAAGAGGTTCCTGATAGTCTTACACGATATGATGAATATCGACACGCTTTAAAAACAGATGAATGGCTTCGCACAGATATTCGTTTAACTGATAAAAAATTATTATCAATACCGGATAATCATATAATTTATGGCAATCTTCAATCGGAGGATTACTTTTATGATGAAATTGACTTAATTAAAGAATGGTTGAAAGTTCGTATAATGTACGAACATGGTGATACAAACGGAAAAAATATCTGTGTTCTTAATTTTCGTGGTGGAGATATGGTTGGTAATGCAGGAGCATTTGTTCCTGTGACATATTGGCATAATGCGATGCAGCATATGTCAGAATATAACCCTTACATGGAGTATTGTATTGTTACCGATGATGTTAAAACTGCTAACAGGATGCTCCCTGATATTCCTGCATACCATGTTGACGTGGCATGGGATTATGTTGCTGTCAAGAATGCAAGGAATGTTATATGTACTACCTCCACCTTCTCCTGTTTTCCTCTCTGGACATCCAAAAATTTAGAGATGTGTATCGCACCTAAGTATTGGTTTCATCATAATCTATCTCAAGGATGGTGGAGTCTTGGGTGTAGCATTTACAGTTATCCAACATATTATATGGATAGATCTGGTAAACTCTTTACTCCTGACGAATGTAGGGTAGAATGGGAGGAGTATAAGAAGACTTCAAACATTTATGATGGAGACTTATGATGCCTAAAATAAATCTATCAGATGTTACACTAATATCTGTAGATACAACTGATGATCTATCAGGCACTCTTAGGGGTGTCTACACTAGCATGTCTGGCATCAATTACGGTGCAGTCAAACTGATCACAACACAAGAACAGATTGATAAAAATCCTAATCTTGTAGAAGAAGGTATCACTATGGAAACTCCTGTTCGTGATATTAAAAATTACAACGATTATAATTATTATGTCGTATATCATCTGCATGAACATGTAGACACTACACACTGTCTTTTGGTTCAACCAGATGGTTTTGTGTTATTTCCTGATAAGTGGGATGACGCATGGCTTAAATACGATTATATTGGAGCACCTTGGGCATATGTTGAAGATGCTTACATCGATCCTTTTGGTAGACACTGGCGTGTGGGCAACGGTGGATTTTCTCTAAGAAGTAAAAAGTTTCTTGAGGTACCCACAAAAGTAGAAGTTCCTTGGGAAACAAACAACAGTGATTTTTACTGGATGCCAGAGGGTGTGGTAAACTATCATGAGGATGGAAATGTCTGTGTTCATAATCGCCACATCTATCAATTTGAAGGATGTCAGTATGCTCCCGTAGATGTTGCAGTAAGGTTCTCTCAGGAAACCAGAGTTCCCGAAGCAGAAGGTATCACCCCATTTGGTTTCCACTTTAGACTTCCCCCCGGAGTAGAACTTTCATGATTGGAATTATTGGAAATGGATTTGTTGGCAATGCCGTGTATCAAAACTTTAGAGATAAAGTAACCACCAAAGTATATGATATAGATAAAAATCGTAGTTTGAACTCTTTACACGAAGTTCTCACTCAAAATTTTGTGTTTGTTTGTCTTCCAACTCCGATGACATCTAATGGTAGTTGTGATACTTCAATCATTGATAACTTTTTTAAAACGCTATCAACAAACCTTGATAACAAAGAAACTATTTTTATCATAAAATCTACAGTTCCTGTAGGAACCACTAAAAAATATGCTGAAAGGCATCGTGTGATTCATAATCCAGAGTTTCTAACTGCTAGAAATGCTGTATCTGATTTTTCTAAATCTGATAGAAATATTATTGGTGGTGATCGCGAACTCTGTGATAAATTCGCACAGATGTTTTTTCTTAATTTTTCCCATATTCCTAACATAATCGTTAGTTCAGATGAGAGTGAAGCAATTAAGTATTTCTCAAATACTTTTCTTGCTTATAAAGTATCATACTTTAATAAAATGTATGACTTCTGTCAGAGTCTTGGACTTGATTATGCTAAAGTGGCACAGGGTGTTTCTGCGGATCATCGTATTGGAACATCACACACTAAAGTCCCTGGTATAGATAATGATCGCGGATTTGGTGGAACTTGTTTTCCAAAAGATCTCAACTCTTTAATTGTTCAAATGGAGAGTGCTGGAGTAAACGCTGACATGCTTAAAGAGGTATGGAAGTATAATGAACAGATTAGAACTTGTATTGATTGGATAGTAACATGATCGGACACAATCACATTGGTAAGAATGGAAGGTTTGGTAATCAAATGTTCCAATATGCTGCGACTAGAGGCATTGCAAAAACCCGAGGGTTTGATTTTACTACTCCTGATGGGCCTAAGAATGACTCAGAATTTAATGACGAAGAGCAACAGCATAAACTCTTCATGTCTTTTAACATGACGGGTGCTAAAAATATTGGATATCTAGAGGCAGAATACAAAAAAGAAGGTTCTTTCAGATATGATGAAGAACTTGTAAAAACTTGTCCTGATAATGTTAATCTGTATGGATATTTTCAGTCAGAAAAATACTTTAAGCATATTGAGGATGAGATCCGTGAAGACTTTACTTTTAGGAATGAAGTAAAAGCAAAATGTCATGAAGTTCTTGATCAAATTGTAGGTGAAGGCGACTTTATTACCTTACACGTTCGTCGTACAGATCATCTTATCAAACCTACTTTTCATCCGGTTCTACCGATTAGTTATTACCAAGAAGCACTTGAACGATTGCCAAAGGACATTCCTGTGGTAGTGCTTACGGATGATCCATCATGGGCGTTTGGACACGAATTCTTTGAATCGGATCGTTTCTTTATCTCTGAAAGTGACAACATTCATGATATGTGCCTTATGTCATTGTCGCAATACAATATTATTGCAAACTCTACTTTCTCTTGGTGGGGAGCATGGCTCGCAGGACATAATAATGTAATTGGCCCCAAACTTTGGTTTGGCCCTGATGGTGAAGATCCTTCAGACATTTATATTGATCGCTGGGAGTATCTAGATGTCGAAAATTAGTATTGCGATTCCTTGTCATGATAGAGGAGACAATGGCCCTCTCTGGTTAGATGAACTTCTTCAAACAATCAAGATACAGACATTTCAAGATATTGATCTTGTCATCTCTGATCAGAGTCAGAATGATTTAATTTTAGACAAATGTAAAGAATGGAATGAAATATTTGAATTTACTTATCTTAGATACGAAGGTAGCACACCTTGTGAAAATATCAATACTGCTTTAGAGAATTGTACTGGTGATATCACTAAGATTATGTTTTCTGATGATGTGTTTATAAAAGATACTGCATTGGAAACAATATCTCAAAATCTTAATGAACATGCCTGGTTGTTCACTGGGTACTGTGAGACTAATGATGGTAAAACACTAAACTCCTTTAAAAATCCAGAGTGGACTAAAGAAACTGTGATTGGTAGAAATCTTCTGAGTAGTCCATCTGGTGTTGCATTTAGAAAAAACTGTGGTGTTGAATTCGATACCAACCTTAAACTACTTCTTGATGTTGATTTTTATCATCGTATGAGAATTAACAATGGAATGCCTGCTTTAGTTTCTGAAGTTCTTTATGCCAATAGAAATCATGGGAACAGAGTTAGCAGTCAATCAACTTCTCAATACGATTGTGTTATTGAACATTCGGAAGGAAACTGGATGATGAATCGCTCAGAGTATGAATATATAACTGAAAAATATGAAGAATTTTTTATGAATGATATGAGGTACCCTGATGAAGACTGATTTAACTGACGCAACTTTTATTATTCCAATTCGTATTGAGTCTGAAGATAGACTAAGAAATGTCATAACTTCGGTTGCATTTCTTTTAAACAACTTTAATACTAATATTATTATCAAAGAAGTTGATAAGAAATCAGTATATAAAGAAAGAGCACTTCCTCAACTTAGAAGTTTTTTTGGAGAAGTCAATGTAAAACACATCTTTGAAGAGAGTGATGAACCTCTGTTTCATAGGCAAAAAGTTTTAAACGAAATGATCATGGAGGCAGACACTGACATTGTTGTTAACTATGATTGTGATGTTATTCTCCCCTTAGATTCTTACATTACTGCTTATATTGGTATTAAGGAGGGAGTTTATGATGTGGTTTATCCATATGGTTATGGGATGTATCAGAGAAGAGTAAATGCAGAAGATGCGGTAGTATCTGCTTTTCTTGATTGCAATGATTATGAATTTCTTGATAGAGCATCAGACGAACACACCTCTGATTATGGTTGGGCACAGTTCTTTCGACGTAATGTTTACATAGAAGGAGGTATGGAAAATGAAAATTTCCGTGCATATGCACCTGAAGATAAGGAAAGATATTTTAGATATACAACATTGGGATATAAGGTAGGTAGAATAGACAATGTTGTCTATCATTTGGAACATGCAAGAGGTGAAAACTCTTGGTTTTCTAATCCACACATGCAAGACAATCTTCTTGAGTGGGATAAGATTAGTAAGATGGACAAAAAAGAACTTTTAAAGTATTATTCAAATCAAAAGTATATGGAGAAGTATGCTCGCATTTAATCAACTTGGAAATCTAGGAAGACTAGGTAATCAAATGTTTGAGTATGCCGCTCTACGTGGTATTGCTGCTAAACATAATTACGAATGGTGTATTCCTCCTTACGAGGCTCAAAGCATTGAAAACTATAGTCTTCACTATTGTTTCAAAATGGAGGACGTAAAAGAAAACAATCTTCAACAATGTAATTTTGGATTTGTACAGGAAAAATTTTTTCATTATGATGATCATCTTGTAGAGAAGTGTCCTGACAACGTTAGTCTTCATGGATTCTTTCAGTCTGAAAAATACTTCAAAAATGTAGAAGATATTATTCGGAGGGAGTATACTTTTCATGATGAACATCTTGAACCATGTAAAGAAATCATGGAGGAGTTCAAAGATCAAGAACCTATTATGCTTCACGTTAGACGGGGTGATCCTAATCTGACTGATCCACGCGGATTTAAATGGGCATACACACAGTGTTCATCAATGCATCCACCACAAACCATTGAATATTATAAAAAGGCTCTATCTGAGTTTGATGAAAACCAACCCGTGTTTGTTTTTTCTGATTCTGTTGATTGGGTAAAAGAGCAAGAGTTCTTTGCTGGAGATAGATTTCTTATTTCAGAACCTGTTGATAAGTATACAGATGGATCTTTTACTCCATATGCAGACTTATGCTTGATGTCTCTTTGTTCTCATGCTATCATTGCAAATAGTAGTATGAGTTGGTGGGGTGCCTGGTTACAGTCAAACCCTAACAAAAAGACAATTGCTCCCAAAAATTGGTTTGGGCCGGCATATGCAGATAAAGATACTGCTGATCTATACTGTCCTGATTGGATTGTTCTATGAACAGAATTAACGATTATACTGAACTGGAATCTAGGATTATTTCTTGGATTCGTGATTATGCTGATAATAATTTTATCAAAGCACTAGTTGTTGGTGTTTCTGGTGGTATTGATTCGGCTGTAGTTTCTACACTTTGTGCTAAGACTGGCATTACAACCTTTGTGTTGACAATGCCTCTTGCATCTAAAATGGAGAATACTATTCTTTCCACCGCACATGCGACATATCTTAGTGATAACTATGACAATGTTGTGATGCAAAATGTTGAACTTTCTGGTACCTATGATCAACTATTGAAATCCATCGATTGGTGGACTGATGCACACGGTGGAGAGAAAGGAACCTATACTTCCAATAACCTTGCCAATGCAAATACAAAGTCAAGGCTCCGTATGGTGACTCTGTATCAAGTAGCAGGCACTGTCGGTGGCATCGTTGTAGGAACTGGTAATAAAGTAGAAGATTACGGCATTGGATTCTACACTAAATATGGTGATGGCGGTGTGGACATCGCACCTATCGCTGACTTGTACAAAACAGAAGTATGGGAACTTGGTAGACACTTAGGTGTCGATCAGCGTATCATCGATGCTGCTCCTACAGATGGACTGTGGGAAGATAGTAGGACTGATGAAGCGCAGGTAGGTGCATCTTATGAGGATCTTGAATGGGTAATGGAGAGTGAAATCTTCATACATGAAAAAGATCCACAATCTGCAGTTATGTGGAGAGGACAACCACTGACTGAAGCACAGAGAAATGCAATCAGGCAGTTTGGTAAATTTAACCGCCAGAATAAGCACAAAATGATCTCTATTCCTACATTCAAACTATGAAAATTGGTGTAATTGGTGCAGGGCGACTTGGTATTTGCTTTGCACTTCTTTGTGAACAAGCAGGGTATGATGTATTAGTCTCTGATATTCGTGAAGATTACGTCACGGATCTTATGGAAAAGAAGATCAAGACTAATGAACCTGATGTTCAAGAACTTCTAATTCGTTCGCAAAACTTTGCGGCGACAACTAGCAACAAAAAAGTAATCCAAGAGTGTGATATCATATACACTCTTGTAGCAACTCCCTCTCTACCCACTGGTGACTATGATGTCTCTGCTGTGTGGAGAGTTGTTGATGATATTATTGAATCTGGTATTCAGAGTAAGTCTTTCATAGTTGGATGCACTACAAATCCTGGTGACTGTGAAATGTTCCAAGACAGACTTGCAAAACACGGTTGGGATACTTTCTATAACCCAGAGTTTATCGCTCAAGGTTCAATCATTAAAGATCTCCAGAACGCTGATATGGTTCTGATTGGTGGTAAGTGGGGTAAGACTTTTAATCAACTCTCTGAGTTATATCACAAGATTCAAGTAACTAAACCACAGATTAGTCTGATGTCTAGGACTGCCTCAGAGGTGGTTAAAATCGCCACTAACTGCTTTCTTACCACCAAAATAAGTTATGCCAACATGATGGGGCAGGTGCTTGCTCTAGATGGCATGGAGGATGAGATTGACACGGTGTTGGATGCCATTGGTGCAGATAGTCGAGTTGGTAAGAAGTATCTAAAATTTGGTTATGGATTTGGTGGCCCTTGTCTACCTAGAGATAATCGTGCTTTTGCTGCTTATGCAAAAAGTCTTGGAGTTGAATATAATTTAGGCAGTACTACTGATAGTTTTAATGATACTCATAACAAGTTCTTGCTTGATTATGTCATTACAAAAAATCATACGAGTCTGCCTTTCTATTTTGATTATGTTTCATACAAAAAAGGAACTGATATATTGACTGAAAGTCAACAATTTAAACTGTGTAGATCTCTTCTTGACGAAGGATACACTGTCTATATCAATGATAATGAAACTATCTTGAATCGTGTAAAGGATACTCTCTATGATCAATATTATGATAGAGTGAAGTTTGGAGAACCTAAAGAAAAAGTATTCAAAGTAGATATCTGATGACTTTTGTTACTGCTGAAAAAAACAAATCAACATTCAAACTTAGTAACTTTGGCCCTGTATATTATTTGAATCTTGATGAACAACCTGAAAGACGGCAGTTCATGGAGGAACAATTTAATTATTGGGGTATTGATAACTATGAACGTATCTCTGCTTATGATGGAAGAGATGATGATTTAGGCCATATTATCAAAGGTTCATATCCTACTAATATGACTTCGGGTGAGATTGGATGTACCACGTCTCACCTAAAGGCAATAAAGCACTGGATAGAAACCTCTGACAGCAAGTATGCTATAATCATGGAAGATGATTGCAGTCTTGAAACGGTTCAGTGTTGGAACTTCACTTGGAGTGACTTCATGACTTACACTCCATATGATTGGGATGTTATTCAACTTGCAATTATCTGCACTGGTGATATTCATGTTAAAATACACAAGCGGTTTGTGAATGACTTCTCTACTGCTTGCTACATGATCACTAGACACCACGCGAAAAAACTGCTACACTATCATGTACGCGGCGATAAATTCAAACTCGATAACGGAGTTAAACCGCGTCCAGTTGCAGATGATTTAATCTACAACTCTGGTAACACTTACTCGATTCCACTTCTTCTTTATAGAACTGAACTGGGATCAACTATTCATCCCGAACACATTGATGCTTTCCACGTCGGCAATTACAAAGCACAACTAAATTATTGGATTACTAACGGCGCTAGGATGAGTATCAAAGATCAAATGGACTATGATCCATATTTGGGTAGAATCACAGAAAATTCTGCTGCTGTTGCTGCTGCAAAAAGTGCGGAAAACACAACCGATTGACAGAATTTTAAAGTTCTGTTAGTATAAATACTTAACCTTTTGTCTATTTACGAAAGGATACACACATTTTTTACGAGGTACTTAAAACAATGATCAAATCCGCAATCGCACTTGCTGCCGCTGCTCCCTTCTTGGCAGCACCTGCCCTTGCAGGTCCCTATGTAAACGTTGAGGCCAACGCAGGTTGGACTGGAGACGACTACACCGGAGCTACTACTGATATTCATGTGGGCTATGAGGGTGAAGCAGGTTCTGCTTCCTACTATGTTCAAGCAGGCCCAGCTGTCGTTTCTGTTGACGGCGAAGAGTCTGACACCCAGTTCTCTGGTAAGGCAGGACTCGGACTTCCAGTTTCCGATGCAATCGGCGTTTATGGTGAAGTTTCCTTCCTGACTGCAGAAGACGATGATGATTTCGGTGTAGGTGGTAAGTTGGGTCTGAAGTACAACTTCTGATCTAAGTAGACAATCAATATCTAGATGCTATACTGGGGTGCGACGGCACCCCT
>Ga0208159_1000890_pt1 | contig 11557 bp, 18 predicted proteins | sample 9_EtaG_FD_184082 | JGI IMG/M metagenome (GOLD analysis project Ga0208159, IMG submission 184082) | Marine viral communities from the Subarctic Pacific Ocean - 9_ETSP_OMZ_AT15188 metaG (SPAdes) (version 2) | ecosystem: Environmental > Aquatic > Marine > Oceanic | place: Pacific Ocean | collected... | reverse complement strand
AATACGTACAATTAATCCTATACCCAAAGCAGTAAAATCTGCATTTGCAGGGTCATCTTCAACACCTACAATACGTAAAGCAAGGGTATTCGTTGCTGCTGCTGTGTTTAAATCAGCTGTAGCTGAAGAAATACCAGTAGTTGTAGAACCACTGTTACCATTTTTAAGTGCACAATTTGCAAAAACATCAGCTCTTACTAAAGCTTCTGTTGCAGCACCAGTGTTATCACCAGTTGCCACCACAAATAGTTGATTAGGATCGTCGTACACGAAAGCCTTTACTGGGTGGTTACTATCCGCTCCAGATCCAGGCCAATAATTGCTCCAGGTAGTTTTACCTGTTGTGCTAGAAACATATTCACACCCCCAAAACACACCTACTATAGAGACTGTTCCGCCTGCAGCAGCTTGTAAGTCATCAATAACTCCAGCAGCTGTAGGAATAACAGGTTGTCCTCTGTATAGTACGTTTGAATTGTCATAGGCGATTCTATATTCTGTGGCACCTGTAGTATTTGCACTTTGACCGAGCTGTTTTAAAGGTCTAAGTCCAAAAGCTCCATTAATATTTGCCATTATAAAATATCCTCTTCTATAATACGGTTAAAAAACTAGTCCTCACTTTTGCGAGAACCTCCAAATGTTACACGAGTTTCTCTTTCTGGCTTATGAATAGCCATTGCAGGATGCTGAGAACGAGCTAACTCATTGTCAACAGCTGCCATTTGATCGCGGGTTCGTGCCCGATAATAGTCATCTCGCTGTTGTGCGATTTCAATGGGTAACCTGCCAAGTAATAATCCACCTACTCCAATAACTCCGGCATGTTTGCCATCGTCTATTGTTGGAGCGTCAAAATCTGGATATTCGTCGCCTCGTACTAATTCCCAACCTTCTCGTGACATGGCTGAAACATTTTTACGATCGTCAAAACCCATAACTTCGGCACGAATCCACCTATGAACATAACCTTCTGGTGGTTCCGGTGCTTCTAAAGCTGATGGTGGCTTCCAGGGCCCTCTGCGTGCATTTTTTTCGCGAGTGTCTTGAGCACGTGATATTCTCGTATTACTTTGGGGAGTTGTGTTCTCCGTTTTTTCGTTTGTCATATTTTTACTCCTTCACATATTTTGCGTATTCTTCTAACGGTACGCCTAATTTTTTTGCTATTGCTACTTGTGAGGGCGACAACCGCACACTTTTTCGTCCACCTTTATTGCGGGATTTGGAAGTCTCGGCAGACGCAACTTTACGACTTCCTCCGTTAGTAGCCTGTGTTCCCAACTTATGAGGAAACTCAGACGCTAATCTTTTATCGAGTTCAGCATAATACTCTTCACTTGATGGGTCAAACCCTTCATCCTCAATTAACCGTCTATGAATGCCAAATGAGGCATATGTCATAACTTCGTCTTGACCAAACCACTCATTTTTGTTAGCCCACGCTTCCGCTTTTGGATCTGGCGGCTGTTGCGTTTGTTGTGGCTGCTGCATTTGTTGAGGTACAGGTTGTTGGATTTGAGGTGCCGGATCGATTGCTCCTACAGGTTTCTTTAACTTTGTTTTTTCAACTGTTAAAGTTGCCAAAGCTTCTTGCGCTTCTATAAGTCTGTCACTATCTCCGGACTCATGTGCATCTTTCAAAGCACGTTTTGCGCTATTAAGCTGAGACTCTATCCGTCCTCCAAATTCTTCTTGATAGCCTTTATCTAAATTTTGTAAACGATTTTTTAAAGACTCATTTTCTTTCTTAACGTTTTCTGCAAATTCCACCGCCGATTGTTTTTGGCGTTCTTCTTCGCGCATACGTTTCGTAAGTTTATCAATACGGGATTTAACTCCAGCACTGTAGTCTTCAAGCTCGTCTTTTTTTTCTTCTTTTTCTTCTATTATTTCCGTTTCTTTAGGTGGTTCCGTTTCGCTTTTAATTTGTTTAGCGTCAGGATTTACGTCTACTTCCACGGCTTCTTCTTCCGCTTCACCAACGTCTAGTTTTTCGTCTGCCATTTCATTGCTCCTTTAATAACTTTCTACTTTCTATATATGTTTAACATCATCAGGTTCTAAAATTGTAGCGATCACTTCGTCATCATTAAGAATACGAACTTCTCCACCATCTATTTTAAAACGCGCTCCAGCGTATCGGCCAATACAAACCCATTGACCTTCTTTGCACCAAGCAGATTCGCCTGATCCAAACTTTGCAGGATCTTTATAAGCTAAAGGTCCTATTTTTAATACATAAGCAACGACGGTTGCCAATTGCTCACGTTCTCGTACAGCATCGGGAATATAAATTCCTGAGTCTGTTGTAGCTTTCCCCATATAAGGCATGACTAAAATACGCCATCCTGTGGGTTGAGGAAGTCTTTCCTTGAGGTTTTTCTCTATTAAACTCGGATCAAGAACTTTCGTGTCTTGCGGTTTATAAAGTGGTTCGACATTAATCTTCTCAGTTTTCTTTTTTGCTTTCGCAACGTGATCGGGCACATAAAGTGTTTTCGACATAGTTTTTACCTTTCATTAACTTTCTTCTTTCTCGTTTTTATCCAGAGCATCTTTAACTTCTTGCTCCGCAAATTGCAAACCTTTTAACTCGCCTGCCAGTTGGCGGTAGTCCTCCATAGTTTTAGGACTACCAGCGAGTATGGCCTGTTCTGTTAATGCTATTCTTTCTTGTAACGCTTTAAGAATAGCATACGCAAAATTCAATGGATCCACTAAAAAGATCCTCTAAACTTCGTTCCTTTTACCATCGCTCCTGTGCCACGAACTGTGTCCGTTTCACCTAATGAAGAAGGAGAGTTATAACCTTGTATGATTTTAACGTCTGCTCCTACTTCCATAATACCTTCTTCTGCTAAGGAATGTTGCTTGTCAAAGTCGGCTTCGGATGGAGAATAGCCTGCGTCTTCTTGTCTTTCCATAGAAATACTTAAACGGCTACCTTCTTCATCCCTAAACTCAATGTCAACACCACCATGTCTATAATTTTTTATAGTACCGCCCATATTTCTTCTGTACTCAGGTAGTTCACTTTTAGGTTTTTTATTCTTTTTTTCGTCGGAAGTCTTACCTTTAGCTTTACCTTTAACTATCTCATCTAGAAATTTTACATCCCTATCTGAAATAGAGTTCGTTCCTTCAGCAGCAGTCATCATCATAGCTTCATTTGCCATTTCCATAGCATCTTTATCTGAAATAGATTTAGCTCCGCCACCAACGTCACGATTAATTCTTTGATTTGGTCTTTTTCCAAAAGCACCGTAAGACTCATCGCGACGATCTCTCATGCTTTGGCGTTTTGTTCTTTCAGCCCCAGTACGCATTCCTAAAGATTCGTCTTCTCGGTCTGCATAACCTTGGCCTCCTTTATTGTATTTCTTCATCTTCATTATTCTTCTCCTTGGTTAATAGTTTCCGCTAAAATTACGTCCTCGTATAGCTGCTCCACCTGTAAACATACTATCTCTTACGTTTGCTTCTTCAAAATCTAAACTTACGCCGCCCTGAGCAAAATTTGGCCATATCTTTTTATAAAATTGCTCAAAGGACATAGTAGCCGAATAATCTGTTCCGCCTTTTGGATCATAGAAGGCGTCACGAGCAGCTGCCTCATCTTTTTTGTTTTTCATTGACATTAGAATATCCCCTTAAATGTAAAACCTTTAATGGCTACGCCACCTCCGGCCATATTCATTTTAGATTGTTGTAAACGTCGTACTCCGCTGCTATGCGCTGCACCACCGCCCATAAAACCATCGCGATCGTTCATTTTCTTAGCTTTTGCTAACATTCCTTTAGCAGCGTTCTTAGGAATATACATTTGTTCTGCCATTTGACCGGCTAATCCTTTAGGTCTATTCATACTGTTCTCCATAGCATAGTTATTAACATTACAATAATTGTTCCTGCTGCGCCTATCATTATATGTTCTAAGCGTTTTATCCTTAGTATTGTTTCTTTCCAACGTTCTGCACACACAGCTTCATGTGTTTCCAGTTTAGACGCTACTTTGGTTACAGTTGGCTTAGTCATGCTTTTTTCTTTCCGCCTTTATGTCGTTTTTGCACGGAAAAAGACGCTTTTTTAACCGCTCCTGGGTGCGGTGCATAATCGCCCTTCATAAGTTTGTAACCTTTTCCATCTTTCATCCAATGAAATCCATCGGGTGCATCTACTGTTTTATTTGCCATTACGCATCTCCACATTTCCATTGTCTACGTGACCAGTAATTAGCAGAACATCTGTCACTTGCTCCTTTAATACCACCGCTCCGTGCACAATAACTTTTTTTGTTGGCTTTGATGTGTGACTTAATTGTCATATTTTTATCACCAAAGTTAATTTTCTTAACTTTCCCGTCACACTTTACAAAGACTTTAAATTTTTTCACGTCACCCTTCATAGGTTTGTTAAGTGTAACTGTTTTTCCTTGGTATATTGCCATTAAGATTTTCTCCAATTACCACTACCTGCAAAAGCTCCAATACTGTCACCATCTGCTAAACCTGTTGCATTACCACTTGTTCCCCAAGTAACTTGAGCTACGCCACCTTCTGCTGATATAAAAACTAAACCAAAAGTTGTAGCTCTTAATAAAGTGTCTAAATCATTATAATAAATAATTCCTTCCGTAATAAGTTCTCCTGGAAATCCAATGCCTCCAGAATATCCTTCAAAAGTATATCCTGAGTCATTCATAACTACTTCTATATAAGTATAAAATAAAAAACACTCTATGTTTATTGTGCATGATCCATCAATTAATCCTTTTACAGGAATAGGAGCTTCATCTAAAAAAGTATCTTTATGTAAAGTTCCTTTTATATTTGGGTTTATTCCTAATGCTTGAAAATATCTTTTAGCTTTATCTTTTAGTTCCATTGTTTTTCCTTTGCTTAGTTTCCTACCTTGTAATCCTTACGCATCTTTTCTCGAGCAACCGTTGCACGTAACTGCGCTATATCTTCACTAGAATTAATTCTTTCCGCTGTTAATTCTTGACGACCTTCTTCACGATTCTGTTCGAATTCTAATCGTGCGTCAAACTCTAATGCTTTACGTTGAATGTCCGCTGCTTTAATTTCTAATTCTTTCTCACGTAACGCTACCAATGGATCAACTTCTCCTTCTGGTGGAGGAGCAAACAATTGTAGTATTTCTGCAGTGTATTGTGAAATAAGAACAGCCACTCTTGATTCGCCATCAAAAGCTGGAGCTGGTAATCCTTGTGCTTCGGCTTGACGTGCCGCATCCATCGCTTCCATCATGGCAACTCCTCTGGCTTTTAAAGCTATGTGCTCACAAACGTGCGCTAATAATAACGCAAAGATTGGTGGAGTAGAAGCAACAACTGGAGATTTCATAAAGGCAACGTGTGTTGCAATATGTGCATCCTGATCTTGCTCTTCAAAAGCTTGTAAATTTTCTTGTATTAAAGCACGCGCATTTTCTATAGCAGGGTCAATAGGTTCGGGTGCTTGTGGTGGTGGTAATATTGCTTGAATATCTTGTACGCCTACCGCTTCGTACATTCTTTTATACGCCTCGTACATATTATGCATTTGTGGGTTAGACTGAGCAAGTTGCAATTGTGTTTGTGCTAACGCCATACGTTGTGACACAGAAAAAATATTTGGATCGGATACCGGTACCACATCGACACGATCGTCAAAATCCATTTGTTTAATAGACGCTTCCGCTCCATAAATATTATACGGATAAACCGGTGGTAATGATTCGGCAAACACTTTTGCTAACATTCTAAACTCTTGCTTCTGTGCATAATGCAAACGTTTATGAATAGCCGACATTACTTTAGAGCCCTTTTCTAATAAAGCAACCGTCGTTCCTACCGCTGCTTCTTGATTACCATCGCCTACCTGCATATCGGTAATCGCTGCAAATCGTCTCCCGGCATCAACCACAAATCCTAAGAGTTGCATCAATGTCTGGCTAGGTTCTTTATAAGGAAGAGGAAGAATGCTGTCCTTTAATGCTCCGCCTGGAACATCGATATCACGGAATTCGCCAGGAGACAGGGGCTCGTCAGGCTCACGAATTCGGATCCCTCTTGCTTTAAAACCAGCAGGAAGATTGGCTAATGTACCGGCATCAATGAGCTGACGAAGAATGGAGGTGGCTGATCGTCCAAGACCACCTATCATATGTAATAATCCTAAACCATAAAAACCTAATCCCGGTAAAAATTTGTAGTGTGAAAAATATTGTTGCTTTCTATACAACTCGTCGCCCTCTTTCCAATTGCGACGGATAGATAAGATTTTTCCACTTTCCAAATCTATAGTAATAATGTACGGAAGTTTAATACCGGTAGGTTCATTAGCAAATGGATCTACATGCTCATAACCTTCTAAATCTAAATTGGTATGAAATTCCAATAATGTACAATCACTGTCCACGGATGTTTTTGATATTCCTGATAATTCTCTTTCTTTGTCTCTTAACTCATCATCTTCTTCATAAGGTTTTAGCGGTATGTCTCTATAAAATCCTCCCGCTTGTAATTTTTTCACTTCGTTTTCTAACATACGTACAACATGCGTTACTCTTGCTGCAGAAAATAAATCGGTGGCGTTGTATGGAACCACTAAATCATCGGCGGGTATAAAACGGGATACCGCTCTATCTAAAGTGTCATCAAAATATACCTTCTTGAAGGCACTTCCTGCCAATGGTAAATAGAATAACAGTCGATCTAACTCAGGATCGTACTCTTCCATAACGTTCATAATTTGATAATTCATAAAATCTTGTACACGTTGCGCTTGCGATTCTACTTGAGTGCTTGTCGCTCCTATAATTTGTCCTCTTACAGGCCCTGTAGCCGGTAATAATTCTTTATACGCTTGCGCCTGGAATTGTGTAACCGCTTCCGCTATCACCGGATGGGTAACACCACTAGATCCACGGAAAGGTTCATCACGCTCTTCGTATTTTAATCCTAATAACTTGAGTCCCTCAGCGTAAGAATTTTCCCAGTCTTGACGACTTTCTTTATCTTCTTCGTATAAACCTAACAGCTCTGTGGAAATCTCCATCAAAGTGTTTTCATCCATTGTTTCTGCTAAATTAAAATCAAATTCCTGTTCTAACTCTGCAGCTGCTGCTTCTTCAAAATTTATATTGACGGAACCGTCTTCTTGTACTTCGACCATACTTTCGTCAAAGTCTGGTGTCTCAATCTCTTCTTGCTCAATTTCTATTTCTTCGCCTTCTTCTCCTAAAGGCACGCCAGCTCCAGGCATCGCTGAGTCTATCTGTGATGGTGGTAGTCGTCCGTTTTCCTGCGCCATAGTTTATTCTTCCTTGTTAAAAATGTCCTTTAAATCCTGAATTACCATCTTTATTAGTCTTGCCATATCCTTTTGAACTTACGCCTCTAGGTTTCTTTTTCTTATTATCTTTCTTTTTTTTAGCTAGAGGATTAAGTAGTACAGCACCTGTGCCTCCACTTAGAGATGCAGCCTTTGTCACAGAACTAGACTTGTCATATTTTTTAGCTAATTTTTTAGCTAATTTTATTGTTGGTTTTGCTGCTACTTTTGTTAGTGCCGCTACTCCTGCTATTACTGGTACTGCCATAGTTTATTCTTCCTTTGTAACCTTTTTAGAAACTTTTTTTGCTGCTGTCGGAACTTTATTCCCATTCTTCATTGTTCCTATCATTCCCATACCGGCTTTTCCAACACGATAGCCAAAAGAAGCACTAATACTAATATATATACAGTTAGCAAACCAATCTGGTGTACTTTCATCTAAAAAAACGAATCCCTCTTTAACCGCATCTTGTGTCCACGGTAAAAAACATCCCGCCAACACTGCAATAAAAAAGATAGTCCACGCTTCATCTTTCCATGAACCTCCCATTTGTTCCGTGAGAGATTTCTCCATGTCCAGTTCACCAGTGGCCTGCTTCTCATAAACTGTAGCCTCGGCTTTGGCTTTTGCTACCTTGATCTCAGTTTGGGCTTTCTTCTCTTCCATCTTGCCCTTGACCCAAGTACCAGCAATATCGCCAACCGAACTTAACAATCCTCCTATTAATGGCAATGCCATATTAGAGTATTCCTTTCTCCTTCAATATGAAAGATAGTACCGCCGCAGCAATACCTACAAAAATACATATAGGCTCATCGACTACAATGCCAATGCCTATGACACCCACTCCTACGCCAGCGTAAGTTGAAGGTTCTTTCATTCTGCCTTTAATCCATTCCATTATTTTTCTCCCTAATAAAATTGACGAGCTTGTATTCGATACATAGGTTCCTCATCTTCGGGGTCGCTGTCAAGTTTTATAAACCCTCCCTTACGATATCTTATAAGTGCCATTGACATACTATCACAATAATCGTCGTTGTCACCATTTGGAAACGCTACACACTCCTCAATGACATCTTCTGAAAATTTTTTATCCGGTGCCCACACCATGCCACTCTCAAAAATAGGAGCTACCATATGCATCCTTGTGTGTTTATCCCGTCCCTTACTAGGCGTATAATTAATTACAGGAATTCCCATCGTTCGTAATTCGTCCGTGAGCGGTGTACCACTAGCCTTCGCCTCAATAATCACCATATCCGGATCCCAATACTTATATTCCTCTTTCGCCACACTCTTCAACTCTGGAAAATCCCACCTTCCTTTTCGCGCATCTAATAAAATTATATGGTCTGGACCCCCCTCCTCGGGTTGAAATATTCCCCAGGTCGTAATCGCTGAATAATCCGCCGTTTCTTTTTTCGAGAAGGCCGTGTCATAACTCTGCATAATATAACTGACCGGTGGCACTCTTTCACTTTCCCATACATTCCACCATTCCTTCTTAATAATCGCACCCTCTTCCGCCGTCGGATTCTGTTGCCACTGCGCATTCCATTTAGCCAAGGACAGTGATGCCTTGACCTTGAGCAATTCTTCCTTCTTCCAGAACTCCGGCCACAATATATTGTCGCTCGGTAAAATAGCAGGGAACTCTATCATATCCCATTGATCCGACATGACATCGGACCCCTGTGCCTTAATCAATTTCCCTGTTAAATCTTTCAAGGACCACCGTGTCATAACCACCACAATAGATCCCCCAGGTTGTAACCTTTGTCGAGGGCCAGAGGTATACCATTCATACGCACTTTCCATCGCCGTTTCCGACAACGCATCTTGTTCCGAATGCGGATCATCAATAATCAATAAATCCGCACCACGACCCGTGATCGCACCCCCTACACCCGCTGCATAATATTCACCGCCCTGTTCCGTTTCCCAACGGCCCGCGGCCTTGGAATCTACACGCAACTCCACGTCAGGAAAAATAGCTTTATATAAATCAAGCTCCATAAGATTCCTTACCTTTCTTCCAAAACGTACAGCCAGTTCCGCCGTATGTGTAGTTTGTATAATTTTTAGGGTAGGATTCTTACCTATTAACCATGCCGGTAACAAATAACTGGCAAACTCAGACTTCGTATGTCGTGGTGGCATATTGACAATGATTCGTGAACCAGGGTTCGCGGCCAACTTTTCAAATTGTTTGGCTACCTTCTTATGATGATCACCTTCAATAAAACCCTCATACACGTGTTTAACGAAGGCCATAAAGTCATTTTGCGCTTTGGCTCTTATTACCAAGTTATTCTTAGCTTGCTCTAACGCTAAGACTTCACGTATCACTTCTTCCGGTGCATTGAACATGGAGGTATTATACCTAAATTAAAATATATATCAAATCGTATGTGCAACACACTAGCTCGCTCCGCTCGCTAAGAGAAGCCGGGGCCTGTAACCCGCTGTGAGAGCCGATTACAGCCGTTATCTTTTTGCCTTACTACTTAAGTACCTAAGGGGTAGCGGGGGCTGACGGGTCGATTATGACCCGTCCCGACCCGATTAAGAGGCGATTAATTTTACTGTGGGTTTTGGAATTGCTCCTTTGTCATAGCATTTATTACGAAGTTGAGCCGAGATTGGTTTAATACGTGCAACTTCTAAAGCGTAATCAACTTGCTTACGAACTAAAATAGTAGGTGCTTTTCTTTGGGCTTGGACTAAAATCTTTTGCTTCCAGCCATAGTCAAACATTTCGGTGTGACCCTTGGCAAGTTTACGAAGAAAGTCTTTAATTTCATTAGCCTCTTCTTTTAGTTCTTTTTGTAGCTGTTCAATTTCGCTTAGTCTTTTTGCTGGGTTGTTAGTCATTTTTATTTACCTTAGTTGGGGGCTGGGTATAAGCCAGCCCCTTGTTAATGTTAAAGCTCTTCACCACCACCATCGGCAATGAAATCCAAAGCGTCTTTCTCAGAAAGGAAAACTTTATCCTCTCTACTATCCATGCGTCCAAAGTTCTCAACCTTATAATTGAACTTAGTTATAAGAGCTTCAAGAGTTAAAGGCTCAGTACCAAGTTCTCCACCCATCTCAGTTACTAAAGTAAAAGCTGGTGCTGGCAATGCATTAATTAATTTACTTAACTCTGCCCATTGCTCTTCGAACATCTCTTTACGACCTGCGCCGTAAAGCATGTTCATAAAGTTTAACTTTTTAATAATCTCTTCTTTCATTTTAGTCTCCTTAGTTGTTAGAGTTTAGCGTTATTGCTTGTCTCTAATATATATATTAGTATCAGATTAAATCATATGATGCAACTATTAAATGCATTATTTTTAAATTAATTGTATCATGTGACATTTAAGCAACAAGCAATGTTTCACGTGAAACATGCAAAATTTTTAGATTGTTAGCACCTGGGCCACGTGTAATATATATGTATTGTTATTATATTATTATTGTCATGCTATTGAAGTTATAGCCCCGACCCGAAAGCCCGACCCGATCCCGACCCGATCCCGAAAGCCCGACCCAAAAAAAAGCCCCCGCGATTGCAGGGGCTTGGGGCTAGTGTATGGGGGCGCGGGCTAGTCTTTTAAAAAACCAACAACCGCCCGGCGGTTAGGGTTCGCGCATAGTTTACACACGGCGCAAGTAATACCTTTCTTTTTATCTTGCGCCGGACACATTGCAACGGGCAACCCGCCCGGGGTTTTCTTTATAGGTTTATCACCCACGACAACCGCGATGGGCAACTTGTGACGCGCCAATTGATCCGCGTGCGCCGGATCGTTCGCGCTTAGGTTAATAGTAAAACCGTTCTCGTTCGCAAACGATATCAACGCAATATTTTCAGGGGTGGCGGGTTTGTGTGTGTAAGTATAGCCGTTTTTATTGCGGTTAGCTTTCACTAATTGCCCAAGCTTTACGGGATCAATAGTTTCATTATCCGCCCCGCGGTTCGGTAAGTCGCCGGCTTGATTGTGTCGCCATAGTTGACCAGTTGGAAAGCGCGCAATTTTTTTCATGATTACAAGCCAATCATTTTCAAATTCAGTTTTCCAGCGGGTATTAATTCCGGTTTCTACTTCTTCCCATATCATGCGCGTTTTACCTTTTTGCGCATAACAAATATCTTTTAAGTTGCAACTATCCGGACAGCTGGCGCGTTCGGTTGTAGTTACCGGAATATGCCCAACTTTTTTAT
>Ga0208159_1000889_pt1 | contig 11560 bp, 9 predicted proteins | sample 9_EtaG_FD_184082 | JGI IMG/M metagenome (GOLD analysis project Ga0208159, IMG submission 184082) | Marine viral communities from the Subarctic Pacific Ocean - 9_ETSP_OMZ_AT15188 metaG (SPAdes) (version 2) | ecosystem: Environmental > Aquatic > Marine > Oceanic | place: Pacific Ocean | collected... | reverse complement strand
CGAAGAAATCAAGATCCCGGAAAAGACATCGGCTGCTTTCAAGCCGGCTTCGGCTCTGAAAGACCTCTAGGGTTCCTCAGGACTGATAGGTCCTGACCATGGAATTCAAGCGGCGCGTCGGCTCGGCTGGCGCGCCGTTTTCCATTCCAGCAACACGGTTTGCAGTATCCCAGCCGTAAACACGCCGACAAACACCCCCTCCATCATGCCGCGTGCACCCCGGCCTTCGACAATGCCGAGCCAGTAGCAGGCTGGCAGCATCACCAGGAAGAACGAGCCGATATGGATAAGGCTTGGCGACCAGACGATATCCTGCGCCCTGAGCGCGAATGAGGCTGTCGCCTGCAGCCCGTCAAAAACCGTTACAAATGACACCATCACGAGCAGGGCAGCGATGCCCGATGCGAGATGAACACCGTTGATCACGGCATCATCCTTCACGAGGAAGCCGGCCAACGAATTGTTGAAAACGATCAGCACCACACCAAGCGCCACTCCCATCACAAGTGTGGCTGCCACGCCAAGACGCCCTGCATCCCGCATCTCCGTCAGGTTTCGTCGGCCATAGGCCTCCGCCACGCGGACGCTGGTGGCGGTCGCAATGCCCAGATAGAACATGAAGCAAAGCCCCATGATCTGAATTGCATAGCCATAGACAGAGTTGGCAGCGAGGCTGATCCATGTCGCGATCACATAGGTCAGGTTAAACCCACCCCACTCGGCAACATTGCTGATGGCGGTGCCCGTGCCGACCGACAGCTGCCGTTTGGCCTCGTTTTCGGGACTGGTTGGTGACTTTCTGAAGGCGGGAGTCAGCAAGATCACGGCAACGAGCAACAAGATCGTGATCAATAGGCGAGAGCCTGTGGTCGCCCACGCCACACCTGCGGCCCCCATGGGCTCGAACCCCCAAAATCCGCCGACCAATGCGAGGTCAATGATAACGTTGAGTAATACACCGAAATACATCACGGCCGAGACCAGCAAGGGTCGGCGCAGCGCTTCCAGATAGTAGCCGCAAACCGTGGAGATCATGAAGCCTACCATCCCGTAGGACAGGATGCGGGTTACGCCCGCCACGGATTCAGCGACCGTATGAGGGTCGACCGATGCCGCAACCTCGGTCGGAGGAGCAATATCGACAAAGAGCCATGTGAACAGCGCGCTGGCCGAAAAATAGACGACCGCCATCAATAGGATGCCAAGCCAGACGCTGGTCCACAGGCCGCGCCGGAAGATGCGGCCGCTTTCCTTCTCACGTCCAATACCGAGCAGTTCAGAGGTCAGCACCTGCACACCCAACAGAATGCCGAGTCCCAACCCGAGCGAAACGCCCATCGGCAGCCACGAGTTCAGAATATATGGCAGCTCACCGGGCGCATATTGCCCAAGCACAACGGCATCCGTCACAGCCATCAGCATTTGCGACATGCGCGTGAAGGCTATCGGTACCGATAGCCGCAACAGGTCTGCAATGTCGGCTGGCCGCGCCCAGGCAGGCCAGCCCAGGCGGTGCGTGCGCATGGAACTGTCTTTCTATCCCGCTTTGAGCTCGGCGGTGCCGGAGGCCCCGACGGACTGCAGCTTCTCTGCGATCATGAATGCTAGTTCAAGGGCCTGTTCGCCATTCAGGCGAGGATCGCAATGAGTGTGGTATCGAGACGACAGATCTTCTTCTGAAATCGCCTGAGCACCGCCGATGCATTCGGTCACGTCCTGGCCAGTCATTTCAAAATGTACGCCACCCGGATAGCAGCCTTCCGACGACAGCACGTCCACGAACTGGCGCACTTCCGACAGGATGCGATCCACGGGACGCGTCTTGAAGCCACTATCGGTCTTCAGCGTGTTTCCGTGCATCGGATCACATGACCAGACCACGGTCCGGCCACTTTTCTTCACGGCGCGCGCCAGTGGCGGCAGGCCTTGCGCCACACCGTCCGATCCGAAACGAGAGATCAGAGTGATCCGGCCCGGCTCGTCATTCGGGTTCAGCGTCTCGATCAGGCGCAGCAACTCGTCCGTTTCCAGTCCGGGTCCACATTTGATGCCGATCGGATTCCGCACGCCCTTGCAGAAATTGACATGAGCGTGGTCTATCTGGCGCGTACGATGGCCAATCCACAGCATGTGAGCTGACGTATCGTACCATTCGCCGGATGTGGAATCGATGCGTGTCATCGCTTCTTCGTAGCCGAGCAATAGTGCTTCATGACTGGTATAGAATTCGACCTGAGACATTTGCGGAACGCTATCGGGCGTCACACCACAAGCTTTCATGAAGTCCAGTGACTTCGAAATCTGGTCCGCCAATTGCTCATACCGCTCGCCCTGCGGGCTACGGTCAACAAAGCCGAGCATCCAGCGGTGGACGTTGGCGAGGTTCGCATAGCCGCCCTGGCTGAAGGCGCGCAGCAGGTTCAGCGTGGCCGCTGACTGGGAGTAGGCTTGAGTCAGACGCTCGGGATCTGGAATGCGGCTCTCGGTCGTGAAGTCCATGCCATTGATATTGTCACCGCGATAAGAAGGCAGCGTCACCCCATCAATCGTCTCGATGGGCGACGACCGCGGCTTGCCGAACTGGCCAGCAATTCGGCCAACTTTGACCACGGGCTTCGATGCCGCAAAGGTCAGCACGACCGCCATCTGCAGGATCACGCGGAACGTGTCGCGAATATTGTCGGGATGGAACTCCTTGAAGCTCTCGGCGCAATCGCCGCCCTGCAGTAGAAATGCCTCTCCGGCCGCCACTTCGCCAAGGCGCTGCTTCAATCGACGAGCCTCGCCAGCAAAGACCAGCGGCGGAAAGCCTTTCAGCTTCTCCTCGACTGCAGCAAGCGCGGCAGAATCCGGATAGTCTTCCGGAATGTGCTTTGCTGGCAGTTGGCGCCAATCTGAGGGGGTCCAGGTCATCTCGGTTACTCCAATTATGAGCTGCATTAATCACATGGCAGGCACACGCTCAAGTTTCACTATAATTTCACAGCAGATTGGTGGAGGAATCATGATTTGGCCTTTTAGTAATTGCATAGGCCTTTTGTCGCTCGGAGAACCTCAAATCTAGTCATGTCGCACGTCTATATCAGCCACTCCGCCAAGGATTTCGATGCGCTTCTGGAGCTGCACGAAGCCCTCCGCACGGCGGCCATTCCTGACTGGTATGTGCCGAACGACGGGGCTTCCCGCGACATGGCAAACCAGTCGATTGACGACGCGTTTGCCATGATTGTTCTCGTGTCGGCATCCTCCGTCCGGTCCAAGGCCGTGCGCCAGGATGTCGAACGCGCCAAGGCACGCGGCCTCAAACTGATCCCGTATCAGATCGACAAAGCCCGCCTGAATGGCTTCTTCAAGCATGAAGTCCTGCCGCACCTTCGCCTGTCATCGACAACGCCAGACGGCATCAAGCAACTCGTGAACGAGACGCGGCAAGCCTACAAGAGCAAATGCCCCGTGCTGGCGGTGATGAACTTGAAGGGCGGCGTCGGCAAGACGACGATATCCAGCCAGGTCTTCGGCGCATGGCAAGGCGCGCTTGGTGGGCGCATCCTGCTGGTTGATCTCGATCCGCAATACAATCTCACTCAGACCTTTTTTGAAATGGATGTCGCAGATGCCAGCGCTGCCGCAGACAAGTCGGTCATCTCCCTGTTCGAGAAGTCGCGCCTGCATGCGCGGGATGCGACCAGTCCGGCAGAATCCTGGCTCACCCTCTCCACCGACCCGTTCGCGCCAGTTCCGAAAGAAAAACTCATCCACGAATTGATGGGCGAAGGCAGTCCGGGCGGGCGGCTCGACCTGATCTCCGGCCAGTTCGAAATATCAAAGTACGCCTTCGCATCAGACCCGGCCTCGCTCGCACTGATCAAGGAACACTTCCTTCAGTCCATTGAGCGCTATCGCAGCGATTATGATCTGATCGTGTTCGATACCAATCCCAACGCCACCTTCCTGACGCGATGCGCATTGGAGGCAGCCGACCGCGTGCTCGCCCCCATGCATGCCGACATCTACTCCCTGCGCGGTGTGCGCCTTCTGAACCAGGTCATCCGGGAACAGATTGCCCCCGAACACCGCCCGGACCTGTCTGTGCTGTTCAATACGGTTGGCCGGTCGGAGCAATCCACCTTTGAAGCTGATGCTCGCAACGGCGCATACAATTCCAAAGCAGGCTTTGACCTGGCGGGGTTCTTGCTACGCTCAGCACTGCCCCGCTCTGGTCATTTGCAGGTCAAGGCGCCGCGTGAAGGCGAGCCCGCCTGGAAACAATTGGTCATCCATGCCGGTCGCGGCGGCGGGCTGAAACCCATCCGGGAGAGCCTCAAAACCGTCGCGTTGGAACTGAAATCGCTCGTTGAAGCTTGATGGCGGATGACACTCAGGACGTGTGCCCCTAGTATCAGCTCTGGTGGATATAGGGGACACGCACAATGTCGATGCTCAGATCGTTCTCGGCCTTGCTCGTTTGCCTTTTACTTGTGAGCCATGCGCGGGCTGACGAAAAACGCATTGCCCTGCTGATCGGAAACCAGGACTACCCGGCAGAAGTCGGCGCTCTGACCAACACGCACAAGGATGTGCGCACAATGGAAGAAGCGCTGGCCGCGGTTGGGTTCGAGACCCTGCCCCGGTTTGATCTTGACGAAGACGGGATGGAAGATGCGTTCGACAAGTTCGAGGCCCGCATCGGAGAAGAAGCCGATGCTGGCCATGAAGTGATCGCGTTCTTCTACTATTCCGGGCACGGCGCGGCCGCCTACGATGATCGCGAAGCGCGCAACTACCTGATCCCCGCCAAGGAAACCATCACCGCGGCAAGCCACATATTCCGCAAGGGGGTCGAACTCGAAGAAGTCCTCGCCAGCCTTCAGGCCTCCAGGGCAAAAGCGGTCTTCGTCGTGTCCGATGCCTGCCGCAACGAGCTGAAATTCGCCTTTTCGAAATCCATTGCCGACAAAGGCATGACGCGCGTATCGCAACGTCCCGGAATGCTGGTTGCCTTCGCCACAGCAGCAGGAGAGACCACGCCGGATGACGGCCTGTTCGCCGATACGCTGGCAGAGGAAATTCGCCGCCCCGGACAGGACGCAGTCGTTGCGTTCTATCAGGCACTCGCTGAAGTTTCCGACAAGCGCAAATCTTCCAGCCGCCCTTTCATGGCGCCGGGAAAACTGCCACGTGGGCTTTGCTTTGCGGGCTGCACGGCCGGCCCCGCCGCGCCCGCTCAGCCTGAAGAGCCGACGCGCAAGGCGGAATACTGGTTTGAGCAGGAAGACGAATTCTCTTTCCTGCAGGAGAATGTCGTCCTGAAGGCAACCGTCAATGGCCTAGAATACACAGTTCACGAATTTGGCTACGGCGCCCCAACGGTGGAATTACTCAAGGATTTCAATGCGGACGGCACGCTGGACGCCATCGTGTCCGTGCATGGCGGCGGCAATTGCTGTCCGGCTGAATACTTCTTCGTCGCCGACATGGGCAGCGGCCACTTCCTCGTCAGCAAGATTGAGGACATCTATGCTTGGGATCCACCGACCGCAGAACTCCATGAAGGGCGCTGGGTTGCCAAGTTCATTTCTTCCAATGAAGGCATGAACACGGACGATTTCAAACAGGATGTTCACCTGTACGCCCTGAAGGCTGACAAGCCGGAGCTTGTCCTCAAGACGTTCAAGCGCGAGGTCACAGCGCTCGTCGAGCTTCGGTCCAGCATGTTCGGCTTGGACACTGATGACGCCGCGGCTACCCAGTCGATCTCATTCGACATGGACGATGATGGCACAGCCGATACTTTGACCTGCGGATTTTGGTCCCGCTGGGGCAGGCTCAGCGATTGCAAGGTGACGCTCGCGACAGAACCTGCACCGATCCCGGTTGATACCGCCTGCAAGCGCCTCGGTATCGTGAATGCCCGACAGAACGGACTATCGCTGCTCGTCTGTGATTCCGACAATGTCCATGCCTTCAATGCCGCCTCCAACGCCTATCTCCCCGTGGAGAATTAGACGCCGGAGCACTGACCGGAGCGTCGGCTAGGTCGCCTGCACGTCCGGTACCCATTTCTGGCGCATGGTTACCAACTCCTCGGCGGAAGAGGGGTGCAGCGCGCAGGTCCGGTCGAAGTCCGGCTTTGTGGCGCCCATCTTCACGGCGATACCAACCATTTGGATCATTTCAGCGGCATCATCGCCAACAATATGAACACCCAGGACTTTTTCGTCGGATGCGCGCACAACCAGCTTCATCAGGATGCGTGTTTGGTCACCGTTCAGCGCATTCTTCATCGGCTTGAACCTGGTCTTGTAGATATCGATTTCGCCGAACTCTTTTCGAGCATCGGCCTCGGTCATTCCAACCGTGCCGACTTCTGGCTGAGTGAATACGGCCGTCGGAATGTCACTGTGATCAAAATGCCAAGGCTTGTCGTAGAATTCCGTCTCCGCAAATGCGTGGCCCTCGCGAATGGCCACAGGCGTCAACGCGACACGGTCGGTCACATCACCAACAGCCCATACCGTATCGACATCTGTCTTCGACCACTCATTGACCGGAATGGCACCCTTCTCATTTAATTCGACGCCGGCATTTTCACAACCTAGGCCTTCCGTGTTCGGACGGCGCCCAACGCCCATCATGATAACGTCGCAGTCGAGCGTATGGCCATTGGTCATGGTCAGGTGCAAGGGCAGATCCGCCCCGTCCCGCTTCTCGATTTTCTCAAACACCGTCCCGGTGATGACCTGCACGCCAGCTTCCTTCAGACCCTCATGCACTTCGGTGCGTACATCGGCATCAAAACCGCGCAGCACTTCCTCGCCGCGATAGACCAGGCAGGTCGGCACGCCGAGACCGGCAAACACGTGTGCGAACTCTACCGCAATGTATCCGCCCCCTGCGATTACGAGATGCTTCGGAAGTTCTTCCAGATGGAAAATCTCGTCAGAGGTAATTGTATGCTCAACGCCCGGCAGCTCTTCCGGAGAGGGTCGCCACGGACGCCCGCCAACGGCCACCAGAATTTTCTTTGCCGTCACGGTCTTTCCGCTGTTCTTCAGGCGTAGCGTATTCTTGTCCACGAACTCGGCCCGATCTTCGAAAATCTCGACGCCAGCATTTTTCAGATTACGGAAATAGATGCCGGATAAGCGGTCGACTTCAGCATGCATTGCTGTTGCGAACGCCGAATGATCGTAGCTGACCTCCCCCGTAGACCAGCCATAGCCAGCCGCTTTCTTGATGTCTTTGCCGTACTTGCTGGCGTAAACCATGAACTTCTTCGGTACGCACCCGCGGATCACGCATGTGCCGCCCATGCGATACTCTTCCGCCAGTCCAACCTTGACACCAGACAATGCTGCCAGACGCGCCGCACGGACACCGCCCGACCCTCCGCCGATTACGAATAAGTCAAAGTCATGTGTCGCGTCGGTCATGGGAGGGTCCTTGAATCTTTACAGGTTTCGACCACCCATATGAGGCGGGATCAGGAGAATTCAAACACCGTAGCGCCATTCTCATTGCCGATGATGACAGTCCGCGCGAGACCAATGAACAGGCCATGCTCCACAACGCCCGGCACATTGGACAATCGCGCCGCCAACGCCTCAGCGTCTGGGATGCGCTCGCAATGACAGTCCAGGATATGGTTGCCGCCATCAGTGACCACGAGTTCACCATTGGTCAGCGACCGCAGCTGCACGCGTGGGCGGTCAATACCGGAAGCCGCCAACACGTCGTAAACAAGCTTCGCAGTGATTGTATATCCGAACGGCGTAACTTCCACCGGCAGAGGAAACTTCCCGAGCCGTTCGACCTGTTTTGACGGGTCCGCGATCACCACCATGTGATCGCTGGCATTGGCGATAATCTTCTCGCGCAGCAAAGCGGCGCCGCCGCCCTTGATCAATTGCCCCTGCGGATCGACCTCATCCGCGCCGTCTACAGTCAAATGAATGCGCTCGACCTGTTCGAAGGGGATCAGCGGAACACCAAGGCTGCTGGCAAGACGGCGTGTCTGTTCGCTTGTCTCGATACACCGGACCACAAGTCCGTCAGCCACTTCCTCAGCCAACATCTCGACAAAATACTTCGCCGTCGAACCGGTGCCGAGGCCGATGGTCATGCCGTCCTCGACATATTCCATCGCCGCCATCGCGGCATTCTCTTTCTCGTGCTCGTTCGCCATCAGCCTTCAGCCCTTTTGCTTGTCTGCCTTTTCCGATGCCTTCCGGCTCCGGAATTCAATCGCCCAATCCTTGATTTCCGTCTGACGGGCGCGCCCCAATGCCAGGGCATCGGCAGAAACATCGTCCGTAACGACACTGCCAGAGCCAACGACCGCTCCGCGCCCAATCCTGACCGGTGCCACGAGCGCACTGTTGGAACCGATAAACGCGCCATCTTCAATGCGGACCTGATACTTCAGGAAGCCATCATAATTGCAGAAGATCGTGCCCGCGCCGATATTCACATCCGCACCAACTTGCCCATCACCCAGATAGGAAAGATGACTCGCCTTGGCCCCTTCTCCCATCGTTGTACTCTTCACCTCAACGAAGTTTCCGATGAAGGCGTCCTTCTCCAGAACCGTACCGGGGCGAAGCCGGGCATAGGGACCGACGAAACAACCCGGCCCAACCTGCGCACCTTCCAGATGGCTGAAGGCCCGGATCACCGCACCAGACTGCACGATGACACCGGGTCCGAACACAACATTCGGCTCCACGGTCACATCGGCCTCAAGCAAAGTATCGTGGGAAAACCAGACCGTTTCCGGCGCAATCAGAGATACCCCATCCGCCATGGCTTGCATGCGGCGGCGATTTTGGAAAATGGATTCCGCCTCGGCAAGGTCAGCCTTGGAATCACACCCGATCAGATCGTCCTCATCGCAGCGCACGGCCTTGCAGGTCATGTCCTCGGCCCGCGCCAATGCGACAAGATCAGTCAGATAGTATTCGCCCTTGGCATTGTCGTTCGTCACCTTCTGCAAAAGGCTGAACATGGTGACCGCATCGCCCCCCATGACGCCGGAATTGCAGAGCGTTACATCCAGTTGCTCGGGGGTCGCCTCACGCGCTTCGACGATTGCTTCGAGGTCTCCATGACCGGAGGTGATGAGGCGGCCATACAGACCGGGCTCGGCCGCATCAAAGCCCAACACCCCAATCGCCGCGCCGCCGCTCAGACTGTCGAACAGGCTCCCGATCGCAGAGGCCGGCACGAGCGGGCTGTCGCCATACAGGACAACAAGGTCGCCTTCGAAACCCGCAAGCGCTTCCTCGGCGCACCGCACAGCATGACCAGTTCCCATAGGCGGATCCTGATAGGCAAGAGAGTCGGCTCCCAGCAACGCGCCAACATCATCGATCAGAATCGTTTGCGATGGGTGTGCAACAACAACGATCCGGTCGCATCCGACGTCTCTGGCAAGCGCTATTGACCAGTCGATCATCGGCCTGCCAGCCACCTTGTGCATCACCTTGGGCAGATCGGACTTCATCCGCGTGCCCTTGCCAGCCGCAAGAATGACCGCTGCACGTTCTCTGGCCGGTTTTTCCACAGGTTCTGCCCTCTCGCTTTCCCTAGTCCTTTCGCCTAGACCAAAGGCCGATTCAAGGCGAGACCGAAAAGGAATTGCGGCGCATATGTCAAAACCCTTCGACGGATGGACAATTGTCTTCGACCTGGATGGTACGCTTGTGAACACGGCGCCCGATCTGCTGGAAGCGCTGAACCATGTGCTGACCAATGCCGATCTCACGCCGGTCACTTTGGACACAATCGCCACGATGATCGGTCACGGTGCCCGCGCGATGATCGTAAAAGGCCTGCTGGCGCACGGCATCACGCCGTCCGATTCGGACCTGGATGTCTTTCTTGAGCAGTTTCTGGACTATTACGCCGCAAACATCGCAGACCACTCGCATGCCTTTGATGGCGTAGTTGAAGCGATGACCACCCTGTCCGCCGGTGGCGCAACGCTGGCTGTCTGCACGAACAAGAAACAGGCTCTTACCGACCAGTTGCTGGCGGAACTGGACCTTACCCGTTACTTCGCCGCGATTGTGGGAGCAGACAGCGTACCCAACCGGAAACCGGATGGAGACCATATCCTGCGCACGATCGAGGCCGCCGGCGGTTCGCCCGAACGCGCTTTGATGATCGGAGACTCCCGCACAGATGAAAGGGCAGCCCGGAATGCCGGACTGCCCTTCATTTTCGTCCCGTTCGGGTACGAAGAGGAATCACCACAACAGCTTGAACCTGACATCGTGCTGGAACACTATTCCAGGTTGGTCTCAGTTGTGGATGGATTTGTCAGCTAAGCCGAAAGTTCACGCTGTTCGCGTGGACGGTAGCTAGGACGGGCGGAGCCCGTTTCATTTGCAATACGGCGACGCGGCATGCCGTTCACCATGTTGCTGCGTACATCAGTGCGTGCAGACCGCATGGCAGGAACAAAGCCAGCATCGATCAGGTCGACATCAACTTCATAGCCACGCTCTGCCCAATAGGCACTAATTTTCTCACGAAGGCGCTTTGCGCCGTCTTCGTCACACCAGTCTTTCATTTTTCTCTCTCTCCAGGCTGTACTGTTATTAGGGCCTTAGGCCCCCGCCTGTCCTTCTTATATGTTTATGCAGTCCGTTCGTCGGGCTGTCTTGTGTGACCGGAACATGACCATTTTTTGTGGTTTTCTCAAGGCTAATTTCGAATGAAACTAGTGTAAGGTTCTCCGATGAACATCCGTTCATAATGAACGCCTGTTCATATTCATGTTATCGCAAACAAAAATCTGCTCGCAATCAGAAAAAATCTAAAGAACTACCAAATCCTTGTAACCAGATCATGGTACAGCGACGCATTTCTACCCTTAGCGCGAGAAGTCGTCCCCCCAAGGGTGCATGCGCAAACGATTGTAATGCATGCAAGGATTGTGTTTATGCATAGCTATAATCAGTCATTTTACGCAACTCAGCGCCAGCAGACATCCGGACTTGACCTCGACTCAGGCGCAGATTACGCCATCTGCTTCGCTGAATTGGGTGATTAGCTCAGTGGTAGAGCACTGCCTTCACACGGCAGGGGTCAGTGGTTCGAACCCACTATCGCCCACCATTCGCCCCGTTGCGCCCTGCTTCAACCTGTCATTCACTTATCCCGCGCATCTAATTCATGGTGAGCGCGCCGAAGCGCAGTATAAGGCGGTGCGATGAAATCCCTGTTCCGATCCAAGGTTATGACCTCCATACTCGGCGTTCTGATTTGGGGCTGGATGTCCCTCATTGCCCGTTCCGTCCGGTGGAAGGTCGAAGGGGAAGAGTCAGCGCGCAGCTTGTGGACCAACTATAACGGCGTCGTCCTTACGGGCTGGCATTCTCGTATCCTCCTCCTGCCCAGTGGCTGGATCCGCAACATGAAGCATTGGCCCGGACAGATACAGAACGGCGCGATGTTGGTTTCATTGTCCCCCGATGGGGAGGCCGTCACCCGCGCGATCGCCCATCTTGGGCTTCACCCCATTCGGGGCTCAGCCGGGAACAAGAAAAAGGCAAAG
>Ga0208159_1000886_pt1 | contig 11593 bp, 24 predicted proteins | sample 9_EtaG_FD_184082 | JGI IMG/M metagenome (GOLD analysis project Ga0208159, IMG submission 184082) | Marine viral communities from the Subarctic Pacific Ocean - 9_ETSP_OMZ_AT15188 metaG (SPAdes) (version 2) | ecosystem: Environmental > Aquatic > Marine > Oceanic | place: Pacific Ocean | collected... | reverse complement strand
ACCATACTTCCCAGTGCCACCCACAAGTTCTGTTCTAACAGTAAGTTCATCTCCATCACCTGCAATAGTGTCTTCCAATTTTTTCTTTAACCAATTAGTGGCATCTATTCCCAATGCTTTCTCCTCAAGGTTTCTTGTTCTTTTCTCTGGCGTATCAACTCCTGCAACTCTAACTCTTTCTTTCTTGTATAGATCAAAACCAAGATCAATGGTAACGTCAATAGTATCACCATCAAGTACCTTGTCTATCGTCACTACTCTGAAATTGTAGCAGCTCTTCCTGCTTGGGGGTTTCATCGCTCCCATTTGGATACCAATTATCGTACTGAAATATGTAGTACAAAACTATCCCCACTGATATCAGGAGGATAGCTATCATGATGTTAACTGACCATACTACATCACTCATCCCAGTAGATCTGGGGGATGATCATGCTTTAGTTTACCAGACATCTCATATGCTTCCTTGTTTCCACCATGCCCATGTGCTATGCCTAATTCATGCATCTTTGCATGCTCATCAATGGGATCACGTAAATCTTTTTTACCTGCCCCCACTGTAAGATAAATTCCATAAGCAACCAAAGCACCTAGAAGTAAACCAAAGAATAAAATTAATCCTTGATCAGGTGTTAAATTTAAGTGATGAATAAGAACATCATCTTGCTTCTCCCATGTACCAGGTAAGTGATACACTGATGGTTTTGATAAGAAAATCATCAATCTCTTTGCCTCCAATCATCAGATCTTTCTTGATGAAACCATTCTACCACATCTTGTGGATCATTGAAACCCCTCTTGTGATTAGTTGAATCAGGGTCTCCAATGTTCAACTGATTAAGAAAAGACTCATCAGGATTTGTGCTCATCCTTCTTGCAGTGTTGAGCATACCTCTTGCTGCTGTGTTCGCTTTTGCTAATTTGTTTGCCCAGATCATGTCATCTAAGCTAACCTCAGTGCCAGAAGCGATACTCTTACATATCCCTTCCAATCTCAAACGATATTGTGTTGATAGCATAAGTTTATATCAAGTAATACTATTTACGCATATGCCTGTGCTGCTAGCCAAACTGATAAACTTAGGGATGTTCCCATGATGGTGAGTCTACTCATCCACCACATTATTTCATGTTTCATGATACCTCCTTCATAGCATAGTCAATAAAATGAGGATGCTCCCTCAGATAAGGAACATCCTCTTTGCTGTGCTGTATTGCATCATATGCACTTGTAGCATACTCACAGATTTCAAATTTATGTAAGTCTGTATCGTGATAACCTACTGTGTAGTGTTGGGGCATGATTCTTCAATCCCATATTGATAATATTTATCCCCAGTATAGTAAAAAATACTCATTATGGTGTGGACTCACTCACTCAGTTAGAGTATCAACGCACCAATTATAAATCCCTTTCCAAATGCTAAACAAAGCATCTGATAATCTGTGAGTTTGAACTTATCTTGTATCTTTTTTGCCCATGCCTTATCCCATTCCTTTACCTTAGTAAAGGTTTCTTTTAAATTAAGATTCCACATTTTCTTTCTCCTCTATCTTCAATTTTTTTCTTAAGAAAAGAATTTCTTTTTTTAATTGATCCTTTTCAATATTCAGTTGTTTGATTTCTTGTTCGTAAACAATAATCATTTGCTCAAGTCGTACAACATCATTCTCTAGATCCCACCTTGGTTTGGGATATGGGTATATCATATTGAATAATTAGTTATTCATTTAATGGTTTCTTTATCTTTACAATTGATAAGGTTTCTCATCTGTAGTAATTTTAAGAGGTGCTTGCTCAATTCTAATTGTTTGAGTTGGACCAGTCTGTGATGCTTTCTCAATCAACATCTCAAGATCTTTTTTACTTATCCCTCCACCACCATTACCATTAGTAGCGTTACCATTTTTATCCATCTTCATTGTACCATCACCTTTCTTAGATGCAGTTTGGATTCCAAAGCTAGCTAAAACTCCTGTAAAAACTGAGGCAATAAAAGTTGGATCTATTTTTTGTTGTGGTACACCTGGAATAGCCACATAATTAAGAGTCAATATTCCACCAGACCAGGCAAGGACTGTGATTCGCACAAAAGTAGAGATGATTGCTGCTTGTTCATCAGCATCTGGTAGTATGGCATCCTTTACTTTACCAAAGACACCTTTCTTTTTTTCTTCCTCAACAACTTCTTCTACTACCTCTTCTTTTACTTCATCAGCCATGATAGTCAAGCAACTATCTTATTTAGAATTGAGATATTCCTAGACCAGCAGAAGGGATTGTTGCTTGTCCTGCTGGAGGTGCAAGTTCAGGAGCTCCTATTGGAAGATCTCCACCTAATCCACCACCTATACCACCAAGTGCTTTCTCTGTAACACTTTCTATGATGGAATCTTTATTTACGTAAACGTAAGCACCAGTGCCAACAACGGCAATAGATACAGCAGTAGACGCAAGAGCAAGTACATTAATTATTTTTTGCATTTTATTACAGCAAGTAAGTTATTTATTATAGTAAGCATCATAATATTTGACAATACCTGCAGATATCTTATGACCTTTCTCTATCCATTCATCTGCACATTCATATATTGATTGATTAGAATATTTTCCTTTTCCAAATTCTCTGAACAAAATCAGTAGGACTTGTTGCCTTAACTTCAATTGTTCTTCTGTTAATGTTGCTGTCATTTAATCCTCCATCATAAAAGACATCATAGTCATAAACATGGTTGTTGTCATAGTAACACCAACAACCATTAAAAAAACCATTTGGTATGTTTCTGCTAAATTAATCATTAGATTAACCCCAAAGAACCTGCAGTCATTCCAACTGCAACGAAAAATCCAAACTCTAAAAGATCTCTAGAGCCTGGAGGAATAGATGTTAGTAGTAATGCTAATGGTATCATTGATACACAACTGAAAATAGATTGCTGTATACTGTTGCTGCTATAAGGCAACTAAAAACTATGAAAGGCATTTGATTAATAGTAAACTAATCACTCCAACCATTGCTAAACGACCATTCCATCGTTCAGCAAATCTCCAATATGGGTGAGATAAATCAATCATGTTCCAGAAGGTGCATATGCTGGTTGCATTCTAGCAATTCTTATGCCTTTGCCACCCTCATCGTCATCATCATCATCTCTCATAGCACGAAGTAGTAATTCTACTCCCACCAACAATACCATTGGATAAAAAATCCATAGAATTGCTGTAAAAGGTGTGATGTCATTTACTACTTGTAACTCTCCCATGTTGTGTTGATTTGTGAATAATTATTTAGATATGTAAAGTTTTAGACTAGGTAATTATACTAATCAGTGAACCTGCTGTAGCTGATACTGCCAACCAAGGTAAGTTTATTACCAAGAATATTTTTACTAAAGTAGATCTATTGATCGTAAATAACCTACAAGACATTACACAAAACCTGGTATAATTTGTCCTGATACTGAGTAGGATATGATTAGTGCTCCACATCCAACAATGGCTGCAATGCCATTCCACTTTTCAGCAATAGAAAAATCTACCTTGTCTTCAGTTTTTGTTGTTTGCTTTGCCATTAGATAATACCAGGAATAAGGTTGCCAGTTGTTGCATATGATGCACAGAGAAGTAGGAATCCTACCATTGCTGCTCTGCCATTTGCTTTTAAAAAGATTTGTTTGTTGTTCATTAGAATATACCTGGAATGATTTGTCCTGTGGTTGCATAAGCACCAAAGGCTGCGACGAAACCAATCATGGCCATCCAACCGTTAAATTTTTCTGCTTCTGGTGTCATTGTTCTTAGATTTGTAATAGGGATAGAGCTTAAAGAGACCTGTGTGGTCAAAAGATTCCTGGTATAACCCAACCAGTAAATCCATAGTTGATTACTGCAGCAAAGAAACCCATCATCGCCATGCGACCATTGAGTTGTTCTGCATTTTTCCAATAGTTCATTATACGTATGCAATAGTGGGTGAATAAACAACTGCCATTGCAATTGTACCTATCAATAGGGTTTGGATCATTGTTTTCATATCAACCTCTGAATGGTGAGTTGAAGTATGCTTTGTTCACTGTATAAAGAGTGAAGAGTGCCACTGCAATTCCAGCAAATCCTAAAAGAAGGATTGGGGAATGTGGGAAATCATATGTTGGAATACTTGTCATTAGAATACACCTGGAATGATTTGACCAGTTGTAAGATAAGCACCAAGCAATGCAACAAAACCAATCATAGCCCAACGACCATTGGTTTTCTCAGCATTCTTAGCATAACCCTCATAATTTTCATTCTGATCAATCCAAGGCTGTGCTTCAGCAGCAAACATATTTTGCTTGCCATACTCAGTAGTTGTATACTTGTCAGCAGTTGATGAAGACATTTAGTTCTTTTGTAAACTTAAGTAACATAATTATATAGCAAACATTAAATGTTGTAAAGAAACTTTACAATAGGGATAACCCAACAATGAAAAGGGGGTCTAATGACCCCCATAATTACACCTTATATAAACTTATGTAAACAGTAGTGATATCTACACTATTTTACTTCTTCCACACATGCATCACTGAAACTCTCTGCCAAGTCTCCACCTATTTCTGCACCCTCATTCATACCAATCATTGAAGCAGCACCAGCCAAAACCCAACCAACAAAAGGTATAGAGGTGAGACCAGAACCAGCAGCAGCACCAACGCTCCCACCAACCATCCTTCCTGTTCCTTCTCCACTTCCACGTGCTTTGATGCATTCAATGGTTTTGGCACTAGGCTTCTTTTCACCTTGACCTGATAACCCTGATGGATCTATCCATGAAGTTCTGGTGGATACAGGTCCATCATGATGAACTGCACCATCCATTGTATACTCTTGTACAATTTCAGTCTTCCCACCTTTACCAAACAATCCACCTTTACCAGGTATGGTCTTGGTAGTAAACATAGTCTTAGGATCATTTGCCTTGTACCTTACTCTATATCCATCTTCTCCTGCTTCAACTTCATATGAAGTAAAGTCACTGACAGGCAAGTCTAACTTGGGAAACTTACTTTCTCTCTGAGCAAGTAACCCAATCATACCAAAGTGTGAAAGACCAATTACTCCACCCAATCCTAGAGCAAACAATTTAGTCTTGCTTATATTTTTAATTTCCATCCTAGTCATAACAACTGTAGATCTATTTAGACTCTATCCACTCAGCATTATTTCTACACCATGCATCAGCATCTATTTTCATATGCCAATGAGTGAGAGTATGAAGAGTTTGTACCATTGTAAACATGAATAACAATAACACTGGACCAAACCAGAGTGGATGCATTAATATATCTTCTATCTTTTTCATATAGATGGTGATGGTTTCCTATCGCCTCCAATCCTGAAACCACCAAAGGGGATTGCAGCAGTCTAGGTAGCGAAGCCTTGACTTAAATATCATAGCATAAAAAAAGACCCCTGTAAAGGGGTCTTGATCCATCTCAAACTCTTAGTTATTTAGAATGTGAACTTAACACCAGCTTTACCACCCCAGTTGATGACATCATCACCTGTTGAATCTTCACCAGTGATACCAGATACTTCACCATAAAGTGATGTAGCTTCAGTAATTGAGAAAGAAGCACCTACCTTACCAGATAGATCTGTCTCTGTATCATCTGTTGAATCAGTATGAGTGAATGCAGGACCACCTTGCACATAGTAAGCAACCTTACCTTCTGTACCAGCAGTACCCTCATATCCAAAGTGGATATCAGTTGTTGCACCTGAATAATCTCCATCAGGATATGAAGCATTTGCTTCTACATTCACATAAGGACCAGCAAAAGCAGCTCCAGCGAATAGGAAAGGTGATGCAGCTAGTGCTGCAATTGTTGATTTAATAGACATGATTGTTTATAGTATCTCGCATGGGCATTAAAAAACCCTGCGGATGATAGTTTTCTCGACATAGAAAACTGTTTACATCTACACAGGGGTACGATCTTTCTGATCCCTTTGTATAATATTTATTTATATTACCACCCTCCTTAGGATTAGTCAAGCTTGTTGTTGTGAGGATTCCACTACTCTGCCTCTATATGGATCAAACTCTGTGATAGTTTCCACTGTCATCATAGCTCCCTGTTGCTCCCAGAAATTTCTAATACCATCATGATTTCCTTTATGAAATATTCCTATGTGTTCTGGGTGAATGGTAGAACCCAACTCAATCTTATACAAGAGAAGAGGACAAGCATATGTAATACCAGAATTGTATATTAAATCATCTGCTACTGGTCTAGGTTTAACACCTTGATCAAGTTTATACTTTTGTTTACCAGTATACCCACCTCTACAATGAAACTTAACTAATTTTTCTGCATGATGTCTAGTAATGACATAACATGCTGTAGAAAATTCATTTACAAATCTAGTATGTATAGGCACTACTACATCACCAGTGCATATAATAGCAATTTGAACTACATCCCATGCATATGGAACCCTTGCTATAAAATCTTGCCATGCAAAGTTCCAATTTTGAGCAAGACTTAAATCACAATCATCCTCCATCATGACAGCATAAGGAGCATCACTAGTGTCTAAGAAATGCTTCATTGCTTTAAGATGAGATGTCACACATCCAACCTCACCAGAGGACATACCATCAGGATACTTACCCTTGATGATATCACCTAAATCATCTTCTCTACCATCATAAGCAGAGACACGTTCATAATCAGTGAGTTGCCAATACTTAAATTGATCTTCCATATAATGCCAACGCTCTGGTTGACCATCTAGGTTGATACAATAGATGGGTCCAAAGTTTTGTAATTTGTAAGCACCCTTATTCTTTTCAGTTAAATCCATTAGTATCTCAGGTAGGTTACGTTATCAAATACAAAGATTCCTTTAGTCTTCTGTCTCACATACTCTACATCATCCATCAAACAATAAACCTTCAAGTCTTTATTATACTGATTTTTGATAGCAGATGCAAGATGGTTCTGTCCACTATGCAATGATACAACACCAAAAGAAGAATACATGAGATCAACATAAGTGAAAATATCTTCTATCAATATTGTATTGTCAACATCAGGTTCTATTATAGTAGCATCTTTAATCTTATTAGTAAACTCTACACCAAAGAACTTCATGTCCTTATGAAGATTCTTGATTGTACTATACAAATCTAGTATCTCCTTACTATCATATGTAATAGAGATAGAAGACAAATCAACTAGTATAATATTATGAAAACCATGTATCTTTTTTGGTTCATAGTATATCTTGGGATATCTATTAGTTGGTTCTAACCCATGCAGTGCCTCCCAATTCATTATACAGTCACTTATGATTGTCTTGTGACCTATCTCAGGGGTATCTCCAGCAGTCCATGTACCATCCTTGATACCCTTGACATAAGGATTACAACCCCATACTAGATCATAGATCTCTTGGTTCCTAAAGGATGCCTGAGACCATATGTAAGTGTCTCTACCCTGCTGTTTATGAAACTCTTCTGGCAGTGTAGAGAATTGTAGATTGTCACCCAGCCCACCATGAAAGGCTGAAAGAATTACATCATCCATCTATATACTTTTCCCAATCAATTGTTGGTGAGTGCAGCAGATCACAGTGCGTAGAGTAACCAGGCATAGGAGTGATTAGTCTCCTACCATGTCTTCCCAACTCTACAAACTTAGCATGATCCATTGAAATGCCATCAGGAGATGCAGCACTGAAGTGCTTATGTATTATCATATCCTGATTGAGTTGCCTCAGCTTACCTGCATATGTATTGCAAGTTGAAGGAACTGTTCTCCAATGGCATGAGTCAGTATGAAATACCTTAGATACTAAGTCATCATAGCCAGAATCAATATACTTATCCAGATGATCATAAAGGGATACATACTGAGTTGGTAAGTTAAAGGCTTCAATAAGAACCTTGCACCAATTTTCTCTGTGTAAGTAGTCATCTTCTATAAAGTAAATGATTGTTTCATCATCATACCCTCCACTCTCTACAAGTTCAAGGGTTCTCAAGAAACTACCAGCTTCATTACCACAATTGATAATCTCTACATTCTTTTCTTCTGATAAGAATGTATCACTGATAGGACCAAAGTGTTCATCATATACTATATTTATTTTTGCTACATCAGGATTGATAGTTCTTTTAAGATTCTCAAACACCTTTTCTTTATTAAACCAAGGTGGTCTTTTCCTATTAGGTAGTGCTTGGTTGGGAGACGAATAACAATGTCTCAAGAATACTTCAATTTTCATTTCCAATAATCGTAAATGTCTTTGGTTACTTCATAAGGCATGTCCTTTACCTTCCTGTTGGGTTGCTTAACAGCCCACCCAAACATATTATCAATCAATGGTTCAAGTTGTGTACCATCTTGAAACTCCAGAAGAGTTTTTGCTTTGTTATGATTACAGTATGCATGTTTGACTTCATGCCTTGCTTCAGCATGTTCAATAGTAGCATCATAACCATACTTCTTTGCCACCTTCTTTACAGTTTCTGCTGACTCATTGATAGTAAAATATTTATCAGCACCTATGTTAAATATCTCACCATCATATCCATCTAATAACTTATCAAATGGTTTCATATAATACTGGATATCTGAGAAGGCACGTGTCTGTTCACCATCACCATAGACTAAGATAGGTTGATTGTTAATTGCTTTACGAATAAAGATGCCAATCACATTTCTATACCTATCCCAAATGTTCTGATACTTACCAAGAACATTATGTGGTCTGACAATATTATACCTCATACCAAACTGTTCAGCAGCTTGCTTAAGATCACACTCAACAGCATACTTTGCTACCCCATAAGGATCTATAGGTTGTGGTCTCAAGTCCTCAGTAAATGGTGGTTTCTGCCCTCCATACACTGCCATACTAGATGTGAATACCATCTTAGTATTATGATTAATACATTCATTGATGATATTAGCAGAGCATATAACATTGTTTCTATAATTATAGTTCCTTATAAAAGGAGACAACCCCTCTGCTGCATAGGCAGCAAAGTGATATGCAACATCAGGATTCTCTTTATCAAATACTTCTGTTACCTTCTTCTTATTCTCTAGGTTAACCTTATAGAACTTTAAGTTATCATTCTTAGGGAGGAATGCCTTATATCCACCTGAGAAATTGTCCATACCTATGACAGTATGACCACTCTCTAGTAAGTGTCTGGAATAGTTTGCTCCTAACAAACCTGCTGTGCCTGTTACTAATACTTTCATCTGTATTTCAACCCCATCAACTCATGAGTGTTAGCAAAATTAGAACCATGCCAACCAAAGTGTTTTGTAGGATCAAAACTAGTTGAGAAATTATCCCAGTGTGTCCCATATTCAATCAAAGGATTTTCATAAGAGAACTTGGTTGCTAATTCAAAAGGTGCAAACTTTATACCAGCATCTACTGCCTTGTCATAGTTTCTAGTGCAAAGGAAAGTGTCTTCTCCATACCCTTCACAGTCTTTAAAACTATCAGAAAACTCTAAGAATTTTCTACTACGTAAAGAGAACCCACCATTACCTACCCTATTCTTAGGATATACTTTTCTAATGATAGGTCTTTGTTCTTTTAATTGTTTCTCAATCCAACTGTCCTCAAATGGCCAAGGTGATCCTATATAATCATACTTAAGAAACTCTTCATCCCATAGAGAAGGATTAACTATGTGTCCATCATCTTGTATTACTAAAACATAATCATTATCAGTGTGATCTATGAGATGTAATACCTCATCATTGTATTGATTCCAATTCAACTTATCTATCAAATGCAACTCTATATTATCTGCTTCTATATCTTGATTGGTAACTAATATAGTTTTACCAAAATTAAAAAACTTTTGACAGTAATTTAGTGCTGCTGCTGAAGTATGAGCATCTACACAGTTGATGGATAATAAATCAACATTCAATAAGTCTTTCATTTCAATACCCTATCCTCATTATGATTAGGACCATTGATTAGATCTTTATGTCTATCATAAAATATCTTACTATTCTTATGATGTGCTTTATACAACCAAGATGCTGGTTCACCTGATATTCTTGTACCACCCCATGCATCTTCAGACTTGAAATCTATCCAATAACATCCACATACCTTATTTAGTTCCTTATATACACGATGCATTAGGTCATGGTCATCCATATCCTGAGGAGAGAATGCCTCATCAAAGTATCCCATCTGATTTAAATCTGCATGATTCATCATCAATGGTCCTCTATTAACACTGTTTCTCACTGCAAATATATCTCTTGGAGTGTTCTCTCTTTGAGCATGATCTGTGTGCAACACTACATCACACCAACAATTATCTAAGTCATCCTTCATACCATAGTGTATACTGTGAGGATTCCTTACCCAGTTGTGAGCAGTCCTAGCAGTGACAGCAAAGACATCATCAAATGCTATGAATGGTTTCTCCATTCTCATGTTCCATCCATACTCCCTTATGAGCATATCATCCTGAACAATGATAACCTTATCACCCACTGCCATTTTTAATCCCATATTATTTGCCTTAGTCTCAAAGACATCATCAGCCCATAGAACAGTGTAGTTTTTAATACCTTGCACACACTCTCTAACTACAGTATCACTCTCATCACTACAACCATCTACAACTACTATGAGTTCATATTCATCCACAGTATTATCCTTAATACCTTGAATAACATCACCAATTAACCACCCTTTGTTGTGGACTGTAAGAATAATACTATGCATCTTTAATTTGTAATAAGAATGAATCAATTTCTCTGTTTAAAGTGAACCCTTGCTTCTCATTTCTCTCATACCAGTAGTCATAGTCACACTCAATAAAGTTTCTATACTCAGGACCACCAACAGATAGTCCCTCCTTGATAGCAAGGTTAGTCAAAATACTTTGGTCATGCCTATGCTCCTTGAAGTCAAAGGATTCCTCTCCCTTAGTGCTTGGTTCATCATTAAGTATATCAAAGTCTAAGCAATACTTCAACCAATCATTAACTATTCTAGCAGACTGAGCAGATGCTTTCCATACCATGAACCCTGCTTCCAACTGAGTAGAGTTCCAGTAATCTTCCTCATCACAATCCATTCCAATGAAACAATCCTTTTTAGTGTATTGTCTATTAGGATGTCCACCCAATAAAAGAAGAGATAAGTCATGCTCACCTATGTTCTGTTCTAGATATGGTATCAAACCAGGTGAAAACATATCTCCACAATCACAATAGACTACAATATCATTTTCATCTACTTTCTCTATGGCATCCATAATAATATATGGTTTCCAGAGCCACCATCCAGCACCCCTCTGGTCATCCAATAACTTATAGTTGTTTTTATAGAAGGTAGTTCCCTCTAACCAGTCTCTATCATAGGCATGTATCTCAAAAGAATCACCATGTACCTTATTAATAAAGTCTTGTTGCTCTTTAAACTTCCCATCTGAGTAGGTTACTAAATGAAATTTCATGATAATCTCTCCTTAACGTAGTCTTGTTGTTGATAATACTCTATGAGTTGTTCTTTGTTAAGAACCTTAAGTTGCTCCCACAACTCATT
>Ga0208159_1000885_pt1 | contig 11594 bp, 1 predicted proteins | sample 9_EtaG_FD_184082 | JGI IMG/M metagenome (GOLD analysis project Ga0208159, IMG submission 184082) | Marine viral communities from the Subarctic Pacific Ocean - 9_ETSP_OMZ_AT15188 metaG (SPAdes) (version 2) | ecosystem: Environmental > Aquatic > Marine > Oceanic | place: Pacific Ocean | collected... | reverse complement strand
GCCAAGATTGTAATCACTAACATGAACTTGCATAACATATGTACCTGTAGTTAAATCAGTTCCATCAATACCACTATCTGTCCAGGTATTAGCAGATAATTGAGTACTCATGTTAAACTCTTTTATTTGATCAACATTAGGAGTAGTTCCTGCTGTCATTTCTAAACCACTGTGTTGAATTTTTCCTGTTACTTCAATACCTGTACTTGTTGTTTGAAACTTTTGTGCATTATCATAATATAATTTTACTGTACTATCTGCTAAAAATTGTGCTATTGTTTCACTAGCATCTGATTTTTGAAATCTTATATCATTAGCTCGTACCATTAAGGCACCTGTGCCGTTATACATAATACTATCAGAGCCATTATGGAATATTTGTAAATCTTTTCCAGAACCTAGTGCTATCCTAGAATTATCTGGCCATTTAGTATATGCAGCTGTTGTTGCTCCATTAGCATAAGTTGTACTACCACCATCTAAAGTAAAGTAAGTAAATAAACCACCGTTACCATCATCGTTTGAGAACACCATGTTACCGTCATCTTGCCTTTGCACAAAGCTCATAGCACCTATGTCATTAAACATGCTAAACGCGCCACCAGCTCCAGTATGTTTTATAAATGCATCTCCAGAAGTTCCTAGTAATAATCCTTTATTATCAGCTATATAAACATCATCTGTAAAAGCTGCTTTTGTATTTTCAATTACTAATCTGTCTGTGCCATTTGTTCTTAATGAAATTACATCTGTTTCAAATTGTATCCAAGTATTTTCGTCACCAACATGTATAATTTTATTCGGTATATATAAATCACCTCCAAAAGTAGCATGTGCACTAGTATCTAATTTAAACTGATCTGCACCATCTTTTTGTATTATAAAATTATTAGCACCTGTACCGGCAAATACTCTATTTAATCTAAAATTATGTGTTCCATTGCTATCTGAATCATTAATAGCAGTTAATACAGTTTCTTGATCAGTTTGGTCTATTTGTAATTTCTCACCAGAGTTTCTACCCATATTAAACTCATTAGATGATGTACCTGAATATATATCAACGGCACCAAAGAAAGTTGACTTTTTATCTTTATCTAACTTTAATACTAAGCTATTAGTTGCTCCATTACCTGTGTAAAATTCTGTTTGACCGTGCGTAAAGTTAGTATTGTTTTTAGAAAACTGACCAAGCTTCATAATACCATTACCAGCACCAGATGTTCCTGCAGTATAACTCCAAGTAACCTGTCTATCCCAATCCCATGAATGACCCATTATAAAATTAGAAGTACTTGAGTTTGTTATAAGCCACATATTGGTACCATTGTAACCTAAAAAGTCTACACCTGTATCTCCATAGTGTAGTCTCATCCTTTGGTAACCAGGAGTCATATATAGTGATACAGAACCACCACCTTGAGTAGTACCAAATTTAGCTTCATCAGAAGTAGTTAATTGAAGTATATTATTACTACCATTGTCAGTACTAAATTCTATATCTAAATTGTTTGTCCACATATTTAGATCTCCACCACTTCTGTTTATATTTGCATCTGTAAACTTAATAAAGCCTTCCCCTGATCCACTTGATTGCAGCGTTATAGCCTGCCCTGTAGCACCATCATCTATTACAAGTCTTGTGTCAGCATCTGTACCTTGTATTGTTACATTACCGGTTTCATCTATTTTAAATAAAGGATTACTATTTACACTAGTTGTGTTACCCTGAATTCTAAAAAACTCTCCTGTACTATTAGCATCTGCGTCAATATTTAAAGTTAGTGAAGCTTTTGCATTTATAACACCATCTGCATCTCCATTATCATCTAAATTAAGAATACCATTTTTAATTGAAAGTGCACCTGCTATAGTAGATGTTCCTGTGCCAAGTACATCTATAACACCATTAGTTAATAGATTACCTGCTCTATCCATATACATTTTCTCAACAGCACCATATCCAAAAGATAACTTACTACCGCTACCACCACCATAAGCAGCTACATTATAGTAGTCAGAACCTATAAAATCACCATCAGAACCATCTAAAAATATTACTGCTCCATTATTATACTCTTCAAAAGAAATAGCAGAGCTTCCAACTGAAACTCTAGTTGGTTTGTTGAATTCCCATTTTGTACCAGTATGGTCATATAATAAAGAAGCACCTGCTCCATCTACAACTATTCCAGCTCCGTCTGCAGCGGCTGAATCTGCTGCACCTTTTGCTATTGTTATAGTCTTATCAGTTACATCTAAGTCTGTGACACTAGTAGAATTTATGTCACCTGTTATATTTAAATCTCCAGTTAGTGTTATGTTACCATTAACTTGTAAATCATCACCAATTGTAACTGGTGCATTAGAAGCATCATTCAAAATAGAACCTCTAAAAACAGCAGTGTTCTGTACATACATTGATACACCACCAGCAGCAGCATAAAAATAATTAGCATTTGTTACAACCTCACCTGTGTTTTGGACTCTAAGAGCACTAGCTCCATCACTACCTCTATTTACAGAAAAAGCATTACCGGTTGAGCTGTTTCCAGATACGTCAATACCTCCAGCAACTGTTGATAGTCTTACGCTACCTGCATAATATAGATAAGCACGGTTTGTATCTGCTGCTATAATATTAGTGTTACCTACTACTAGTTTCCATTCATCATTTGCAGGAAAACCAAAATATGTATCTCCATCACCTTGATGATAAATGTAATCTGCAAGATACATCTGTGTAACTCCATCAAGATTTCCTGTTAGAGTTATACCTGAATTTGTAGTTCTAAGCTTTTGATTGCCATCAAAGTAAAGATATGTATTTGTAGTATCTGCAAAAATTTGTGTAGATCCAGCAGTTTTTAATATATAGTTATCATTAGCACTCCAACCAAAAAAAGAATTTGTATCTCCATCATGATAGATGTAATCAGGTATGTATAATGCACCTCCAAAATAAACACCCGTTCCTGAATCTAATCTTAAACTATTAGCTCCATCATTGGTTGCCATTGTCAGCTCATTAGTATTATGTAGATACTTTATCTGTCCTCTATTATTGTGATCAGTATCTCCAAAATATATTGCTCCATGAGAACTATTACCTGAAAATATACTTATGCCAGAGTGTGCTGGATCTGATATAACAAGCTCATTAAAATTAGTATTAGGAGTTACCGGTGCATCACCTATAGTAATTTGTTTTTCTACATTAGCATTTGCAGTGTATATTCTTTGTTGACCCTCAGGATAAATTGCTTCAGTTATTCTCGGATTGAAAAAATATGATTTAGCTGTATTAGCAGTACCATAACATGTACCCATACGTATATGAACAAAAGCTGTAGTTGAGTGCATTACACCATCAGAATTACTTCCGGTATTTTCGTGTATATGAGATGAAGAAGTACAATACCTATCAGAACCTTCAGTATCCGTTGTTCCAGATGATGACCTATGTGATTTTAATTTATATTTAAGCTTTATCCAGCCATTAACATTATTTATATTACTTGCACTTGTATTTATAGTACTTGTATGAAAATATGGATTACTTGATATCTGTGTACCTGATGAGTTGTATTCATGCCATCCTACATATAAGTTATGATCTCCACCAGATTTTATCCATACCTCAAATTCATATGTTTTTTCTGGATCTACTGGTACATTTTCTGAGCTATACCAGTCATAACAAGAAGCATTGTTTCCTGTACCTTGTGAGTAATGTGCTTGTACATGTGAGTTATCAAAAAATACAACTTGTTCTCTTTTATTTGTACTTACAGCTATATCAGTACCTTTTTTTATCATATTAGCACCTGATAAATTTTGTGCTGTAATACCATTTAAACCGTGTACACCTGTATGTCTTCCTGCAAAACCTTCTCTTATTTCTAGTAAACGTTGCCCGCCAGCATCAAATCTTATTTTATCTGAATCAAAGTGCATAAAGGTATCTGTATCACCATCATGGTAAATATAATTACCTGCATATATAGCGTGATCTGGAACATAGAAATTACCATTTTGAATATATACTCCACTACCATTTAAAAGTAATTTTCTTGAGCCACCCTGTACTAAACCTACTTGACCAGTGGTTGGAGAATACATTCCTGTATTTGTATCACCATAAAACCCGTAATCTACTTCACTATTTGTATGTGCACTGTTAACAACTATTCTGGCAGTCTCAGTATTTGTACCTACAACAAGAACAGTATCTTGTTCTGTGGATGTTATATGAAAACTAGCGCCACCACCTTGTGAAGAACCATCAGAATGAAAAAATCTTATATGACCTATTTGAGTTTCACTACCATGGTCTGTCATAGATATACCAACTCCAGCCCCATTATTTATATTGTGTAAGGATAATAGGGTAGGGTCAGAGTTAGATACTCTAACCTGTAACTCATCATTTCTTAAAATTTTATTATTAGCCATATATTACAATTTACTAAAAATATGTTTCATTTATACTATGACCAAAGGCCTTAATGTTTACTTTAGGTGAATAAGATTGAGTTGAGCTTCTAGCTTTAAAAGTAAATGTTACTGTACTACCATTACCTGATGATATAACATCAAATCTATTACCACCTTCATTTATATCTTCACTCACAACCCATGTACCTGATACATTTATACAACTAAATACAACTCTTTGATAACCACCTGAGCCTCCTCCTGCTGTTTCAAAAACAAAACTTGCACTACTACCATTACCAGAACTAAGAAGTCCTGCTACAGCATTTCCAGTAGTGCTTAAACTACCATAGTTCTTAGCATAAATCCTTTGACCTACACTACCTCCTATATTAAGTCCTGTATTTAGAGTTGCTTTATCACTTTCTAACTTTAAATAAGTTGAACTATTAGCTTGATTAGTAAGTTGTATAATGTTTGCATTGATAGATAATTGTCTATCTAATTGAGAAGAAACATGATTTACATTTGTTGTTGAATTATGATATATTAAAAAGTCAGAAGAACCTCCAAATTTTAATTGCTCATTATCTGAAAATAAACATGTAGCATCTATCGTAACTTGTCCATTAAAATAACTAGTACCGTTATTATAAAAATCAAAAGAACCATGAGGTGCACTTGCCATTACAGCAAACTTACCTACAGAGTTACCTGACTGCATTTCTACATTACCTGTAAAGTCTGCGTCACCACCTGCAAGTGTTAACACACTACCTGAAGTATTATCTCCAATTTGAGTTGAGCTTCCTGTATGTTTAACTATAGAGTTACCTCCCCATAGTAACATTTTATTATCTGGCAAGTTTATACTACCTGCAACATTTAATGATGTACCTGTTTCTGCTGGATTTAAATAATATGCTGTATTATCAGAGTCCATAAATGCTTTTGCTTGGAATCCGTCTGATCTAGTTTTTACACTTACTGAACCATCATGATAAAGTTCAGTTGCTCCATTTGCTTTAGTTTTAAATCCTGTTTCAAATAAATTACCTGATGGATTATGATGTCTAAGAGTAAATGTATTTCCATTTGCAAGTGTAAATACATCCATAAATTTGTCACCATTTCCTGTAAAGTCTAATTCACCACCAACTTGTACACCACCAGCATTAGTAATATTATTACCACCCATATTTAATGCTTGTGTTGCAGTGTGATTACCTAAGTTATCTGCACTACCACTTGATGTACTAACAGATCCGTCTGCCATTAAGAACTGTGAAGATGTGCCACCTGATTTTATGAATGAACTAGCTGTTATATTTCCTGAAAAATTACCATCTTTAGCATATACCGTGTGCCATCTCTTGCTTGTATTACCTAATAATTGATCAGCTTGCTCATTACCAGACGGTTGAATACCTCTGTTAAATTGTATTTTGTTATCAGTTTCATTTAAAGTTAATTCACCCCAACCATTTCCAGCTGCATTATATAGTCTAAATGATTTCCCTGTTGGAACAGAGACAATACCTGTAAAAGTTGCGTTACCAGCTGTGCTTAAAGTAAATTTAGGAGCGGTAGATGCGTTAACAAAGAATTTTAAATCAGGAGAAGCTCCTCCTACAGCACCTATATCCCAATAAGTAGATGCCGCTGTATTATCTACAATTCTTAAAGCAGAATATAAATTAGAAGAAACCGTTGCAGTGAAAGCATTTATTGTTGCAGCAGTAAAACCTGTTACATTAGCTCCACCCTTAGCATTGATTTTTCCTGCAAAAATTGTATTTGATCCTGTTACCGTAACAGCGTCAGTAGCCGCACCAGTTCTTAAAACTATGTTACCAGCGTTGTTATGTATATAAGCGTTTTCATTAGGCATCTCAATAGTAGACGCTATGCCTGATGGTATTAATCTAATATAATCTCTATCCGAAGTTGCATATTTAGGTCCAACTCTTACAGTTCCTGGTATATGGAAAAAGTCTTGAGGTGTTGTATAGACACCAGAACCATCATTACCACCATAATCACCACTTGAATTTCTAACACCATACTTACCACTTACATTTTCTATAGCGTAATTATTAGCTGTTAAAAATACTTGACCTCCAGTTACCGTTACATCACCACTTTCTTCAATTTTAAAAAGTTCAGTACCACTACCAGATGAACTATTTTTATACCAAGCAAAATACCTATTAGTATCATCATTGTCTGTGTCAATATTAAATGTCATTAACTCTTTAGCGTTAATATGACCAGACGCTGTATCCGCTTTACCTAATTCTAAAGTTCCACCTTCAACAGTAACAGCACCAGCAAAAGTTGATGTAGCTGCATTCATTTGGAAATGATCATTACCAAATTGGAACTGAGCAAAGTCAATTGCATTACTTCCTGTAGCACCATCTGAACTATGGAAACCTTCTATTTTTAATACGCCACCATACCAAGCACCTATTCTAGGATCATTACCTGGTCCTCTAGCAATAAAACCCCAGTTGCTACCATTGCTAAGTGTCAAGTAACCTTCAGTACCGTTAGATCTTGCTTGTACATGATTGGCAGTACTATCTGTATCTTTAACAAATAGAGCTCCTTTTATGTGAGCAGCCCCTGTTGTATGTATTTGTCCACCTACAGTTACGCCTGTATTAAAATCAAATCTATCAGTTGATTGATTCCATAATAATGATGGATTTGTAGAGTCAGATCTTTCAACTGCAATACCTGAGCCAGCTGAACTAGCAGCGTTTTGTCCTTTACCAACAGTTATTGTTTTATCTGTTACATCAAGATCAGTTACTGAAATACTATTTATATCACCTGTTACATTTATATTTCCACCAACGGTTATATCACCAGTTGTTGTTACTGTATCTATATATGCATTTTTCCAATATCTAGTACCTGATCCTAAATCATGTGAACTGTCTGCGTCTGGTATTGCATCAGCAGAAAATTGAACTAAACTAGTACTACCACCACCACCTAAGAACATTGAACCACCAGCTCTTATTCTACCGTGAGTACCAAGTTTGTCAATAATAACAGCATCAGTAGTTATAGACCCTACATTACTTAAATTATATACAACCTCAGTTCCAGTTGTATCTCTTGTAGCAAAATCTATATAACTTGTTTGAGCTTTGTTTAATATATCAAAATCACCATTTAATCTTATATTATTAGGAGTTATCGTTGATGTTGCTATACCATCAGCAAATATACTTGCCCATCTAATAGCATCTGAACCTAAATTATATGTAGAATCTGCACTAGGTAATGCATGACCTGTTACACTAACTCCTGTACTTGTAGTTTCAAACTTCTTAGAGTTATCGTAGTATAATTCAACTCCAGAATTGTTTCTACATATTATAGAATCTTCACCACCTTGAGTGTATATAAACACGTCATCTGCAGCTTGTATTACAACATCATCATTGCTTGACATAACGTATAAATCACCTGTATTCAATGCTTGTATATATGAATGACTACCATCGTGATACAATTTTAAATCTTGACTTGCACCAAGTTGTATTTTTTTATTATCTGCTAAATTTACATTACCTGCAAAAGTTGCGTCACCACCACTAGCAATTGTTAATCTAGTTCCTGCTAAACCATGTTCTATTAATTCTAATTTAGAGTTAACACCTACTTCTGTTGCTTTAAATGACCAACCTCTATTAGCATAACTAGCGTCTTTAACACCTAAAAATAAAGCAGCTGTACCAGAATTTTCAAATATACTTAACGCTCCAAACGTAGTTTGCCCGCCACCACCTGTATTAGAGCCTGTATAACTACTTAATCTTACATCCTCTGCAAAAGTTGATAAAGAAGCAGCTATTCTAAATTTTTCTGTTCCGCCAATTTGGTAAACTTGATCTGATGTAGAGTTAACAACTAATGCCCCACCTACGGAAGAAAAAGCAATATTACTTGAGTTATCAGTATCTGTTAGATTTAAAGCTGGTGAACTATTTGATATTGTTAGATTACCTGCAAGAGTGGCGTTTTTTGAACTGTTGATAGTTAAAGCATGATTATTATATGTACCAACTGCAACTCTAAAATCAGTACCCCAACCCTGTACAAACACTGGACTACTATCTTTAAGTTCTATCTGACCAATACTATTAGAGCCTTCTGATATTTTAACATAGTTATTACCATCATTAACTGTAAGTACACCATCAGTAAGTGTTACATCTTTTGCAAAAGTTGCATTACCATTTCCTGCAAACGCTAGTTCTTCTCTGCTGCCATCAGTTTCATTAACTATTCTTAAACCTTCTGAATTACCTAAACATATTCTATATGTATCATGCCCAGTTCTTGTCAATTGATAACCATTAGCATATGTCGTACCTTGGGCAGCTATAAATTTAGGTGCTTGAGTATTACCTGTAAAAGTTGAATCACCTGTATCTAAAGCTATTGTTAAAGGTGTTATACTAGTTGTTGAAATAGTAAAATTAGTACCTGATGCCGTTAATCTTGGGTCTAAACCTCCACCAGCTAAATTATTAAATGTTAACTTTGGTGTTGATTTTGATATTGTAACATCACCTGCAAAACTTGTATTACCGTCTATGTAGGTACTACCAGAAGTGTGTAATGATAATTGGTCAGTAGCATGATTATACCCAAGCCATGCAACATTATTAGCGCCAGCATCTCCAAACATATAGTAAGCATCAGATGTACTTGATTGTTGTATAACTGATCTTGTAGTACCTTTAACATGTAAATATGTAGTTGAATCATAAGGTGCACCTGTTGTCCCTGGTCCTATTCCTACTCTACCAGTGCCATCAACAGTTAATCTGTTAGTTGCGTTTTTATCAGCTATAACAATGTCATGTCCAGCATCAGTATCTGTCCCAAACAAAGCACCATATGTACCACTATCATCATCTCTTACAGCTATCCAAGCTTGGTTATCATTGCTTTTAAAACTAGCAACAACATTAGTATTACCTGACTCTACAGATAATCCTGAAGAAGAAAACTGTGTTGCATTACCAACAAGCACATTCCCTGCAAAATTTGCGTTACCAGTTACTTGTAAAGCACCACCACTTGCAGCAGTTGTACCGCCAATATGTAAAGCAGGTATAAAAGAATCTGTATGTGATGAGATTTCTGTTGTTTTTGTGCCATTTTTATATAGGTAAATGTCTCCTCTATTTGCGTAACTTCTTAATTGACCAGCAATTGTAGTACTATCACCTTCTTTCCAAACTAAAGCATTGCCATTTGCATCAGGGTCTATTGTAATATTACCACCATCTACAAATAGATTTCCTGCAAAAGTTGCAAGGGAAGAGTATCCGTTATAAAATATATCATTGCTTTTATATTCAAACTTATTAGATTGGCATTGTAAAAGCTCTGTCCAACTAATAGCGGTTCCAGCTGAACCAGTTGCGCTACTATATAATAATATTCCATCGTAAAGATCCATTCTTGTAGGAATATCACCAAACACTCTTGTGTGAGAGTTTGAGGTTGATGTGTAAGCAATGTTATAACCAATGCTTCCATAGTTACCACCACTATAACCCATGACAACTGCTCTTGGATCTCCAGCATATTCACCACTATTTAAATCCCAATGAACCCAATTTGAAAAAGTAGTATTACCAGCAACATTTAATGTACCTCCAAAAGTTGAGTTATCTTGTACTGATAATCCTGTGTCTATTGCTACAGAGCCAACACCATCACCAGATGTAATATTTAAGTTCCCACTACCAGCTGATATATTCCAAGAACGAGTACCTGCTTGATCAAATTTCAAGTTGTTACTACTCATTTGAATATCACCTGCCAGTGTACCACCCCCTAGCTTTAGATATCTTCCATCTAAATCTACGGTTACATTAGAACCATTACTTACAGTTGCTGTTAAAACTCCATTAGATGTATTAAAGGAAAGTCCACTAAGGTGTTTGTCACTTGGCGCTGTAACATTAGCAAATGTCACATTACCGCTCCCGTCCGTTGTTAAGACTTGTCCATTTGATCCATCAGAAGTTGGCAGCGTGTATTGTCCTACTTTTATTGGTGATAAGGACTTTAAACTCATACCTACAATTCTTTTATGTTAAACAAATGTACAATTATATATTACAATTAACAATCATGACATCAATGGAGTTAGTAGCAGGTGCAGAAGCAAAGTATAACTTTACTGTATCATTAGTAGCTCTTTCTGTATCTACTAATACTGTCTCACCTGGATCAGTTCCATTTGTACCGTTATCAGCACATTGGACTATAACAAACTTAGTTCCAAAATTATGCGTTACCGTAATAGTTGTATCTGAGCCATTACCCACAGTTGTTTTAAAGAATCTCTTACTTAAGATACCGTCCTTTAAAGTCTTTGGTGTAACTGCCCTAGTATTATCTGTTCCAGTTTCTGTCTCTGCTTGTGTAGCTATTTCTATAACTCCTTGTCTAGTAGTTGTAGCACCAAGAGCAGAAAACTGGATATTATTACTTGAAGGATTACTAACACTAATACCTCCGCTTCCTGTTGTACTGGCAAAATTAACTGATTCACCAGGTTGAATTACTGCACCACCTGTTGTATTAGATCCGTCAACTTTTAAATTCCAACCTCCATAGTTGTCTAGACCTGTAACACTTATTTCGTGTGTAGTACCTTCTCCTGCTCCTGAATTGGTAATAGATATATTAGTGCCTGCAGAAATAGAAGCTACATAGTTACCAGAAGTATGAGTACCTAATGCTACATCATGTTGTTCTGTGTGCAGGTAATATTCTGTTCCTCCAGTTAATCTTTGTGACCATCTATCACTTGATTCATCCCAGTATAGTAAAGCATTAGTAGCTGTTCCTCTTTCTACTTCAATACCTGAGTCTTCACTAGGTGTACCAGTTTCATTACTATTAAGAGTAATTATATTATCTTCTATTAATACAACTTCAGAGTTTTTAGTTGTTTGACTTCCTGATACAATCAAATCACCTTGAATAGTTACTGCTCCACTAAAGTGTGCAGTACCATTTACATCTAGGTTATGTGTAGGAACTGATAGCTCATTTGCAGGGTTAATAAGAAGTGCACCGGTACCACTATTGTTACTTCCTAATAGTTTAAA
>Ga0208159_1000884_pt1 | contig 11604 bp, 10 predicted proteins | sample 9_EtaG_FD_184082 | JGI IMG/M metagenome (GOLD analysis project Ga0208159, IMG submission 184082) | Marine viral communities from the Subarctic Pacific Ocean - 9_ETSP_OMZ_AT15188 metaG (SPAdes) (version 2) | ecosystem: Environmental > Aquatic > Marine > Oceanic | place: Pacific Ocean | collected... | reverse complement strand
AATGGCCTGATCCGATTGTGGGACTGAGCGTTCCAGCTTTACCTGTTGAAGCTCCGATAAGTCCCTATTACGCTTGCGTAATTCTTTATAATATTTTGGATGTTTAAATGTATGCATTAGTGCTTCCCGTAACTTACAACTTTTATTTCAGGATTCCAGCACATTCGACAATCTTTACACTTGCCGCCCTGCTTCGGCGCCGGGCAGCTTGCATCCTTGTCAACAACCATTGAAGAGTTGGGCCAGCTGTCCACCCGCTGCCCCATCATTGGCGGGCTGAACCTGATCACCAGGTTAGCTGGTTTCCGGTCTAGCTCGTTCTTGATCCATGCTTCACGGGTCGGGAGCCAGTGATTGGTGTCAGGTGTTGCTTCACAAATTTTATAAATGTTATTCAGGTGCTCCAGGTCTTGGACGTCGCCTGCATCGTGCCAGCGAAACCACTTTTGACGCTTGATGATTGTTATCATTGCTTCAACCCATAGCGGTGACTTCATTGCCTCCAGCCTTCTGTATTGAGCTTCTTTAATTGCTTTGTATCTTGTGTAGTTACCCTTCAGAGCATAACACATGCTGCAGACACTACCTTTAATTTTTCTGAGCTTGGATCCGGTCTTGCATTCCCACGCTGGCAGGCTGTAACTCAGGCCAGGCATCTTAGACGTTTTTGTAAATGAGTCTGTAATTTTAATTGCTTCTTTTACTTTCATACTTTCTCCTTTATTCTCCTATAACACATCCCGGGCTGCTTGTCAAGCTTGCGGCTTGGAGCTTGCGGCTTGAAGCTTGCAAAAAACTTCTCGCAGCTTCGCAGGTAACCAGCCGGCAATTGTTTATGGTCCTGAGTAAACCAGGGAAGCAGGTCATCGTGTTTAATTCTTTTCATAATATCCTTTCTGTTGTGCCTGACGTGCTGTACTGGGACATCCACTTATGTACAAATCTCCGGGCCTCATCTAGTTTCAGTTGCCACCCGCCAGGTCTTATTATCCTTATACCAGGATAATCCTGGATGTCAAGCTTGAAGCCTGCGGCTTGTAACTTTTTTTACTTTAGAATGATTTTTAGAATCATTCTAAACTGCCCCGGTGATCAGTGGTGGTCGGCAACGAAGCTAATCGTTACATCCGTCGGCCACTGATCCCAGGTCCAACAGTCGGTCTGCGCAGTTAACTACCTTTATTGGACCAGGGATCAGCTGATCCCAGGTCTAACCAGCGCGGTTCGATAATCGCTACTTATCTGGTTTCCTTTATCGCTAGACCAGGGATCAGGACCAGCGGGGGCACACGCGTGCGCCTTGCCACTGATCCCAGGTCCATTAACGTAGCCACGGAATAATCACGGGTATCAATGGACCAGGGATCAGCACCCCAACGAAGACGGCCTTTAGCAGGCGGTGTGACGTGGGGTCTTTACCCGAAAGTTTATAGTTTTATTCAGCGATAAACTTACAAATGAGGCTGATATATCCTATATAGTCCTTGACAATAGTATTGTCAACTGATATTTTAAAAATAATTAACGAAAGGAAAATATATGTCAAAACAAAAAAGACAAACTCTCAACGCTGAAAAAAGAAATTCAATAGCGAATGAATTTCAATTGTATTGGGAACGAGAAGATAGTCCTGTCATGCAGAACTATAACAAAGCAAAAGAAAATTACAATCATGTAAGACAACAAATGAAAAAATTTGTTGAAGTGGTTGTAAGAAATTATCAACCAGAAGAAGATATCGAAACAGTTAGAGCTATGAATAATAAATATGGTCGTAGTGGTGGAGAATTATACCATGATAATTGTTTTCAGTTTAAATATAATTATCAAAAGGTCGATAGCGACGGCGAAGTACAAGATGATTATGATACTGTCGGTGTCAACTTTGGTTTAGATGATAACAGACATTTTGGATATGCTTATTACCGAAATGAATTAAAGGCAAAAGGTTTTAATCCAGATTTTATTTATCAATGGAGTGATGAAAAAAGAAATCCTAGATACTATGAGTGTGAAGAACAATGCGATAAGTTTTTAGGTTATCGTAATTCATCTAACGAGGATAAGTCACTAGCCATTAAACCAAATGCCGAGTGGGAAAATGATTTTAAACTTTGGGTAATTGGTTCTAGTTATTGTCATTCTCGACAGTTTAAAGTTAATGAAACAGATTATAAAATCTTGAATACTTATAATATTGCAAGAGATAATTTGATAATGGCTCACGAAAAAATATTTGACTACACTAATGAGAAGATGAAAAAACTTAGATTAGGTTTGAAGTCATACAGATATTTCGATCAAGCAAAATCTTTAGCAGATAAATTGGGAGTACCTCTAAATGAAAGTATCTTAAATGAAAGTAGTAGTTTAGCCCTGTCTGTTTATAGTCCAGAAAATTTGGCAAGTCTTTTGGAAGATAAGGTCGAAATGACTAGAGAAGAAAAAATCGCTATGTTTAAGGCGCAAGAAAAAGAACAGTTAGTCACACATTAACTGTTGACATATTAGGGACTTTCCTATAAAGTCCCTAATATAACAGAAAGGATAATATGAAAACATTTTACATAACTTACTACTCAAACAAGGATAAGAAACACATTACAAGAAACGGAAAGCATGATGACAAGTCTAGATATGGCACATCTAAAAAAGGTGTACCTTACTATGTCTATTATGATCTAGATGCACATGGATATAGAACTGCAACTACAGCGTGGAAAGTGAGGCATTAAATGTATAACTGGTGCCATGGTCCTAACTGCCATAAATCTCACACCCTTGACAGGGTGCGAGGAGGTAAAGGAAATAAAGTTTTAAGAACTCGTAAGATTAGAGAAAACAATTGGAATAAGGATACTGTCTGGTCCCACTTTTGTAGTCAAGGTTGTTGGACTGACTTTATGAATGAACATTGGTCAAGAGCCATTGCCCTAGGTCCTAGAACCGAGTGCCTTGAAACACCTATCGAGGACCCTAAGAAAGTTACTCGTGAAACTAGTTATGGTTATACTTATACAAATACAGAAATAGTTGAGAAACAAGTTGACAACAATGGACCAAATGGTATAGGATAATCCTATTAACAGAAAGGAAAATATGACTAAACAATTAAAAAAAGAGTTTTTACCAGGTGGCTCTAAAAGACAATACATCCTGGACAAGGCTGTTGACTATTTAAAGTCTCCAGGCCTACAATCAAACAAACATATGTTTTGTATCGATATACTTAAGATGACTGAAACCGAGTATCTTGAGGCATTAAACAAAGCAACGAACGGTGGAGTTGTGGAGGCAGCATTATGGAACTAAACACTAAATCAAGTGAGTTTAAGATAATCGAAGACTCAAAGGATGAGCCGACTTTAGAGTCGGCTCAAGAATTCGTTGGTGGTAATGTAGAGGGTATTACATTCCCTAACGGTGATTATTTAATTGTTAATGAAGAGGGCAAGTTAATTGGCTTGCCATTAAATCCAGAGGCTACATTATTGTGGCGTGCAACATTCGACAATGATAATTTTATAACAGGTAGAAAGGACTTCGTTGCAGGTCCTGCTATCCTTATAAAGCATAAGGCGCTCAAGCGTTGGGCGGCTTAGCCTTTCTGCCCTGGCGCTAACGCGCCAGGGGTCCCGAACCAATATCAAATATACTTTTTAACTTAGACCCCATCCCCCCTTTTTTGTAAAAGGGGTCCCACTACTCTAGGTTGTATTGCTTGATTTACAGAGTTATAGCTGGTAAAAACATATTGAACATCTTAAATAGGGTGCAAAAAATTTTTTAAAAAATTTTAAATGAATTTAAATAACGTAGACATAAGTAAACTGCCATCAGATATCCGTAGGCAGTTCAAACAACTGCAAGTGTTACATGCAGAAAAGAAAATACAAGGCAAAGCAAAACAAGACTTCTTATCTTTTGTAAAATGTATGTGGCCCGATTTTATAGAGGGGTCCCACCACAGACACATAGCTGACAAATTTAATAAACTTGCATCGGGTGAAATAAATCGATTGATCATTAATATGCCTCCTAGACATACAAAATCTGAGTTTGCATCTTATTTGCTACCAGCATGGATGGTGGGCCGTGATCCAAAGCTCAAGATTATACAAGCAACACACACGGGTGAATTAGCTGTAAGGTTTGGTCGTAAAGCAAAGAACTTAATCGATAGCGATGACTATGGAAAAATTTTTCAAACAAGATTACAAGAAGATTCAAAAGCCGCTGGGCGTTGGGAGACAGCCCAAGGTGGAGAATATTTTGCTGCTGGTGTGGGTGGAGCTATCACAGGTAGAGGTGCAGATTTACTTATTATCGATGACCCACACTCAGAGCAAGATGCGTTATCTCCTTCAGCATTAGAGAGTGCGTACGAGTGGTATACATCAGGACCACGTCAGCGTTTACAACCAGGCGGTAAAATTGTACTCGTCATGACGAGATGGAGTAACAAAGATTTAACAGGTAAGTTAATACAGAACCAGAAGGAAGCTAAAGCTGATCAGTGGCACGTGGTCGAATTTCCGGCGATCATGGACCACGGATCAGATCCAAAACCTGTATGGCCTGAGTATTGGAAGTTAGACGAGCTTGAGAAGGTTCAAGCAACACTGCCCACGGGCAAATGGAATGCACAGTGGATGCAGAATCCAACGAGTGAAGAAGGTGCAATATTAAAACGAGAATGGTGGAGGATTTGGGAACACGATCACATTCCAACATTACATCATGTAATACAATCTTATGATACGGCTTTTTTGAAAAAAGAAACAGCGGATTACTCAGCTATTACAACATGGGGTATATTTTATCCAGATGAAGACTCAGGTGCTAATCTTATGTTACTTGATGCAATAAAGGGTAGATATGAGTTTCCAGAACTTCGAAGACTTGCCTTAGAGCAATATGATTATTGGAAACCAGAATCTGTCATTGTTGAGGCAAAAGCATCAGGTTTACCACTTACATACGAGCTTAGAAAGATGGATATACCTGTAATGAACTTCACACCATCAAAAGGCAACGATAAGCATGCCCGTGTAAATGCTGTTGCACCTTTATTTGAATCTGGTATGATATGGGCTCCGGAGCAGAAATTTGCAGATGAAGTCATTGAAGAGTGCGCTGCGTTTCCGTACGGTGATCATGATGACTTGGTCGACTCTACAACTCAAGCCATTATGCGATTCAGACAGGGCGGTCTGATCGATCACCCTGAAGATTATATTGACGAGCAAGTTGAGAAACAACAACGGAGTTATTATTAGATGGCAAATAAATACCATAGACAAGGATTTAGAGCAGCAGGTCTTGTTTTAAGTAAACTTGCAAAAAAGAAAGGTAAGACAGACTTTGAAAAATTTTTTGAAAATGTTTACACTCCAGATAAAACTGGCAACAAAGATAAAATGATAGATGCTTTAAATAGAGCTATCAAAGGAGAAAGTAAAAAGAAAAAGAAAAAAGGTATAACACCACCAGATGAGGGTGGCACGGGTAGTATTAAAGGTGGTGGAGAAGACGCTGTAAGATTTTATAATAGAGTTATGACAGGTAGAATTGGTGGCACTAAACCACAAGAAATGCCAAGCAAAGAATTTATTAAAAAATTTTTGGATAAGAAAAAATAATGGCGATTAAAGGAATAGATATAATTAGAAGGTGGGTAATACAAACTCGTCTCAAGGAACAAGGTAAACAAGGTGGTGTCATGATCACTTTACCTAAAAAAGATTTTGTAGATTTAAATACAAGCGTCACCGCAGAAAAATTAATGCGAAACGGTGTGGATCCAAACTCAATCACAAGTGTAAATCAAGTTGAAAATATAATTAATCAAATAAACAAACCTAGAGTTGTTTCTCAAGGCGATCCTGAGTTCTCAGGTATCATGGGTAGGTTGACAGGTAGTAATGTTATCAAACGTGATTTTGGAAAACCTTTTAAAGAAGAAATAAAAAAGATGGAATCAGAATCTGAGATTGCTGAAAGATTAACAAAAGGAAATAAACAATCTGTACAAAAATTAAAAATGCAAAAAATGTTGGACGAAGCAATAGAAGATGCATCACCAGGCTTTGCAAACGACATAAAAGTTGATGCAGATCTTGTTGCAGAAAACTTAGCGGAAAGAATGGGTAAAGTATACGATGATCTTCCCACAAAAGAAAGATTGAATCTTTACGATCAAGCATACACAGGTTTATCAAAACAAAGATTTAAGGGTATGAGAAAACCAGATGACGATCCAGAAGATCTGGCAACAGGTGGTCGTGCAGGATTTAAGATGGGTAGACGTGCTTTCTTAAAAGCTTTGGGCGCGGGACTAACAGGACTTGGTGCAGCTAAAACAGGGATCTTTTCTGGTTTTGGTAAAGAAGGAACAAAACAAGTTACAAAAGAAATTGTAAAGACTCCACCAGTCCCTGGTAAACCAGAATGGTTTGATAGTTTAGTTAACAAAGTAATCGTACAAGGTGATGATGTAACTAAAAAATTTGCAACTAAAGAACGTCAAGACGTTCACAAATTACAGATAGATGAGATGGACGATGTCACAGTTTATAGAAATTTAGATGATGGTGAGATTAGAGTATCTTACGATTCACCTAACAATATGGGTGAGCAACCTGTAGATTTAGTATTTAAACCGGGAAAAGGTCAAACTGATGAAGTAACAGGAAAAGTTTCAGATGAGTTTTATGCGGTGGAAGTAGAACCAAGAGGAGTTAGAACAGGGCCTGATGATTTTGATATAGAGTTTGACGGAGAAAATTTAGCAAGTAGTGTTGATGAATTAGTATCTGACACAAGTAAATTAAAAAAAGTTGCAACAGATAAAAAACCTACAATGGAAGAATTTGTAATATCTAAAAATAAAAAAGATAAAACTAAAGCAATAAACGAAGATCAAGTAGAACAAGCTGAATACTTAGAAAGTAAATATGGCCCTGGCCCTGAAGGTCCAGATGACTTTGCATCAGGTGGTATCGCTAGAATGTTAGGTGAGTAATGTCAGACATACAAGAAAAAATCTTAGAGTTAATGGATCTTTTTGACGATGATGAAGTTACAACCGCTAACAAAATACCAAGACCACAATCATCTTTAGACAAAGAAGCATTTGACGATTTTAACATACGTAATCCTTTAGCAGGTGGTGGTAGAATTGAATTAAGACGTGGTTCTAAACCACTATATCAAAATGTAGAAGGTCAGCCCCATATTAAAAGACATCCAGTAAGTAAAAAATATTTAGTTACAAGAAGTGTTATGAGAGATGGAAAAAAAACGCCTCAGTACAAAGGTAATATTAATACTTTAAATGAAGCCATAAAAATTAGAGATGCTTTTGTAGAGGATTTACCTTCTGAAACAACAGCACAAACTAACATACGAACTAAAAAAGCAAAAGGAGTGTTAGATGTTAAAGAACTTCAAAAAGCATCTAAATTTTTTTATAAAAGAGGAGAAATAAGTTCTCCTAATTATTTAGATTTGAAAGGAGCAGAATTAAGAAAAATATATGATAATGTATCAGGAGGAGCAACACCTGGAAAATTTAGTAAAGATACTCAATATAAACCTCTTAAAAAATCTCAACAAAATAAAATTTTAAAACAATTTCCTGATGCAGATTTTGAATTATATAAATTTGGATTTAATCCAAAATCAGATGCACAAAATTTTAATGTTGTAAAAGAATTCGTAAAACGAGGTTACAAACCAGCATTTTATAATGTTAAAAACCTTCCAAAAAAAACTCAAGATATTATTATTGAAGCTTTTGGAAAAGAAGCCACAGACTCAGGCATTGATTTAAAATTTGGTTTAGGTAGAAAATTTGGAATTACTCCTAAAGAAAATAAACAATTATATACCACAATTAGAAATTTTGTTGAAAACTCAAGTAGAGAATATCCATATGCATTTAGTTTGGATAAATCAGAAAACTGGATAATAGCTCAAATGGCAAGAGCTTCCAAAAATAATTCAAGATATGACGTTATAACAAATAAAAATGGTAAAATAATTGGAGCTATAGAAGACGGCGTTGAATATTATCACGCTAATTCTAAAATTGGTAATGTCATTACTAATCACCCCGAAGCTAAAAAAATTTCTAAGTTTGTATCTATTGCAAAAAATGCAAAAGCTAGCATCCCACAATCTCTTATAAAAATGTTTCCAAAAGGTTTTGATAGAAATTTATTAAGAAGTGATAGAGCTTATAATGATTTATTACAATGGTTAGATAATTCTAAAGGAAGAAGAGTTACTGCAAACGCTATTCAAGTTCACCATGGCGGAGCAGGTGGAGTAACAGGTAATCCAGCTTTAGCAAAAGACTTACAGTTATTGACAAGACAAGATAATTTAACTGCTGAAGTAATTAAAAATCAAATTTTAAAAAATGATTTTTCTAGAGTGCAAGAATTAAAAGATAAAGGCATTAGGTTAAATGTTGGTGGTAAAGAATATGGAGCGGGTTTTGAAACCGCACAACAAGGCATAAAAAGAATTGAAACACAAACTGGAGCACAATTAAGAGAAAAATTAAAAGCAGACCCTAAACTTAAAGATTTTGAAAAATTTTTAAAAAAAGACATATCACAAAGTCTACTAAAACTTGCTTCAACAGTAACTGATCGGTGTGCAATAGGAAATGCAGATGGTGGTCGTATAGGTTACAGTTTAGGAAGTGAGTCTTGTTTAAAAATAGGTAAACAGGCTTTAAACAATGGTATAAAAAATGGTTTTCAAAAAGGAAGTCAACAAGCACTTCTTGCAACTCAAATTATAAATGCAGGTAAAGGTTTAAAAAATATGGCATCAATAAGAGGGTTACTTGGACCACAAGCCACTCTTTTATTTGCAGCAACAGAAGCAGGTTTAATTGGTGCTGATATCTTAACAAAAGGTAAAACATTAAAAGAAGCGGTAGCTGACAGTTTAATAAATCCAGCGCTAGGTCCAAAATTAAAACAAGATTCAAAAAAATTATTTGTAGAGAGATTAAAAAATTTAGGTGTGTCGGATCAAGAAATAGGAAAAGGTTTGATGTTTGACAGAATGGTTGAAGATGTAAACACACTTGACGATTTAATACAAAGAAGATCTATAGCTGATCAAAAAGTAGAGCAATCAAAAAAACTTTATCCAGCCGCTGTAGATAAAGAAGAAAGAGAAATACCAGGCGTTGGTGGTTTTAAATTTGATAAACCTTTTTTAAGTATTCCAGATGTTAGAGATAAAAGAAAAAAAGAAGCTAGTGATATAGCTATGGACATACAAGATATTTATAGAACAAGAGATAGAAATGTTTTAGATCTTTTTGAGGGTAAATTTCAAAAACCAGAAACTCAAGAAATTTTTGAACAAGCTGCAGCTCAAAAACAAGCGTTGGAAGGATTAGCAGCTGCAGATCAAGCACGTGCTGTTGCTAAAAATATTTATGGAAAATTCATACAAGGTCCAAGATCCAGAGAAAAAATGGATGAGTTAAGATCTAGATATTTTGATATGGCATTAGAAGATGCAAACCCTGCACTTTTTTCACCAATTCAAAGAGCAGGGGGTTTTACATCTGGTTTTGCAGATGGTGGTTTATCAGGTGGTGATAAGTCAGGACCACCACCAGAATCTGGACCCACACCTCATGGGTTGCCAGGCATATTAAAACGTGTTAAGAACATATAGGAGTAATAAATGGCAGAAATAGATAAAGGACTCCCGAACACTCGTACTAAACTTGAGATACCTTCAGATGAAGAGTTGCAAGAAGTAGCCGTTCAGGAAGAAGAACAAGATCCAAAAGGACCCGTAGAAGTCGTACCAGAAGAAGACGGTGGTGCAACAATCGATTTTGAACCAGGTGCAATTAATATACCTGGAACAGAAAATCATTTTGATAACTTAGCAGATATTTTACCTGACGATGTTTTAGAACCAATTGGTAATGAAATGGTTCAAAACTACATGGATTATAAAACTTCAAGAAAAGATTGGGAACAATCTTATACAACAGGTTTAGATCTTTTAGGTTTTAAATATGAAAATAGAACAGAACCGTTTCAGGGAGCATCAGGTGCAACACACCCAGTTTTAGCAGAAGCAGTCACACAGTTTCAAGCACAAGCATACAAAGAATTATTACCAAGCGATGGACCAGTAAGAACACAAATTATTGGTCTTAGAAATCCACAAACTGAACAACAATCACAACGTGTAAAAGATTTTATGAATTATTTAATTATGGATCAAATGAAAGAATACGAAGCAGAGTTTGATTCTATGTTATTTCATTTACCACTAGCGGGTTCTACTTTTAAAAAAGTTTACTATGATACAGCTCTTGGAAGAGCAGTATCAAAGTTTGTACCGGCAGATGAATTAATTGTTCCGTATACAGCTACCTCATTAGATGATGCGGAGGCTTTAATTCACACTGTTAAAATTTCAGAGAATGAACTAAGAAAACAGCAGGTCAATGGCTTCTACAGAGATGTAGAGCTAGGACCTCCTGGTACAGATTCAAATAACGAATTAGAGAAAAAAGAAAAACAATTAGATGGCACTAAAAAAACAGGAAAACAAGAACCTGTATATACTTTGTTAGAGTGTCATGTAAATTTAGATTTAGAAGGTTTTGAAGAAGTTGGTTCTGATGGTGAACCAACAGGAATAAAATTGCCCTACATAGTAACTGTAGAAGAAGGCAACCGAACAGTTCTTTCTATTAGAAGGAACTATGCGCCCGATGATCTAAAGAAAAATAAAATCCAATATTTTGTCCATTTCAAATTTCTGCCAGGACTTGGGTTTTATGGCTTTGGACTCATTCATATGATTGGCGGATTGAGCCGTACGGCAACGGCGGCTCTCCGTCAATTGCTAGATGCAGGAACATTAGCAAACCTGCCAGCAGGATTTAAACAAAGAGGTGTTAGAGTTAGAGATGAAGCAGCTCCAATACAACCAGGTGAATTTAAAGATGTGGATGCACCAGGTGGTAGTTTACGTGATGCGTTCTTTCCATTACCATACAAAGAACCAAGTCCTACATTATTACAATTACTTGGTGTGGTTGTTCAGGCTGGTCAAAGATTCGCGGCTATTGCTGACATGCAAGTGGGCGACGGTAACCAAGCAGCAGCTGTAGGTACAACTGTTGCATTACTAGAACGTGGTTCAAGAGTTATGTCTGCAATACACAAAAGATGTTATGCAGCTATGAAAGAAGAATTTAAATTACTTTCGAAAATAGTTTCACAATATCTACCACCAGAATATCCTTATGATGTTGTAGGTGGTGCAAGAAATATTAAACAGTCTGATTTTGATGATAGAGTAGATGTTGTGCCTGTTGCAGATCCAAATATATTTTCCATGTCACAAAGAATTACACTTGCACAAACACAATTACAGATAGCATCATCTAATCCACAACTACACAACATGTATCAAATCTACAGAAACATGTATAATGCAATTGGTGTAAAAGATGTTGATGCAGTTTTACCACCACCAGCACCAAACGCACCGATGGACCCAAGTATGGAACATATTAACGCTTTAGCTGGTAAACCTTTT
>Ga0208159_1000883_pt1 | contig 11609 bp, 12 predicted proteins | sample 9_EtaG_FD_184082 | JGI IMG/M metagenome (GOLD analysis project Ga0208159, IMG submission 184082) | Marine viral communities from the Subarctic Pacific Ocean - 9_ETSP_OMZ_AT15188 metaG (SPAdes) (version 2) | ecosystem: Environmental > Aquatic > Marine > Oceanic | place: Pacific Ocean | collected... | reverse complement strand
AAGGTAACTCTAGACTGCCTCTCAATATTGATTGGCATGTCCGGGTGTTGTTCCTTCATAAGATCTCTATCAATAGCGTCTGTTCTATCTTGAGTTATTTTTCTAAAATACTCAGCACGTTGTTTCAAGATCTCCTCTGGTATCCTTGCCAACACAAGGCCCCCAATTCCGATTAGACCAGCATGTTTTCCTTCAGAAATAATTGGGTAATCATGTTCGCCTATTTCACTTAATAGTGTTTCAGCTTTCAAGAATTCCCAACCTTCCCTTAGTTTCTTAGAAACGTTTGCAACGTCTTCGAAACCTGCAGTGGATGTACGTATCCATCTATGACAGTACCCCTGCGGTGCAGCTGGCGCATCCAAACTGGATGGTGGTGTCCAATCTTTTTTTCTAGCTTCTTTAACTCTAGTATCGGACGTGCGTGAGGTTTTAACTTTTTCCATGTTATACTCCTTCCTTCACGTATTTTGCGTATTCCTCTAATGGCACCCCTAATTTCTTAGCGATAACTACCTGTGATTTGGTGAGCTTCACAGACTTGCGTCCACCTGATCGTCTACTTACAGAAGCCACGTTCTGGACGGGTGTAGCTTTTGTTTTTTCTTCAGTAGAAGATTCGGCAAACTTCTGAGGGAAATATTCCTTCATACGTTTGTTTATTTGATTATAATACTCATCACTTTCCCCGTCAATTCCCTGCTGTACAAGATCTTCATGGATACTCATAGCAGCACCAGTTAGCACTCTATCCGTGCCAAACCAGTCGTTGTCTTCAGCCCATTTTTGAGCTCTTTGACTGACAGGTGGTTGCTTAACCTCCTCTTTTGGGGGTTGTGACTCAGCATCTTTTTTCTTTGCCTCTTTCTCTCCAAGAGACATAGATACTTTTTCTTTTTCTACAGCCAATTTTGTAAGCTGATCATTAGCTTCCATAATTGCTTCTGTATTGCTTTCATCAAGAGCAGCTTTCAAATTTGCTTTTGCTTTCTCTCTCTCAGAATCTATTCTTGCATCGTATTGTTTAAGATAATTAGTATCTGTTTCTTCATACTTTTCACTTACAGTATCGTATTTATCTTTGATGCCTTTTGCATATTCAATAGCAGCTTTTTCTCTTCTCTCTGCTTCTCGAACTTGAAAAGTTAACTTTTTTATTCTTTTTTGAACTTTATCAGAATAATCTTCTAGATCACCTTTATCTTCTTCAACCTTTTGCTCTACTGGCTCAGGTTCTTCAGGTTGTTCTTTAGTTTCCTGTAAAAGTTCTTTTGCTGATTTACCACTTTGTGTAACATCAGTATATCCTAAGTCGACATCTTGTTTTTGTGCAAAAGACTCATCTGGTTCTTTTGGACTTTCAACATCAACATTTTGTTCATTAACACCGTCGGTGTCTAACTCCACTTCTGGAGATTTATTTTCTTCAGCCATTTGTCCTCCTTAGTAATGGTGCAAAATATCACGTGGATTTTTGATTGTTGAAATAACTTCATCGTCATTCAACACTCTTACTTCTCCACCTTCAATCTTGAATCTTGAACCTGCGTACCTACTAAATATTATCCATTCGTGTAGTTTACACCAAGGTCCTAACGGAAATTTATCTTTGTCTCTGTAACAAAGATTACCCATTTTAAGAACAAGGCCACAGACTGTTGTCATCTGTATCGTTTCTTGTGTTGTATCAGAAAGAAGTATCCCACCTTTTGTCTTTTTAGGACCAGCATATGGTAATACCAATAATCTGTATCCTGTAGGTGTAGGTAATCTCTCTAATAGTTTGTCATCTATTGCTTTGGGATCTAGGACTGTTTTAACTTCTGCCTCGGGTTTATACGAGTCTTTCAGTTTTGTTTCAGTCCGTTTCGGTTGCTCCGTGGACGTTGTCATCTTCTAACTCCTGTTTATTCAGCAGGTCTTTAAGTTCCTGTTGCAAATCTTCTAAAGATTTGATTTGACCCCTAACATATTGTAGTTGGTCTATGGTGTCAACACTATATATAGCGGCTTCTTTATATCTTTCTAGTCTTTTTCTAATTAAATTTTGAAGTAATGAAATTGTGTGAAGATCCATTAAAAGTTACTATCTGTATATTTTCTTAAAATTATTTTATTTTTTCCCACATGCATTAATTTAATACCCATTAATTCAGCTGATTTTATAACTATATCAAATTTAAATGATTCATAATCATCTAATACAATGAAACCCTTATCGTTCAAACGTTCACCAAAGAATATTACTTCTTTGAGAATATCTATTGTTTTATGTGGTCCATCTAAAAAAACCAAATCATAATCATTTCTAATAGTTCTATCTTTTTTATAAATAGGAACTCCATCAGCAAACCTTTTCATAAAATCATCATCACTCATTTGAAATAATGAAAAATTATCATAATTTAAATTTTGTAATAAAGTTGTTTTCATCGAATTAGAATAAGTAGGTGATCCTCCATCTTTGTGTTCTATTGTAGAGTCTTTATCAAAATGTTTATAAGTTATGTCTCCATAAGGATCTATACCGATATGCCAATGATCTTTATGTTTTAAAGAGTTTAATATTGTTTGTGAACCTTTACCTAATCTGACACCTATTTCACAAGTGAATGGTTTATCGTTCATTATTAAACCACAAACTTTTTCTAGTAGATCGTATTCTATGCTATCGCCTTCAATCATCAAATTCTTTCAAAATGGAAAGTTTATCCTCTGCTTCTGCAATTTTTGCAACAAGTTTATCTGCTTCTGCAACCACAGCAGGATGTTCTGCAACTCCAGCAGGCCTTTCTAAATATATCTTTAAGTTAGCCTCTGCTTCTGAAATATCAGCATTGTATCTATCCTCTAATGCTTTTAAGATAACATCACGCATATCGTGACTATAAGAATTTTTTAGGATTTTGCAAACGTTTTAACATTGGTAGGTTTACCACCTACACCTTGTGCTCTAGATCTTTTTCTTACAACGGCACTCCGTCTCTGGGATTCTGTCATACGAGCTGCTTTTGCAGCAGGGACGCATTTTGGATATTTTCTTTTTCGGTCTGATGCTAGTTTTGATCGGCCGCAAGGTGCGTAAGAACCATCCCCACGTTTGCTTCCAATATCTACCCATTTTTGTGAGAACCATTTTTTAAGTCCTCCCTCTTTCATGTATTGTATGTTTTTTTGCATTACATTAGGTCTTTATAATAATCAGCCATACCTCCAACTGATTTTTTATTTACTAATGTCCCTAAAGATTTTGCTTGTCCAGCGTGTAGTTTTGAAGCTTTGTTTAATCCTTTTATAACTTTTTTAATTTTTGCATCACCACCAGACTTAACTTCCATTACAGGTATTTTTTTAAAACCTTTTCCTATTCCTTTTCCTAACCCTCTTGGTCCTTTTCCACCTTTTCTTGTTGGAGATGGTCCTGGACTTTGTTTAGCTTTTCTATTCTTGATTCTGTCTGCTAGTGCTTTTCCTGCTGAAACCCCTGCTGCAGGTCCAGCTAATATCCCAACTGTTTTACCAATTTGTTTTAATGCTCGAGATCTTGCTCTTCTTTCCATAAGTTCTTTTAATCTTTTTCTTCTGTCTGGTGTAACTGCAGGTGCTTTTCCAGGTTTGTATGTAACTCCATCAAGGTTAATACGAGTTCCATAATCTCTTAACTTTCCAGGTGTACCTGCATCGTAACCACCACCTTTTTTTTCTCTTAAAATTTCAGCTTGAATTGATTTTTGTATTCTACCTAATCCTGATTGACTTCCTGCAGTCATACCACCCGTCTTTTTTTTCTTCATTGGGCTTGATACAGGTTTCTTAGCAAGGATAACCATAATAGCACCTTTTTTTGCACCTGCTGGACGACCTAATTCAAACTGAGGAATTCTTGGTCTACGCTGCTGTCCTTTGCCTTTCTTTGGTCTTGTTTTTTCTCTTCTTTTTTTCTCATCGTTAACTTGTTTAAGTTGTTCTATATATTCTCTTCTAGCTTTTTCACCTTGCTCAGTTTTTGCACCCATGATAGGTCTCTCCCCTGGTGCATTTAATCGATTTCTTCTTTGATTCAACATTCCACCTGTTTGCATTGGTTTAGGTCCTTTGAAATCTTTTCTTTTTGTACCAGATGGATCTTTAATTTTTCCTGCACAAATTTTACTTGCATATGCATTAGCGTATGCTGACGGATATACCTTAAATTTTCTTTTCGCTGCGGCTTTACCTCTTGGACATAATTTAGTCATCTATTTTTTTCCTCCGTTCCTAAATATTTGTGTACCCTTTATACCATAAATGCTCGCCACAACCAAGATCCACAAATTTGTGAACCATGACGGGAGCTGAGAGAACATATCAAAGAACAATTTTACCTTGTCCATTGCAGTTGGGTCGTCCGATATCACTGCCCAAGCGAGCACCAAAACGGGCAAACTGAGAATTATCAAAACTGCCTCGTCTTTCCAGTCTGATTGTCTAGCCTCTAATAATTTGCCTTGATAAGATTCTTCACCTCGAGCCATCTTTTCAGCATGCATTAATTGTGCATCTGACATTGCCATCTTCGTTCTTTGCTTGTTAGCATAGATTTTGCTTCCCGCATTAATGGCTAATTTTAAGGCACTCAACCACATTTTTAAATTTCTCCTTACGTCGTTTACTTAAGTAATCTATCATCATATCAATTGTTTTTAAAGCCCCCTGACCATTGATACGCCATCTCCATGTATCCTTGTGATGTTCTTTTCTCCGCTTACATAAGTACAAACAACCACCAAAAAACGCATGAAATCTTTGAACCATGTCTTTATCAGACATTTCTACACTGGCAGCGAAGTATTTTTTTGTTTTTAATTTAGACCAAATGCCAAAACTACCTTCTCCATCAAAAACTCCTGCTAAGAATATAGTTTTTTCTTTTTCAGTAAGTTTATCGTAAACCGATGAACTTTTTTCCGGTAACTTGTATGTTTTTAATACCTTTGATGTCAGATTTAGCTCCTGTTTCTCTATGTGGGCATCCTCCTTTTGCAAGACCTTGCGGATTTGGTCCTGACTTTGGAGGCGGGCCTGATTTTACACCACCACTTAATCCTTCTCTATTTTTTTGCATCTATTTTCTCTCTTGCAACTTCTAATCTTTCATCTGATTGCTGATCTTGTGTTGCTAATCTATCATAATCAAATTCTAAACGTTGAGCAGCTCTTTGATTCTCTTGATCTGCCTTAAATCTTGTCTCTTCTGTCTTTCTTTGTAAATCCATAGCTCTTAAATCTATTTCTTGTTGTTTAATTCTTACAAGTGGATCTTGTTTAGCAGCATTTGCCTGCATTTCTGTTTGAGCAAGCTCTTGAGTTATTTGTGCAGTACGTTTTGCTACCTCAGCATCATACATAATTGCAAATTGCTCAGGATCTGCTTGTTGAAGTTGTGCCATTTGCGGGTCTTGTGCCATAGTTGCAGCAACTTCACCTCTTGCCTTGAATGATATGTGATCAGAAACATGTGATTGCAGTAAAGCGTACACTTGTGGATTGATCTGAACCATTCTAGTAGCCATGAATGCCATGTGAGCCGCTATATGTGCATCATGATCTTGAAATTCAAAAGCTGTAAGTAGTTTCATCTGCAATGCACGTGCATTTTCTTTTGCAGGATCCATTGGTTCTGGTTGTTTTGGTGGTGGTTTCAATAATGTTTCAATTTGTTTAGTGCCTAATGCTTCATAAACACGTCTGTAGGCTTCATGAACGTTGTGAATTGCAGGATTTGTGTTTGCAATTTGCAATTGTGTTTGTGCAAGTGTCACTCTTTGTGCCATAGACATAATATTTGGGTCTGCAACTGGTAAAATATCAACTCTACCATCAAAATCTGTTGCTTTTATTTGTCTTGGGCCACCATAAACATCATATGGATACTCTGGTGGTAAAAATTCACCACAAATTCTTGCTAAAATTTTAAATTCTAGTCTCATTGCATAGTAACAACGTTTGTGAACACCACTCATCACACGTGAACCACGTTCCATCATTGCAATTGTTGTGCCAACTGCTCTGTTTTGTGCATCATTACCGACATTGTTATCTGTTGTAGCTGCAAATTTTTGTCCAGCTTGTACTACAAAACCTAAAAGATTAAATAATGTTGTTGATGGTTCTGTAAATGGTAAATTAAAAAACTGATCTCGTATGTTTCCACCTGGTGCATCGACATCTCTAAACTCTCCAGGTTGTATTGGTTGGTCATCATCTCTAACTCTGATACCTCGTGACTTAAATCCTGCAGGTAAATTTTTTAAAGTTCCTGCATCTATTAATTGTCTTAATGCTTGTGTGGCAGCAGTAGATAAACCACCAATCATGTGTGTCAAACCAAAACCATAGAAGCCTAATCCAGGCAAAAACTTGTAATGTACAAAATGTTCTACTCTAGCATAATTTAAATCACCTGGTTTGTAGTTTCTGTATATAGATAATATCTCGCCAGAACCTTCATCAATAGTTACGATGTAAGGAATTTTTACTTTTTTTGCTTTGTCATCAAACTCTTCGTAATCATCTAAATTTAAATCTACATGCATTTCAAGAATAGTATGTAGATAATCTCCACCTGTGCTTTTAACTCCTTCTAGTTCACTAATTTTTTTCTGTAAGTTATCTTGTTCAGTAGAGCCTTCTGTTAATTCTATATCTCTATAAAAACCTGCAGCCATTTTTTTTACGACTTCGTTTTTAGTCATTTTAAAAGCGTGAGTAATTCTTTCACAATCTTTTAGATCTGATGCATAGTAAGGAACTACAATTTCTTCTGCCTGTAAAAATTTAGAAACAGGTCTGCCTAATAGTTCATCGTAATATATTTTTTTAAATGTGCTACCAGATAAGGGTAGGTAAAATAACATTTGATCCATGTCCGTTGTAAACTCTTCCATCTCTTCCATAAGAAGATAATTCATATATTCTTTAACACGTTCTGCCTGAAGTTCTATTGCTGGAGTACGTAAGCCAACTGTTTGAGTTCTTACAGGTCCATCTGATGGGACTAACTCTTTATACGCTTGTGCTTGGAATTGTGTAGTAGCTTCAGATAACATTGGGTGTGTTACGTTAGAAGCACCTTTAAATGGTCTTGTTACATTTACATATTTAGTGCCAAGTAAATCTAATCCCTTAATGTAAGCATCTTCCCAATCTTTTCTTGAAACTTTATCTTTTTTGTATTCTTCAATAAGTTCCGAAGACATTTCTCTCAATGTCCTCTCATCTATATTCTCTGCTAAGTTTGCGTTGAAATCATCTTGAGGTCTCTCCTCTATTTCCTCTTCACCCTCAACACTAACATCTACAGGTAAGCCTTCCGGTTGTGCATCCTCTTCAACCTGAGCTTCTTCTTCGATTATCTCATCATTCTTTTCAATAGCCATAATTAATTATACCTTCTCTCTTTGAATATATCTACCACAAGACCACCAAGAGCTTTATAAGTTTTTTGTGTGTTTCGCATTATCGGCATCACCTTAATCGCAAACGCATCAAAATACAACCTTGGATCATTCTCCGGTATTAACTTATAACCCTTTTTTGGGTCCTTTACTGCATCATCATGATGTTTTACAGTAAAGTCTTTTAGTTTAGATCTTTCTGGATATTTAAAAGTATTACTCCCTATTTTTTTGTAAGGTAATTTAGGATCAGATAATGATATCTTTGTTGGTCCTGCACTTGAATTATAAAACCTTGCAAGTTTATTCATCAAAGTTGGCATGATTGCTTTACCCTTTTTTTCAATACCCTTACCAGATGAATACCCATAGAATCTTTCGTTACCAGCTTTATAACCTTGACGAAAACTTACCATGTTAAAAGGTGCAACGGCTACATAATCAACATTTTCTCTTGCTGCTTTTTGGACTAGATATTTTAATGCGTGATCTCCATACGCATCAGACTCAAGTAATGGATAATAGTTTTCGCCTTTGCTTTGAGTAACGTTTTTTAATTTGTCATCTATGTCTTTTAAACTTTTACTTAAAAAATTTACACGACCAGAATCTTGTGTATTTATTGCTTTGTTCAAATCATCAATCAATCTTCCTCTTTGACTAACTAACAATTTAATTTCAATGTCGGCTTGGAAAGGATTAAATCTATTTTTAGAATCATATCTTGCACCCTTTGATAAACCTTTTGCTATACTTTGGTTAACGTCAGATTGTATTTCATTAATCATAAATACTTTCTTACCTTCAGGAGTAAATCTAGTGTCGTATCTTATATGGTAAATATTATTAGTTTCTTTTGGAAGCGCATCACTAAAATGTCCTCCCTTGTTAAATGGTGATGTATTTGTTGGAATAGCATCATCTAAAACCATAATTGTTTCTCGATAGTCTTTACCACCCTCTAGTGTATAATTTCTTTCACTACCATAGAAAGTTCTATTATTACGTAATGGTGCTGCTGCTTCATCTATTTCTCCTAAGACTTTATTCATTGTTTTGATATCTTCAGGTCTCATTCTTGGATTACTTCTTACAGCTTTTATTTCTTCACCTAGAGCTCTTAATGCACTTTTACGTACATCGGTTTTCAATCCACCAAGTTTATATATAACTTCATCTATACCATCTGTGATTTCATCTGAACCTCTAATGGCTGATGATGCATAATTTTTTCTAATGTTTTTTAATTGATCAGCAGATGTTTGTAAGGCTCTATCAAAATTTTCTTGAGCTCCTTTAGCCATACCTAATTCAATAGGTCTTAATCTATTTACAGGATTTAATTTTATCATTGCTCCTAGCTCATTAGCATCAAGCTTAAGACCAAATTTTTTTGCAGCAAATAACAAACCACCTGTCAGATCTCCAGCATCATTAAAAATTGCTAAGTTGGAATCAAATAATTCTTCTTTGGATATGTTTACTTCTTTACCTGCAAAGGGTCCTCTATCATATTTAAATTTTTTTTGATCTCTTACAGTTTCAGTTATAGGTTTACCAAATACTTTTAGATTTACTTTTCTTGTACTTGTTAACCAATCTGTCCATTCATCGGCTGTGTATTTACCAGCACCCTTTCTCATAATCCAATCGTATGTAGATGAACCAAAAGCAGGAGCTGTCTTCTCTCCCATGTGTAATTCTTTAGTAACGTTTCTGACAATGCCTGGTGTTTTGATATCACGTATAGCTAATTCTAATCCAGTCTCTTTCTGAGAAGCAGGAGTGTATGTGATTTGTTTTGTCTGTTGTCCGGTGGTCGGTGTTGCTGAAGGCTTCTTAGCCTTAAGTAATTCCTTCCCTAGATTAAGTAAACCCTTTAGGGACATAGTCCCTCCTAGTACATTGATGTAGGTTTAGTTCTCGCCATTCCGCCACCACGGGCTTTTATCATTTGACCTTTTTTAGCCATACCCATTTGACCCATTGGTCTTTGCATCATACCGCCACCCATTTTTTTTAGAGGTGTCATGAATTTACTTCTACCAGGTACTTCAATTGGTGTTTTTGGTTTTTTACCCATAACACCTGATCTTTTAATTTTTTGTAAAGCGACTCCTAATTTACTTTTTCTTTCTCCCATAGTACCAGTGTCAGCTCCACCACCTTTACTTAGTTTGCCTGCTTTTTTTAATTTTTTAATTTTGTCTATGATTGATTTTGATCTTGTCATTGATGGGTTCTCCTTAAGTAGTCTTTGGGTAAAACGATTAGCAGTCAAACCGCCCTGTCTTTTTTTCATTATACCACCAGCCATTTTTTTATTTTTATTTTTAGCAGCTTCTGTTTTCTTAGATTTAGATTTTAAATATTCTTTTGCTGCAAGTGCTGCTCCAACTACAGGTAATAAGATTTTACCAACTCTTGTAGATTTAGCTGCTCGTAAAACACGTCCTTCTCTTGCTTTTCTTCTATTGAATTGCTCAGCAGTTTCTTGTTTACCACCTATCATTTTAAAACCTTTATCTTTTCTCATTGCTTCTAAAGTTTTAAATTTTTTTCTTTGACCTAATATTCTAGCACGTGGCTTAACACCAGAGATTGTTGCAACTCTGCCTCTAGAGTCTCGGGGTCCCTCAAATGGTTTTGAGTATCCGCTAAAAGTTCTACTTGCTCTAGCGTCTGTTCCTTTTTCTGTAAGGATACTTTTTCCTCTTTTAGCTCCAGTTACTTTGCCTGGATCTATCATTGTATCTTGAAGACCTTTGCCTCTACCTTTTGCTTTTTCTTGTCTAAGGATTTTAAAATCTTGTGCATCTATTTTGTTATTTTTATTCTTGTCTAATTTTGCTTGGCCACCTGATAAATATTTAGGCATATTTTTTTGTCTTTCTCTACTAGTTTTTTCTTCCGCAGCTTCAGCCAATCTTTGCTCTCTGGACATTTTTCTTTCTCGTGGCATAAGTTCTCCTAATAATATTTATATTCCTTTTCTAATTTTATTGGTGGGTCATCCCAGTTATCTGAATACGTAGAAACAAATCCACCTTGCCTATATCTTAACACAGCTTGGGTCATGCTGTCTACATAGTCGTCGTATTGACCATTAGGAAAAGCTGCACATTCCTCAATGACTTCTTGAGCAAAGTGCTCATCTAATGGTGCAAATACCATTCCAGACTCAAATACAGGCGCACAGCTATTTATTCGTGTATGCTTATCTCTACCTCTTGCAGGAACAAAATCAACCACTGGTATACCTGCTCTTCTTAACTCGTGTATTAATGGTTGCCCTGAGGCTTTAGCCTCAATGATTACAGTTTCCGGTTCCCAGTATTGATACTGCTCTATCGCTACATTCTTGAGATCTGGAAAGTCATACCTACCCTTCATAGCATCTAAAAGTATAATACATTTTTCATAACCATCTACAGGCTCAAATATTCCCCATGTAGTAATAGCTGAATAGTCTGCAGATTCTTTTTTAGAAAATGCAGTATCATAACTTTGAATAACATGTAGTAGTTTTGGTAAATGCTCTTGATCCCAATCTTGCCACCACTCACGTTTAATAATGGCTCCTTCTTCTGAAGTTGGGTCCTGCATATATTGAGCATTCCAGTTCTTGGTTGAAATAGATGCTTTAACAGAATCAAGATCATCTTTAGACCAATACTCAGGCCATACAGGTTTATCATTAGGTAATATAGCAGGGAACTCAATTACGTCCCACTTGTCCGCTTTGGGTTCACTTTGTGACTTCAAGAGCCTTCCAGTAAGATCGTCTACCGCCCACCGGGTCATTACAACTAGGATACGACCACCTGGTTGTAAACGTTGTCTGGGTCCTGAACTATACCACTCGTAAGCTCTATCCATTGCAGAGTCAGACATGGAGTCTTGTTCTGTATGTGGGTCATCTATAATTAACAAATCAGCACCACGACCTGTAATGGACCCTCCAACACCAGCAGCGAAGTATTCACCACCATGATTAGTTTCCCAACGTCCTTTTGCTTTTGAGTCTTCTCTAAGTGTTACGTCTCCAAAAATTTGTTTGTATTCTGGGGTGTTCATTAAGTTACGAACTTTGCTACCGAACCTTGAAGCAAGTTCAGCGTTGTGTGATACCTGCATAATTTTTTTCTTTGGATACTTACCAATATACCAAGC
>Ga0208159_1000877_pt1 | contig 11663 bp, 15 predicted proteins | sample 9_EtaG_FD_184082 | JGI IMG/M metagenome (GOLD analysis project Ga0208159, IMG submission 184082) | Marine viral communities from the Subarctic Pacific Ocean - 9_ETSP_OMZ_AT15188 metaG (SPAdes) (version 2) | ecosystem: Environmental > Aquatic > Marine > Oceanic | place: Pacific Ocean | collected... | reverse complement strand
GGTATTTCTGTAACCAGCTTTATAAAGGGCAACAGAAGTTTTCAACGTGGATTTAACACGAGGGACAGTAGTTCTAGCGTTATTTACTGTACGACCTGCTAATCTACCAGCTTTGATTATTAATGTTTTAAACATGATTTGATCTCCTAATTAGGTTAACATAACTCTTACCTCATGTAAGGAGTTATTATATTTAAAGAGATATAGATATATGTAAGGGGTTCATGGAACATGAACACATACAGGTATCCGTAAGGATACGTTCAATGTAATTGAACTTCATTTCATGAACTCAACCAAGTTACCCTAACCAACCCTGTAATTGAAGGGGTAGGGTTAATGGTAAATCTCTCACACACAGTCTAAAACTACTTGTATAAGAGTAATGGAACTATTCTTGTAATTGTACGTTGCATAGTATATATACCTTAATTAACTTAAAGTAGGACTTTAACTATGGGACTGAAGGATAAAAAGTACAAGATAGAGATATTTGACATTAGTAAAGGCAAATGGGAAGACAAGTGGATGACTAAGGCAGAGTTGGCTGAGTTAACACTAGCTGAAGATCACATGTTAGATAAGATTCAAGCTGAATTTGAAATAACCCAGAAGTCTATTGCAATGCAAATGGGTAAATTTGAGGATCGTAAGAGTAAGGATTAAAGTTAACATATATACCCTTAGGGGTATATATACATGTATAAGTTAACTCTACATATATAAGTTAACTTCTACATGTATAAGTAAAGGATGATTGGAGTCATGGTAAAAATCGAAAGATTATACCAAAGAAAAAAGCAAGAATTCACTATTTACACTAAGGAAGAGGCTGATGCAGACCATTCCTTAGGATATTGCTACTGGAAAGATGCCAATGTAGGTGACATGGCTATTACAGATGATGATTATGTGATGGAATGCCTTACCAGACAAGATTATACAGATAAGAATGGCAATGTAAAAACATATGTGAAGCTTGCTGGAGGTGTAGGATGGACAAACAACGCCTCTAAAATAAATTTTAAACTTAATCACGCTTACAATACGTACACCAAAGTAAACCCTGCCAAAGACTGGGTAGAATATGAAGTGGATAGCACACGTGGGAAAAACACGATCAGCACGTATGCCACTATGATGTTAAATGGTAAAGTAGACTTCGCCCAGTTAGGAAAGGTATATAGACCTAATGATAAAATTCCAGAAGCAACAGTACGAAGATTTCTAAAAAATAAGAGGGTAAAGATGGAAGTAGAAAAAAAAGTAAAAGAAATACTACTTGATAAGAGTATTACCAAAGAATTTGCTATTGATAATCTCTTAAGAGCATTGGAAATGGCTGAACATAAAGGGGATATTGGCAACTACCTAAAAGCCAATGACCAAGTAATGGACTTATTGGAGATGAAACCCAATAAAGCCATACAAACTGACACAGTAGAAATGATTGACACTAAAAAAATCCTAGACCAAATAACAGCCGAAGAAAAACGAACGCTAAAAGCACAAAGAAAGGTGGAAAAGGATGAACCCAGAGAATGATTACGAAGCACAACGCCAGCAATTAGAGGTTGCTACTAGGGCATTACATGTTATTGCAGTAATGGCTGAGTTAGAATCTCAAAATATTACTGAAATAGCATTGGATGCACTTCGAGAAATGGAGACATATGGATTGATGTACGAATTCTACGACGATGAATAAAGATACACTATTATTACGCAATAAGCTGAAGGAAAACATGATTCTGTTTGGTCAGATCATTAATCCCCAGATGTATGCTGTGAAATCACCTCAATTTCACTATGATATTGCAGAAACGCTGATGAATGACGATAATAAGCAGGTAAATATCATTGCTCCTAGAGGTCACGCCAAATCTTCTATAGTTGGAGGTGTATATCCACTATATCACATTATGCATGGGGAAGGAACTAAGCTAATTGTCCTTGTATCACGTACTCAAGACCATGCTATTAAGCTATTGGGTACAATCAAGGATGCATTGGACTATTCTCAGCAATTACGTGCTATATATGGATATTGGGGGCAACATAGTGCCAAGCAATGGGCAAAAGCAGAGATTGAGCTCAAAGATGGTACGATGATTATTTGTAAAGGTACAGGTCAGCAGTTACGTGGTATAAAAGTGGGAAGCCAAAGACCTACATTAATTATTGTGGATGATCCAGAAGATGAAAACAACACAAAAACAGCCGAGGCGATGGAATCTAACCTTAGGTGGCTGTTACAGTCAGCTATACCAAGTTTGGATCCTATAAAGGGCAAATTGGCTGTTATAGGTACACCACAGCATCAAAGATGCATGGTAGAAATACTAAAAGAAATGGAAGGATGGGTAAATCACCATTTTGCACCAGATATGGATAAAGAAATTGCATTATGGGAAGAATGGCAACCTATTGAGAAACTTAAGAAGAAAAAACGTGAATTGGAGTCTATTGCCAGAGTATCTGTGTTCTATCGAGAGTATCTATGCCAGATTATTGGAGATGAAGACCAATTATTCAATGAAAAGAATTTTAAGTACCACGATTATGATTATACTGTGGATGATGAGGGACAGCACTTCCTGACAGATGGAAAAGACAAGAGAATCCCTGTAAATATATTTATGGGCGTAGATCCAGCTTCTTCAATAAAAAAGACTGCAGACTATTCGGTGGTAATGCCAGTTGCAGTTGATAAAGATAACAATAGGTATGTATTACCTTATTATCGCAAACGAGCTACGCCTATGAAATTAGCAGAAGGTATTATACAGTATTTTAAGATGTATAAGCCTTCGAAGGTGCGTATTGAGAGTGTTGGCTATCAAGAGATGCTACGAGAGTATCTACGCACACGATGTGAAGAAGAAGGGATCTTTATCTCAGGACTCGAGATTAAAGAAAACCCTAGAACAGCAAAGTCTAGTAGACTTGAGACTATGGAACCGTATTTTACTCAAGGAAAGATGTATATGAAGAAAGATATGCTGGACTTAAAAAACGAACTCCTATTATACCCACGTGGCAAGCATGACGATCTATTAGATGGCATGTATTATGCAATGAAAGGTATGTACAGACCAAACCATACAGAAGAATCAGAAACGAAAACAAAGGAACGCTTTGAAAGTAATTCAAGAAGTTGGAAGATTTCTTGATAAAGTTTGGAACTTAAAGTAATACTTTAACGTTAAACATAGTAACTGCGATAGCTTCGCAACTTAAGTACGTACATATATGCATAAAAAAACACCGAGCACTCAGCTCACCCAAGATTTGCTCAAGGAATACGCCTCTGCAAGAGAGAACTGGGCAAAGCAGGCTGTAGAAGACAATGAGTTCAGAAATGGTAAACAATGGACTGATGAAGAAGTTACAGCATTACAAAATCGTTCACAGCAACCTATAGTAGTTAACATAGTGTATTCTGCAGTTGAGCAGGCAAAAGCTATGTTGACCTCCAATAAGCCTAAGTTTCAATCTACTGGTAGAGAAACAAGTGATAATCGAGTAGGACGTATGTTCTCAGATATCATGGCTTATATATGGGATTTATCCAATGGCAATGTAGAATTAAAACAAGCCATTGATGATTACTATGTAAAAGGAATGGGAGTATTATTCTCCTATGTAGATCCAGATGCAGACTTTGGCTCTGGGGAAGTAAAGATTAAATCTTTAGATCCTTTGGAAGTATTTATAGATCCTTCATCTAAAGATGCATTCTGCAGAGATGCCAGTAATATTATAGTTGCTAAGCTCGTTTCAGAGGAAGTGCTTATTAAGGCATATCCAGAACATGAAGAGATTATTAAAAACTCTCAAGAAACAAGCTATATCAATCTACCTACAGAGTCTCGATATGGTAAAGAATCTCAAGACGTCACGTTAAAAAGAAGACAGCGTGGGCAGAGTACTACAGATGAACGTGAATTAGAATTAATAGAGCGATACTACAAAGTATGGCAACCCTATTATAAAGTATACGATCCATTTAGAGATGAAAGAAAGGTTCTTAGTGAAGAAGAGTTTGATAAGTACTTAGAAGAACCTGCAGTTATGCTTACGACTCCACAAGGTGAGCAGATATTTACAGACAGCAAAACAGTTGCTGATTATATAGAAGTACATGAAAAGAATGGAGACACTTTTCATATGATGATAGATCCTAATACAGGGCAACAATTCCCTATGGCTGGTGAAGAGCATGCAGGATCTGTCCCAAATAGCACCACAAAGATAGACATTATTACAAAAGGTCATTTAGTAGATGATAAAAAGATAATGGTAAATGACATTGAGATATGTCAGGTAATGCAATGTGTTCACGTTGGAGACGAAGAGTTATTTAAAGTTGTATTGCCTATAGAGGAATACCCAATAGTACCTATTATGAATGGATGGAATAGAAATCCATATCCATTAAGTGATGTACGATTGGTGAAAGGTTTGCAAGAGTACATAAATAAGATTCGTTCATTGATCATAGCTCATGCTTCAACCTCTACAAATACAAAGCTCCTTATACCACGTGGTGCTATCAATCGTAAACAATTGGAAGAAGACTGGGGAAGAGCAGGAACAGCAGTTATTGAATTCGATCCAGAGCTAGGGACTCCAATTGTAGCAGGGCCTGTTCCTCTGCCAAATGAGCTGTATAAAAACGAAGCAGATGCAAAAGCTGATATTGAACGGATCTTAGGTATATACGCTATGATGCAAGGAGACGTTGGTGCATCACCACAAACCTTTAAAGGTACTGTGGCTATGGATGAATATGGACAAAGACGTATTAAATCCAAACGTGATGATATTGAAGAAGGTATTAACCAATTGGCTAAAGTGGTTGTAGGACTAATACAATACGTATACAAAGATGAAAAAGTGGTTAGACTGATGCAACCTAACAATATGCCTAAAGAGGTTACGATGAATTCTCCAATCTATGATGACATAGGTAATTATATGGGGAAGATCAACGATATAACCATTGGTAAATATGACGTTATTGTAATGTCTGGATCTACGCTACCCTCTAACAGGTGGGCAAGATTTGAATATTACATGCAATTACATCAAGCTGGGTTAATTGATCAAACAGAAGTGCTTAAACAAACTGATGTTGCTGATATGGAAGGTGTTCTGGAAAGAGCAGGCCAAATGCAACAATTACAGGGACAGGTACAAGCACAAACTGAAGAGATTAAAAAGCTTAAGGGTGACTTGCAAACTGCACAACGTGAATCGTTGCATGATCGTAAGCGTGTTGAAGTAAAAGAATTTGAAAAGAAGCTGGCTAAAGCAGAAGCTAAAGTTGAAATGGCTCAAAAGCTATATACGACTAGATTAGGTGATGAGCTGAAAAAAGCCAAAGAAGAGGTGGAACCAGTAGCTGATAACAAACAAAGACAAATGAATGAAGAGCTACTAAGCATAGAGGACGAATAAAATGGCAAGTTTTAAAGAAATGCAAGAACAGAGAGCTAGGGAAGCAAAAGTTGCTGGATCTAGATCTAGAGGCGATGCTCGTAAAAAGATGAGCGAATATATGGGCAAGTTTAAAGCCAAGATGGGAGGACTGAGAGATAGAATGTCACAGCCCCCACAACAAAGGTTTGGTACATCTGCTTTGCAACAGGCTATGTATCAACAGCAAGCTGGAAACATGACGCCACAAGCTCAAGAAATGATGAATTATCATATGGCTCACAATCCTGCAGAAATGAATAGACAAGCACAATTAATGGATTCTGGTATACATGGAGATTATGGAGTAAATAGAATGGCTCAGCCTATGTATGCAGATGCATCAAATTCAGAAGCTACTATGTCTGGTAGCGTAGAGCAGGGCAATCAAGATGGCGTGGAGCAAAGATTATTATTAGACAGAATGATGAAAGATCCTTCCAAACTAAATGCAGAAGGAATTAAGAGTATGCAAACTACACTTAATAGCCTTGGATTTAGAGATAGAGATGGAAACATGCTAGACGTAGATGGAAAGATGGGCAAACTAACTGCATCAGCTATGGAAAACTATAGAGGTCAATTAGGACAAGGCGTTCCAGAAAACAATGAGCCATTGGCTGAGCAACCAATTGTTTCAGGAGTAATGAGAGCAGGAAAATACGGACAAGGCTACGAAGCAGAAGGCGTTAGTCCAATATATGATAGATACTTAGACAGAAATGAATGGGAAAGTGCTCAAGATCCTAGAAGTAGTTTGGATTATGGATATCAAAACATACAGCAAACCATAGGCAACCCTGCTAATGATCCAGTTATGTGGGGATCAGAAGAATTAGACAGTTTAACAAATCCTTTGCAATATGATTTTGAGCAAGGGGTTCCATATAGACCAAAGAATTGAAGAAAGCGATTGCTGATAATAACAAATCGTAAAGGAAAAACAACAAATGGAAGATAATCAAATTTTGGAAGTACGTAATGCTGACCAACCAGCAATAGAGAATCCAGCAGTTCAAACTGAACCTGCAGGTATTCCCTTAGCTGAAGTACCACAGCCACAAGCTGAAGTACAGGAACCAATTACAGAAACCAGCGAGCAGGTCACTTCGCCAAAAGAAGACCAAACTCGTTTCGAGTACTGGCAGTCACAGGCAGATAAAGCCAAGGGAGAGTTGAATGCTTTGAGACAAGAAGTAGATTACTACAGAACTCAAGGACAGAATGCTGATCCCTCCAATGGACAAGCCCAAGCATACCCTGAACAAGGATTGCAAGAGCCTTCATTGAAGGAGCCAACAGCACCTGAAAGACCAGTTGCCTACAACGAGATAGATGCTTATTCAGATCCAGATAGTGATTCGTTTAAGTATCGTTTAGCTAAAGAACAATATCGTGATGAGTATATTGGATTCTTAAGAGATAAAGACGAAATGCGTGAAGCAGAGATGCAACAAGCATATGATAATGAGATGAGACAACAGCAAGATAATATGATGAGGCAACAGGCGTATAGCCATGCTACCAATTCATATGGATGGGATCAGAATAAGTCGCAAGAGTTTGTACAATGGGCAAGTAGTCCAGATAATCTCACTCTCGATAACTTAGCTAAACTCTTTGAGTTAAGGAACAACCCTAACCCTCAAGTACAGCAACGTACACAACAAATGCAGAACGAAGCTGAAAGGCTATCAGTTCCTAAAACTGCAGTAGTGCAGTCTGGACAAGCTGAACAGCCTAGAACGGAAGCACAGTTGTTTAGCGATGCTTTGCTGGGTAGGAAATAATAATAACAAAATGATGATTGGAGTCACAAATGGCAACAGAAAAACAGCTATATAATGGTGGTGCCAGTTCAGTTCTTTATAAGGATCGTAGAGATTTCTACGTTGATCCTCAAGTTACTAAAGAACTATGGACTGACGTAGCACCATTTACGACTCTTGTTTCTAACCGAGAATCACGTGATGTGCCAGATCCTATTTTTAAAATGTTTGAGCACAGAAACCCTTGGGTAAAACAAGAGTTTTCATTAAATAAAGGAACCCCAGGTTCTTTACCTGCTACTGATGTAGGACTAGCATGCCCCATTGATGGTATGGTAGGACTACCTGCAGTATGCGATTCTTCTTTTATAGGATTGCAGGTTGAGATATGGAATTCAGCAAAAACCACTAAAAAAGCAATTGCAGTAGTCAAGTCTATTGATGCAAGTGCTGTACCTACATTTATTAATCTAGGTGGATCAGCAGTAACATTAGCTGACAATGACGTATGTATTGTTATTGGTAACGCTAGAGGTGAAGGTTCTTCAGCTCCAGAAGCTTGGGCTGATGAGCTTACAACTGTATGGAATTCCTGTCAGATCTTTAAAACACCTTTACAGATCACAGGAACTCTTGAAGCTTCTGTACTACGTGGTGAGTCAAGTGAACTTGCTCGTCTTCGTAGAATGAAAGCTGAAGAGCACAAAATGCAGAAAGAAAAAGCTTTCTTATTTGGTAAGAGATTAGGTGGAACAGGTCTTTCTGGTTCTGCAGATTCTTTTGCTGATGGTGGAAGAGTGGACGCAGATGGTAACATCATTCGTACAACTTATGGCCTTATTCCTGCAATTGAAGATTACGGATATTCATCTGGTGATGATAAGAACATCTTTACAGTAGATGCCAATTATAAGTATGGCAACTTTGTAGACGATATGGAAAAAGTATTCCAGTATGTTCCAGAAGCAGGCGTTAAGCGTGCATTCTGTGGTGCTGGTGCTTTAGGACATTGGTCTAAAATGGATGGTCAAACTGAATTGGCTGGAAAATCTGGATGGACAGTAAACTTAGGTGACATGAAGCGTGATGCTTTAGGTTTCAACTACAGAGTACTAGAAACTCCTCATGGAATGCTACAGCTAATTCCAACACCTGCTTTACGTGGGCCTTACAACAAGTACATGGTCGTAGTATCTGACGAAAACTTGTTCCATGCTCAGTACAGACCTATGGTCTATCAAGCTAACATTAAGCAAGATAATGCTTTTGATGGCGTGAAAGATCAGTATATGTCTGACGAAGGTCTTGGTGTACAGTTAATCGAATCTCACAAGTTGTTTAAAATAACAGCGTAACGTGGATTAGAGTCAATGGGGGAGTGCCAATGACTATAGCATCGCTCCCCCTTTGATCAAGGATAATTATGGCAACATTTAAAGAAAGAATTCAACAACTAGTAGGAACAAGCACAGTAGATGCAAATCTAACTGAATACCTTACTGCAACTGCAAGTGAGTTGTTACAGGTAATGCCAGAATCAGATTTACTACGATATGCAGAAGAATCTGAAATACAAAATGCCAATGGGTTTGACACTAAAAACAAAAGAGTTCTTGGATTGGTAAGAAATGGTTACTCTGCTCAAGAAGTTCCTTTAGGTTTAAAAACACAAATATCAGATGCTAATTCTATTCATTTTTCTGCTAAACGAACACCAGTTTATTATTATGATGGTGGAACTGTATTCGTAAAGCCAGATCCTACTGCAACAGAAAAAGTGCAGTTTAAATATGTTTCATATCCAACAGTAGCACATGGAGACTCCAGTATAACTGGATATCCAGAAACTGCAGAATATCCTATTGTGCTTGGGGCATGCGTAAAGCATTTAGCTCAATCAATGTCAGATGCAGTAGATAATGAAGATATGGAAATAGCACAAGGCGTAAAGCTACAGATGGATACAATTAATGGATTGTACCAACAAGAAATACAAAGATTAAGTGGACTAAAATGACACAACAGCAATTACACGAATTAATACGAGTGCATCATCCTGACATGAAAGAGGGCGAGATACGATTAAGACTTAACAATGCCATGAAAGAATTCTGTCGTAAGACAAGAGTGTTAAAAGGTGCTTTTCAGTTTGATACAGTACTTAATCAAAGATACTATGGTCTTGATTCTAAGATTATAGAAATAACCTCTGTGGATTACGATGGTAAAGAAATTAAAAGATTAATAGGTAAGCCAGAGGAGAGAGATTTAATATGAAGGTTTATTGGCTGGATAGAGAATCTATTGCTGTGGCAGAAACTTCTGATGGTAACAGTTTTACCAGTCCAGATGAAGTGAAAACTGTTACAATATTCTGTACAAAAGAAGACGAACTCTTTGAAGCAAATGATGCTACAGATACAGGTATTGGTATGCTAGAAAGCCCTGTATTACCAGATGAGTTCCATGAAGCATTGGCGTACAAAGTAATTCAACAAGGATACGAAAGAAAACCAGAACAATTGGCATTAGCTCAATACTTTAAAGCACAGTTTGAGGAAATGGTTGCTGAAGCTAAGAAATCAGCAAATAAAGATTTTGATGGTAGCACGATAAGAATCATGGGGCATGATTATTAATGGCTGGTGAAATAAAAAATAAAACAAGAATTATGTCTTCATATGGCCCTAGTTCTTGGACAGTTACAGATGTAGTCTGGGGAGTAGCAAACAATGGGCCTTGGCAACCTAAAGTTCCCAGAGTCATACGAAATGAAGTTAAAAACGTAAGAAAGGTATCAAATCCCCCTAAAGTTGTAATGAGGAGTTTATAATGGCAGGTTTAGCTGATTATCAAATTGCAAGTTCGTATAAAGATTTATTAACTGTATTGGATAACAATAATCCTAATACAGGATTAGAATCATCTTCCAAACGAGTATTTGATGGAGATGGAGTAAGCAGTCCATTGTTTTTAAGCACGACTGCAGTAGAGATAGCAGGTGCTCTAACAGTTACTGGTCTTGTGACTGGTAATTCTTTATTTAGCACAGATGGAAATATCTCATCTAATCAAACAGAATTGAGCCTTAAGTCAGGTTCAGACACATTACTTAATCTAAAAAACGATGGTACAATAAGGTTGAAGAATGTGGGCAATGCACCAACGAACCCTTCGGCTGGAGATTTGGTGAATATCAATGGCCATATTTACATGGCAATACAATAACAAAAATAGGAGAGCATACATATGGCAACATATAAAAAGGTCGTGGTCGAAAATTCAGCAGGTAATATTGCACAAAATTCGGCCTCAGCAACACAATTAGCAACAGCTAGAAACTTTAGTGCGACAGGAGACGTAACTACAGGAGGATCTGTAACATCATTTAATGGTACTGGAAACGTAGCACTATCTTTGTCTATCGCTTCAGATGCAGTAGACCATACTCACATAGCAGATGGTTCTATTACACACACTATGTTTAGAGACAGGAATGGTAATGCCAGTTCTGGTTCCTCTGGTCAATTTTTAAAAAATGATGGTGGTGGAGCTGAATGGGCTGACGTTCCATCCCCAAATAACAACACTATTACATTAGACGCAGGAACTGGTTTAACAGGTGGTGGAGATTTCACAGTAAACCAAAGTTCAGATGAAACACTTACGTTTAATTTGGATTCAAGCGTAGCTGGTGTAGGTCTTACAATGCTAAATGGTGTTGTATCTGTTAACTCAACACAGGCTATTAATACCTTAACAGGCAACTTGGCAATTGCTGGTGATTTAACAGTAAGTGGTAAAACAATTACTACAGCTACTGAAACATTAGAAATTGCTGACAACACAATGTTGTTAAACTCTGACTTAACAGGGTCTACAGCAGTTGATACTGGTATTGTGGCTAACAGAGCAGATGCTACTGGAGACAAGTATAAGCATTTATTTTGGGATGAATCTAAAGGTGCATGGGCAGTTGGGTCTGATGATTCTAGTTCAGCTTTTCCTGCAACTTCTACAGCATTAATGATAAACGTAAATAAAGCTGGAGCTCCTTCAAGTTCTGATGTAGAAGCACCAGTTGGTGGAGTAGTCTATGACTCTTCTAATGCTGAAATGTACTTAAGGACAGCTTAATTGTCTAAGTATAGTAAACAGAAAGAAGTAACAAGTGTTCCTAAACCTCCAGTTAATCTGGGGGTTAGGGACACAGACTTCTTATTAAAAATTTTAAGTAAATCAACTTTTGAGGGGCATGAAATTGAACAAGCATACTTAGTTATAAAAAAGCTAGGTGAATTACATAGGAGGAATCTTGAAAGTTGAATTGGATTTACAAAATCTACACATAATAATACAAGCATTGAATGGCTGTCAGATTAAAGGCGAAGATGCTATTCTATTTTCAAAACT
>Ga0208159_1000876_pt1 | contig 11668 bp, 2 predicted proteins | sample 9_EtaG_FD_184082 | JGI IMG/M metagenome (GOLD analysis project Ga0208159, IMG submission 184082) | Marine viral communities from the Subarctic Pacific Ocean - 9_ETSP_OMZ_AT15188 metaG (SPAdes) (version 2) | ecosystem: Environmental > Aquatic > Marine > Oceanic | place: Pacific Ocean | collected... | reverse complement strand
ATTATATGATTATGATAAATGCATAACAATATTAATGTATGACAATAAATGGACTGAAGAAGAAGCTATAGAGTGGTTTAACTACAACACCATAGGTGCTTGGAGTGGAGATGACACCCCAATATTTATTAATCAACATAGAATAGATCAAATAGAGGAGTATGCAGAAGATGAATGATAAAGTAAATAGACCAGAACACTATCGTAAAGGCAGAGTAGAGTGCATAGACGCAATCAAATCGGCACTTGGAGATGGTTACAGGTATTACCTACAAGGCAGTATCTTTAAATACTTGTGGAGATACGAGCATAAAAATAGCAACAATCCATTGGAAGACTTAGAAAAAGCACAATGGTATCTAAAAGAACTTATCAAGAATATTAAAAAGAAAAAATGATAGTATGATAGTACTTGGTTTTGTGGCAGCCAATTAAAAAAGCTCTCGGTTAGTCAACTGTTATTGTTTCTCGATTCGCTGCCATAAATACCACCAGTAATATTGCTAACTTTTAGCTATAAGTTAACGTTAACTTCTATCCTGCCTCTTTTAAGCCCACCGACCTCATTAAAATTAATCCTTGACGCATAAGATCATTTATCTTCTCTCTTCTAATTCTTTTGAGATTAGTCTTGGTTTGTTCTGGTATTCTTGGGTTTGCGTCAATTTCCTTAATCTGCCGTAATAATCTATTTCTAGCATTATCAATAGCTTTTAATCTTCCAGATATCCTTACTTGATCCTTATATTCCGTAAATAGGCTATTTGCACTTGCTGTGTCCCCTGACTTTCTAGCTAGGTCTATTCTTGCTAGTATCGTAAATAGCTCTTGTCTATTCTTTAGATAGTTGCCTACATCCTCTCTCTCACTAGGACTTATAACCACTTTTCTAACTAGTGGTATAGCTCTCATTATATCTCCCTCAAAGTCTCCTTGCAAAGCCTCGTAGATAGACGGAGGAGCTTCAAGTGTGCGTTGAACGAAAGCTCCCGTGCCACCTGCGAAATAATCAAACCAGAACTCTGCTGTATTTGGGCTGAAATCTATATATCCACTAGATACTGCATCTCCACCTGTAAGACTATTTATGTTATCTGCAATGCCTTTTGCTATAGAGCTGGTATTAGACCAGTATGCTTGACTGTCAGGTGTTGGTCGTGATGAGAATGTAGGACTTTCCTTGTATATAGGATCTCCTTTATAATCCTCGTTGATAGCCAGACTAACAAAAGGATCTAATACTGTAGGTGCAGTAAGATTGTACATATTATCAAATCCACCAAACGGACTTATGCTTTCAAATGCAGTGCCGAAGATAGACCTATTGGCTTCTCCTGCAGTGTATTCTCCCCTAGCCGCCCTGCTTAACGACCTACCAAAGTTAACACCCAAGTTTAAGCCATATGATAAAGGTATCATAATAAACTTATCTCCTGCTAAACCAAAGGTAGGTAATATTAAATTATGCTCTAACACGTATCTAGGTAATTCATCATAATCTTTAATTCCATCTTCATCTTCATCATCAGAAAGTAGTGAATTGAGTTGATCTTGCATGATGCCGTAGATAACCAAACCAGCCCAAACTTTTCTTACCTTCTTTGATTTAGCGGCAGCGTTGATAAGCGCCATAGATCCTTGCAATGATGCATTGTAAAATAAATACCATGAGTTCATTAAGGTTTTGTTCTCTCCACCTTTCGCAAAGTTCACGGTTACGTTCCTAGCTGCTTGTGCAGCCCGGGCCGGTGAAACGCCACGCTTGGTAAGTGAAGTAAATACAGATACCCTAACCCCATTCTCCACTGCTGTATTATAGTCATCTAAAAAGTTTAATAACTTTCTTGTAAATCCATTTTTATTTAATCCTAACTTCTTTTTTATCCCTGTATCAGATATGTCTCCTAATATATCTCCTATATTATTTATTTGATCTTGTAGATCTCCCATTTGGTTAGTAGCATTTTTACCACCAGCAGTTACAAACTTTCTATATTGTTCTGACCAATATGTTTCTTTACCACCTCGTAATACCGCAGCAATACCCTTAACCGCTGATACTGTGCTTGTTAGCACCTCTTTGGTCATCCCTTTTTGGTCATACTGTTGCATGTTAACACCTGCTGTTTCCAAGTCTCTTGCAAAGTTTGGAATAACGAATGCAGGGTTATATGTAGTATTAATGCTAGATAAATACTTGTTCATCTTGCCAAGAGCTTTTGTAAACTTGCCAACTGACTCAGGTGTAAGGTGTCCTTTTAATGCACGACCTATTCTTTGATCCTTAAAGTGAACCTTAACTTCTACACCATTTTCTTTTAATGTTAATATTGTATTTGGATCTAATGTATCTCTTACTTTTTGAGGCATGTCATCTAAGAAAACAGCTATCTCGCTCATATGTCCTCTTAATTCATCGTTAATAGCAAAAGTACCATCAGGCTGTTCTTCAAAGCCCCTTAATAGATTGGCAAATGATTGTCCTACTTTATTACGTTCACCACGATCAATTGACCTTTGATTCTGTGCCATCATTGATGCAATGATATTTTCTGCGTAATCGGTTTGTCCTAATGCGGACCGGTCTTCCTTACCCGCTGCGCCAAACAAGTTAGTTGTCATTCTAACTTTACCCATCAAATCTTCTTCAGTTTCTACTTCAGACTCTATATCTCCTCTTAATGGCACATAGTTATTATATACTTTTGATTTAAAGTTTGAGTCTAAAAGTTCAGGTTTTATTAGACCACTCTCTAAGCGCTGCTGATTTGTATTTGCTATGATTTGTCTTGATATATTTTCTATTCTAGCTATTTTACCACCTTCTACAGTATCAAGCGTAGATAGCCAGTTTAAAATTGCTTGGGCTTCTGCGTTTTCCATGCCTGAACCCTTAGACTTATCGCCCTCTTTATTTTTATTTATGTAGGCATTTCTTTCTTGCGCATGCCTTGCGTAAAGAATAGCATCTGCAACTGCTAATCTTTTATCTATATATCTTTCCGATGCTCTAGTATAAAAATTACTAACAGATTTTAACTCATTTAATTTTTGTTCTGATATATTTATAGACTTAATAGTCTCAGATAGTGGCACAAATAACTCTTCTTGTACTTTTTCTACCCTTGCTCCTGCCCTACCATGAAATAACTCTTCTTGCATGTATGTATCTAAAGCATCAGCTATTGTAAAGCCCTTCTTCTTTAGCTCATCCAACATATCACCTATAGGCAACAAGGCATCTTGAAACTTAATTAATATTTTTTCTGCTTCTTTTTGTGCTTTTTCTTTTTCTATTTTACCAAAAGTAACCTTTGATACCATTTTACCTAATATCGGTGCTAAATTATTGTATTGTACATTGAGTCTTTTCTTTTCTATATCCTCAACTATTTGATCTGACTGTTCTGTCGTATCCGTAGTCGGTATGGTAGCCACTGAGTTAACACGCTGTGTTCCAACACGCCTATCAGAATCTTCTAAAAATGTTGTATTAACTACATAAACTGGTTGTGAGGATATATCTTTTTTATATTTTAAAACTAACGTCAATGTTTTATTAGCTTTATTCTTACCAGCAATTTTTGCTTTATCCCAAAACAATACAAGATCTGTTGACATGCCATCAAACCTTTGTCTTACGCCATTCTTATACTTATATGCTTTTAATAATTCGTATATAGCAGTTTCAACATCTTTATATTTTATCCAATTGCCATTTTCTGTTGGCACTAATAATTCATCTCTTCTGCTTGGTTTTCTGCCGCGCTCACCTAGAATATGCGCCAGTCCCTCACCACTATAAATAGGATTGCCTTGTTTATCTGTGCCTTTATATTCATGAAATCCCTCTGTTAAAATTACATTGGTCATTCTTCCCTGCGGGCCCTTAACCGTACCGTAAAAATATCTATTACCAAATATACTCTCAGTTGGATCTGCTAAAGGTACGTTAATTGGCTTATTTGGGTTAGCAGCTGTAGACATAACCCTATTAAAATTATCAAACTCATCTTGTAATTTTTGTTGTTCTGACTTCTCTTGTTCTGTTAAACCCTCAGATACATCATATTCTTCTACTTCTTGTTCGACATCTGCTTCTTCTTCTGTAACGATATCATTTGGGTTATAAACTCCTTCAATCTTTCTCTCGGTATTTGTGTCACTATCGAGTCTGTTTCTTTCTGATTCGGGGAGTGCTTCTGTGATCGTTTCATTTTCTATACCTCTCTCTCTTAAAACAGCTATAGCGCCATCTACATAGTCATTCTTAAGTCCCTGACCTTTTCTAACACCATAGGCATCTAATAAATCTTTTTCTGCATACCATAACAATGCCTGTATATCTGCATTACTAATATTTATACCGTTCTCAGCTAGTATTTGTCTTGCCCTGTTAATTACAAGGCGCATCATTGCACGGTCCCCTCCACTACGAGGCGCCTCTACAACTTGCGCATTTGCATTTCTATTTAAAGATTGAGCCGCTAGATCAAGCTCTGTTTTTTGATCTCTTAATTCTACAGGTGTTTTAGAAAAAGCTACTTGATACTGCCTGTCTAAAGCAGCAGCCAGTTCCAACGCTGTCGCATCATTAATAATATCTATATTTGCTTCATCTTTTGCATCTTCTATAGCATTTATAAGAAAATTATTTCTTTGTGCCTCTGCTGTCTGTACAGCAGTTAGTAATCTAGCTTTATTATCACTTAATACATTCTGACCTATAACTTTAAATGGATTACCTGTTATTCTATTAAAGAATCTCATAAACCATCTATCCATAGTCAATGCATCATAATTACCTCTAACGTTTTGATAGAAGGCACCACCTATTTTAGATCCGAATATTTGTGAACCCTTAACAATTGTGTTAACTGTCTCTGTTGAAGATACAGTAATTCCAAGTTCTTTTATTATTGGTAAAGCTTTAAGCTCACCCATTGTAAAGTCTGAGTTAAGAAACTCTGTTATCTCTGCATCGGACATAGTTTCTTTCATGGTATTATAGGCAAAGAAAGCCTTTCTCATACCAGCATCTTTGCCCTGTTCTTTAAATGTGCCGTTCTCAACCCAATGCTCATATTGCTCTGTAGCTAATTTAAAGTTAGGGATAATAGCTAGTCCGTTAGATGTTATAGATAGCGCAAAATCAAATGCCGCTTCATTATCTGGATTATATGCAGGATTAGACTTATCAACCTCTGGGTGTGCAACACCTATAACTTTCTTAGCTAGTTTAAGTGTACGGTCATACCATCCTATGGCGCTGTCATCACGCTCCATAGCAACCCTAGCTTCTTCAGCTATTATTTGTGATACAGTTTCTCTATCCTCTGCATTATTAATATCATAAACTGCGCCACCTCTTTCGTCTTGTAGCTTTTGTAATGCATCTTCTAACTTTACTGTACCTGCAGGCGCTGATCTAACAAACGGATTCTCATTACCTAGTTGTGATTTTGTTAATATATTTCCACTGTCATCAGTCTTATAATTTTTAATTATACTTTGGTTAAGTAATTTAGGATCAAGTTGTTTTCTTGAAAACATAACATCTTTAAATTCCATTAGTTTTTCTGTTCTGTTTTCGCCATATTCAACTATCTTACCATCAGGCATATTTCTTTTTAATAATTGTCTAACTTGTGCAGATGTTTCTTCAGGTATTAAAGCTCCAACAAACTCATTTAATTTTACTCCTCTTAAAGGTTTAATTTCAAAATATTCTGTTGGCATAGCTTTTATTCTTCTGCCAGTTTCATTAACTAAATCTAAAATGGGTTGCGGAATGCCTGTTGTTTGTATTCTTTCTAATTCTTTAATAAATTCTGTTTTTCTTTCATCTGTAATTACCTGACGTATTGGATATCTTAAATCTGATTTTTTTTCTAATATGTTAGCAAGCATTTTATTAGGTATGCCATTAATATTTATAACATCATCAACAGTGTAGCCATCAGCATTACCTTCAACTATTTGTTGTAATGTAGGGTTGTTTCTAAGAAACTCATACAGAGCTTCCTCTGACAAATTAATTGCCCTTGAAACCTCACCTTTCGCTTTGTCAAACTCTTTATAATCTATTCTACCTCTGCTATTTTTTATTTCTTGTAATGTTTTAAATCTAGGTGTCACTCTAGCTGCTAACGGGCCTAATGTAGTTGCAAGCTCGTAACCTTTTTCTTGTGAAGGACCTTTCTTTTTCCTCATTATTTTTACAATATTATCTAACGTAGCTGATTTTCGCTCACCTGTTTCAAAATCCGCAACACGCTCCAAAACTAAAGGCATCTTTTTATTTGCATATGGCTTGTTAATAGACTCTATAGCATTTTCTCTTTCTGTTATAAGCCAGTCTCTTAAGGATTTTTCATCATATTGCGCTTGTATTTTATCTCTAAAATCAAACCCAAATCCAATAGCACTATCTAGTATTCTGCCAACAACACTTATTTTTTCTTCATTACCTGCATTTGGATCTGTTGTTTCCTCGTATAGATATGCATTAGATTTAATTATTTTATCTATTGCCCCAATATCATTAAGATATTTTAATCTTAATATTGGAGTCATTTGATCTAAATATATTTCTTTAAAAGTAAAAGGATCATAATCTTGATTTAGTGCTAATACATCTTCAGTTAATTCTTCTCTATAATCTGATAAACTAGATCTAGGTGGCCTATTTCTTCCAAATGCATTAATTAAAAAATCTTGTGTTTCACCAACTGGTTCTAAATCATACTTTTGAATTAACTCATTTTCTAATTTATCTCTGAGATTTGTAATATATTTTATTGAATCGTCTGTTGCTTCCATTTCAGGTCTTGGCGCTCTTGTAGTGTAAGCGTCTCTTTTAAAAACCTGATCTGTACTGCTTGGTTCTGCCATTCTAGCATTACCAATCAAAGAAATGTCACCAAACCCTTCAAAGCCTAAACTTGCTTTAGTTATTGCTATTGATGGCATAGGTATGCCACCCAGTCTATCTGCCTTAACTAATGCTTCAGGTTTAATGTTGTGAGTAACAATTAACAAGTCTTCTGTCGCAATATCATCAGTGATTGCCTTTTTAACAGAAAACTTTGTATCAGCAGGCAACTCACTAGATAGCTTTCTGCCTAATATTTCTTCTACCTCTGCTTTGTATGGTAAATCTCTTACACCTTGACTTTGTGCTATGGCTTGTGCTTCTTGCCTTGATAATACTCTATCAATACGCATATCACCACCAACTAACCAGTCTTGTTTTGCTTGACCGTCTGCATACACATAGCTACCACCTAATGGCACTCTATCATTTATATCTGTTCTGTCTGATGCATCTATTTGTGTTTGATAATCTACATCATCTGCCATAGACACTTCGGCAAACACCTGATCCTCTGCTCTACGCTTTACAAAGAGTTTTCCCTTTTTAGGCTTAATAACCATACCTAAATCAGTTAATATTTTTGCTTCTTCTTTTGTAACTTGCAGATCTTCTGGGCCTAAATGTAGTGCATACGCTTTAACGCTTGCGTGGAACCCGGGTCGTGCAGCAACCGCCCTAACTTGACCATATGGATTAAGTTCAGTTCTTCCACTGGCTTTTGTTATATAACCTTCTGCAATAAGTTTTTGTCTTTCCTGCTCTGAAGATATAGATACCATTGTGCCAGTATCTCTTTTAGCTTCACCTTTAGTTCTCTCTGCTCCTTTTGTTGGCACATAAAAAGATTCTGTGCCAAGTTTTTTATTTGGACCTTTACCAGTAATTGGTCTGCCCCTAAATGTGGCAGTAGGAAAATCAGCTTCTATAAACTGACCAATAGGTATAGGATCTGCTGCATTAACGAATAATGGTACTAATTGCCCATCTGCTCTTTGTACAAATAACTTATAAGCTCTTTTTACTTTTTTTGGGATAGCTCTGCTTGGCCTTACTTTAGGCTTTACATCACCAGTAAGCTGGTCTGATAGACTGGCTTGTGTATTAAGAAGGCTATTTTGCCTTTCCATAACACTTTCTGGGTCTCTTTTTCTTCTGCCTATTTGTTTTTCTTGATCTGTAGTGCCGATATTTTCGAATATCTGATCTACATCTGTTATACCCACATCCTCATGAGCGCCAAATATTGACTTAATAAACTTAGTAATTTTTTGCAGTAGGGTCTTAGGCTTGCCACCAACAACTATTCTGCCATCAGCGTATGCTCTGTACATCTCAGCAATAGCTTCTTCTATTTTACCCTCTGCTGTCAAATCAGGGTTCATTCTTTCAGCTCTATCTAAAAATGAATATTGCCTTTCAACTGGCTGGCCGTTTTCAATAACAACATATTTACGTTTGCTTACTGCATCAGTTAATGTTTTGTATTCTTGAGCATTAAACAAACCCATACGTTTAATAGCATGTATAACTTCGTGATTTAATACAGAGCCTATCTTAGCTTCTAGCTCTGCGTCTGTGAGATTAGGATCATATATTTCCATAGCCAAAGCTATAGTTGGCTTACCGCCCTCTGTTTGGAAGTAACCCTCATAGATCTGACCCTTTTGCAATGCTTCTGTAGGTGACTCGTTAGGATTACCAGTCAGTATATTCTCTTGTCTTAATACAACATCACCTAACCCAATAGCTTTCATCCTGTCAGACAACTTTTTCATAACCACATCTCTTTTACTCATGTAGTTATCTGTAAGTTTTTTCTTATCTGCTACATCAAAACTCTTTTTAGCAGTCAAGTCAGGTATAACCGCACTAGCAGTTACAGGATTTTCTATTGCCACTCGTTGATCTGTGGTCCCTTTGACATCAGTGGTGCCATATCTTTGTTTAATATAATCAGCGGCATCACGCTCAAGTATCATTGCCTCTTTAATTACATTGTCATACTCAAGATTTTTTTGCTCTAATCTTTGTCTATTTGTTTCTAGTGTAACGGGATCTGCGTCTAATGCAGGTATAGGAGGGGCGTCATCAATAGTTTTCTGTATAGCTTTCTTTTCTTCTATTATTTGATCTGCTTTAGATTTTAAAGCAGCGGCTCTTGACTTGTATGTATCTAAGTCATCTTGCATTACTTCAAATTTATTTTTGCCTGTAGGTTTTATTTCACCACGCTTAGACATTTCTTCAATAATGCCATCAACCTCTAATTTAGGTATCTTTCTGCCTTCTTCTCTTATAGCATTTCTAATTATAGTAGGATTAACTTTACCTGCTTTTTTAACAGCATCTAAGGCTTTAGTGTATTTTTGGAAAAACGGTAGTTCTGCGGCAGATATTCTTTCTCTATCAACAACTTTGTTGTCTTCAGTTTCTAAGTCTGCTACGCCAGTATCATCTTGCACATTTGCTGGTGAAGTAGTGGGGGCTGGTAATCCTTTTGTATTTAAAAAGTTTTCTGCATTATTAATCTGTTGCTGTGTTTGTAGCGCCTCATTTGCTTGATCTCTATTTAGCTCTTCGTCTTTAGATGGTTTTTTATCTCTACTGCCTGATATGATGGTCCCTGTAGAAGACACGGTGCCACCTATTAATGCAGCGGCTGCAGCAACTTCTTTGTATTCATCAATAGCCTCTTTACTTGTTAGGCTTTTACCAGCTTGGAATCTTTCTAATACTTGCTGCCCAATCTCTGTAGGCACTTCCATAACTATACCTTTACCAGCTCCAACTGCACCACGCTTACCAATTTCTTTAAAACCAGCTTTTACGCCTTTTGTGAACAGGCCACCACCACCAACTAGCTTGCCTGTAAACCCACCAATTAAAAATTTATCTGCAATTATATCTAAAACTGATTGAGGTATAGCTGTTAATGCCGCAGCTCCCTCAGACACTTCTATTCTATTGCCTGCTGCAACCTCTTCTTTTTGAGCCTCTCTGTTAGATCCATAAAAAAATGGCAAATTAGCAGCTAATCCGCCAATTATAGATCCGGGAATACCACCAACCAAAAAACCCGCAGCAGAACCAGCAAGTGTGCTACCAAGTTGTGGAACCTGCGATCCTAATGTAGCGCCTGCATAATCAAAAAAACTACCTACATCTTTTATATCATCTAGCTGTCTGGCTGATTCTTGACTTTCTTCTAGCTCTTTTCTGTTATTTTCTACAATAGAAGCACCATAGTTTTTAAGAAAATCAAGACCTGTAGACTCACCTACACCTTCTACAGCAGAGCCATATGCTTGCTGTATGGTATCTATACCTCTACCTATATTTCTTGTGAATAAATTACCTTGGTCTTGTTCTACCTGCTCTGTAGTCAAACCTTCTTCTTGTGCCAAAATCTGAGTGATTCTAGCCATTTCGGTTTGTGTTGGAGTGTCACCATCGATAATAAAGGGGTAAGATTTACCAGTAACTCTACTAAATGTGTTATATGTTCCCATTTGTTAACCTTAACTTTTATTTAGCTGCACTGTCACTTACATTTACACTTAATCTGTCAAAACCCGCTATAGGTAATAACCTTTCTTTTTGAAACTCTAATTGCCTTATTGCATCCATTATTGCTTTCTTTTCTTTAGGATCTATTGCTTTAGCTATTTCTGTTCTATATTTAGCAATATCTGAATCGATAGAGCTTATGGCTGTAATAGCATCTTTTGTTGTCAATCCATCCTTTTTACTTGCTAATTTAACTCTAGCATTAAGAACATCATTTAATCCTTCTTGATACCTTTCTTGTGCTTCTCTAAAGGCTGTTAGACCTGCTGTGCCACCTTCCCCTATAGCACCTGCTAGTGTTGGCTTATCGGATGCCATTATAGAGAGCCCTGCCTGCGCAAGCGCCATATATCTATCAAAGTCTCTATCTTTTTGTAGTTGATTTTGTCTATTTAACAACTCTTGCTCTAATGTTGTTAACTCTGTTTTTGCTTCAGGCGCATCAGGGGATTCTTTTTTTGCTGCTGATGTTAAAGCTGCGTCAGTTTCTGCTTTTTCTTCAGCTGTGGCATCAGCTGGTGAACCCATGTTAACTGTTTCAAATCCACTTAATGAATCTTCTGGCTCAGGTATGATATTAAATGCTTTTTGAAAACCGCTTCTGCCATCAACTCTTTTGATATCAGGGTTATTTCTTTCTTTTATTCTATCTTTATATTGTTCTTTTAATTTATCAATGCCTTTTTCACCAATAATAAATTTTTTATCTGGATCTGTTTCCATCATATTTTCAAAGCCAGATAAAGAATCGTCAGGTGTGGGTATGACATTAAAAAATCTATCAAATCCACTTCTGCCATCAACTCTTTTTTTGTCGTCTGTAGTGCTTGCTTCAGCAGACATAATACCACTTTTTATAGGTGTCTCATCGTATTCAGCTGGCTTCATTTTACTAGCAACTTCTGTAAAATACTTAAAATCTGCTGGATTTTTTATATTTTTTAATCCACCTAACCCTACATTATAAGCAGATATAGCGCCTGCATCAGTATCAGTGTTTTTTCTATATCCTGTAAGCAGATTTTCCATAAAGTTTTTTGATGTATCACCCTCTTCTAGCCTTGCATCAACCATCTCTTTATTATCTGCATATGCCTCATTAGCTGTTGCATACTTTTTACCTTCGCCTATTTGGCTTTCAAGCTCTGGAAACATAGATTTAACACCATATCCCGGCATAATAGCTGTAGATGGTCTAATTTGTGACAAACCAACCTCATCTAA